>Ga0208549_100779_pt1 | contig 12588 bp, 9 predicted proteins | sample BED_host_MetaG_FD_187135 | JGI IMG/M metagenome (GOLD analysis project Ga0208549, IMG submission 187135) | Hot spring microbial mat communities from Yellowstone National Park, Wyoming, USA - BED_host_MetaG (SPAdes) (version 2) | ecosystem: Environmental > Aquatic > Thermal springs > Hot (42-90C) >... | reverse complement strand
GTGGTGCTGGATTGCGTTGAAGTGGTGGAAGTGCTCGTGTAAGTGCTGGTGGAGGAGGTGGTAAAAGTGGAGGTGGAACTCGAGGTCGTGGTGGTGCTGGATTGCGTTGAAGTGGTGGAAGTGCTCGTGTAAGTGCTGGTGGAGGAGGTAACCTGTGTGCTCGAGCTCAGCCTGAATACGTCCAGGTAACTGGAAAAGGGCGTGCCGGCGAGCCCGTTCGCTGAGCTGTTGGGGAAAGGCGTGAACAGGACGTAGAAGTCCCCCCTAACCTCGGTCTCCGCAGCCGAGAGGGTGAGGCCTGAAGAGACGGCAGTGGACGCGATGAAGTAGGTTCCGTTCCACGAGAAGACGTTGAGGTAGAGCCCCATGTACTCCTGGGTTTGGGCCTGCGCACTGCCGAGGCGGAGCGAGCTAGTGAGGAACGACAGGTAACTGTCGACAGAGATCGGGGAGGAGGGAGTTGAACCCGAGGTCACCCTGAAGCTCCCCAACACTCCCCCCGCCAGGGACAGCGAGTCCAAGTAGATCCCCTGGGACGAGTTACCGAGTACTAGGAGCTCGCTTCCCTTGACTCTCGACTCCAGGACCTCGTTGACGTTGGGGAGCGACGCCACTTGGCTGAGCCCTCCTCCCCCCACCGCCTCCAAGTAGAGGGTACCGGAGCCGTTAACGATCGCGTAAACGCCGTTGGAGGTGGGGAGGAGTTCGACAACCCTCGCGCTCACGGACCCAGTGGTCCCCCCGGACTTCAAGTCCACCATGGAGAGCTGACCCGCGGCGGAGACGTAGAGGGTGTCCCCCCAGGACGCTAGGTAGTTCACGGAATTGAAGTCCCTGGTCCACTGCGCCCCCAAGCCCGGCTTCAACATGGTCACCGTTACCTCCACCCCGCTAGGTTGGCCCTGGGGTCCCAAGAGTAGGTAACTGGACTCGTTGGCGATCAGGTAACCATAGGGCGTCGAGTTGAAGTAAACTATGAGCCCCCTGAAGCGCGGGTTTAGCCCGTAAACCGAGGAGTAGACGTCAGTTAGGTTGGTCAGGTTGTACACTACGACGTGTCCCACGGAGTCCACGAGGACCCCGAGGCCGTCGTATACCCGAGTAGTGGAGTTCACCCGTAGACCGTCGAATTGGAGGACTGTAGTGTTCACGGAAACGCCGACACCTGAACTTGGGAAGCTCCCCCCTGAGTAGCTATAGGCCACCAAGTAGAGCACCCCCCCGTAAGTCACTGGCTCGCTCGACACCTCCACTGCATAGGGGAAGGTGAGGTTCGTCACCTCCCTCAGGGAGCCGTTGTAGTAGAAGAGCGCGGTCCACCTCTGGGCGGAAGTGGAGAACGCCACCCCGTTCATATACGGGACCACCGAGGGTGACGCCGTGCCGTTAAGCTCCAGCGATTGCACTTCCTGGAGACTGTATGCGGCTTGACCCATCCCTACCGCCGAAGGGGCAGCCACCCAGGGCAGCAAAAAGGATAAGTAGATCCACACTTCCCACACGCCTAGTTTTACCATCGATGTTCCTCTGTGCGTTCTCATAAATAAAACTATCATAAAACTATCGGACTTCGCGGGACTTCGCGGCCCCCGTGAGGACTGGGCTGGTAGATCTCACACCGGGTGAGATCCCAAAGGTTGGGCGCGGCGAGGTTATCGGCTCATCGAATCGGAGTTCCTGTGACGTTTAACGTGAGGTTGGAGATCGAGCGTTTCGGCTTACCTCGTCGAGGGGAACCGCGACTGCTCATAGGCTCCGGACTCCGCCGGCTCAATTCAACTCAGGAGGTCAAGTTGCCCATGGGACCGCGTTGAGAACGGAGGTCGGGCATCGAAAGCGAAAGCCGCAGATCTCCTCGTTGACCCACAAGCTATGGTCAAGGGTGGAGCAGTTCATCAGCTTATACGCCCCGTTAGCCCCACAGCTCAGGTGGAGGAGGTGAGTCATACGGCAACTCAATTTTACCTTAACGGGGGCTGAGGGGATGGAAGGCTCCTCCTATGAGGAAGGGGATGGACAGCCTCCTCATATTTAAATACCAGTTCTCATTATCTATATCAATGAAAGTCGCCTACTGGGTAAGCGCCACGGGGACGCCTCGGTTAAAGCGGAGTTTCGCGAAGTATGCCTCCGCCCCACCCAGCGAAGTATGGGCACCAACCGATCCAGGTCTGGGCTGGGACGTCCAGGAGTTCGGGGCTGTGACGGTCCTCAGCGCCAGCGGAGCTCCACCCTCTACCCACTGGGCAAGGCAGAGCGAAAAAGCGGGAAATCCCCACCGCGAGGTGGGAAGCCCCCTCCGTGAGGTCTGGGTAAGTTCACATACCCCCCTATGAGAGTGATATTAACGTGAAGGCCCAAGCTTCCGTCATAGCTGCCGTGGTGTTGGTCTCGGCGATCTTGGTCTTCCTGTCGTTACTCTACGTGGAGGGTTTAGGCTACCAGCAGCTATGGACAGAGAATGTGAAGATGCAGCAGGTGGCCCAGTCCAGGTACGTGACCAGCCTCTACTTGACTGTAGGGACGAGTTCGCCATACCACCTGGACGTTTACAACGACGGGAAGACCCCCGTGAACCTGACTGGGGTGATAGTGCTCGCGGTTAAGGGAAGTTCGCTCTCCCCCTACGAGGCCTTCTCCTTGGGGGAGGAATTACCCCCCGGCGCCACGTTGAGCGTCGACGTTAACGTACCACAGGGTAGTTACGTCCTAGTGGTGGTGACATCAAACGGCTACTCGGCGGAAGTCCACACGTAGGCGTGGCGGAACCAGGAGATCTAAGCGGGACGATCTGCTTTCTCTACAGGTCCACAGGTCCAGTCCACCGGAGGCCCCACTGGAGGGTTACCTGGGGCCTCGGAAAGAAAGGGAGTATCTTGACTACTTTGACTTGAAGTCCCCTCCCTATGAGCGGATAGGGTGGGACGACGATGCGGCCTACTCAAGTAGCGTAGACGGTCTGCTCATCTGTTGCCACGTTTAGACCGTTGACCTCAGCTACAGCCAGCACCACTATCTCATCACCGGCGTTGAACCCCGTGGAATCGTTGATCACCGTCTCCGATTTGCCTGGAAGTAGGTTGGTTATGGATCCAAGGGTGGAATTAGAGCCGTGCCCCTTCAGGTACGCGATAACCGTTACGTTCTCGTTCTGAAGCCCCGTGTTCTGGACGGTTATCGTGGCTACTCCCCCTTGAATAGAAGCGTCCACAATCTTCACGCCGAATTTCGAGGTATGGGAACCTATTTTCCCGAAGACGTAAACGGACACTATCCCCACGGCCGCTATTACCACCAGGATAAGTAGGACCGCCCCTATGACGTTCTCCAAGGCTACCCTGTAGCCGTCCCTGCGTTTGGCTAGCGCTCCCGTTGGAGCTCTCCTGTAACTCATTCACGTCTAACCTCTTGAAGAGATGACATCCTGAGTTTATAAGACTTGGTTCGACATTTGCACTCTATGTTGTGATTAAAATACAGCACTATACAGCGAGGTATGTCGCGGGAATTTCCCTACCGCCCGCTTTATAGCCTCACTCCTTAGGTCTCCTCATCGGGCACCCGCTGCAGTTAGGGGGTACCGCCTCTTAGGAGCTGAGGGGATCGCTCGGCATCAACGACTTATGCGGGGTCAAGGCTAGAGAATGGAGGTGAAAGCTTACTTTATTTTTAAGGCCGCGTTCAACAATTTTCACTGCTCTCTAGATAACATATCCCTGCCTGAAGGGTAATGCTCTCGAGTTCGTGGAGATTCAGTCCCACAGTGCCGAAAGTCGAAGTCCGTTGAACTGTACACCGACCCGATTCACTGAATAGGGGGCCATCCCAAACCGAACTGAAAGCGAAGGAAAACTTTTTAACTAATTTAGTTAACAGATTTTTAGTGAGGGCATCGTGGGAACCTTACGAAAGGAGTGGGGGAGCGATTTCTTCGGCGCACTCAATGAACTGCCTCCCCAGGCCGTGGACGGGCTGGCGCAGGTACTTGAAGCCATGGGTACGCAAAGGACCTTCAAGGAAGCGAGGGTGAATCTACTGAAGGACCTACAACTTCCCAAGAACGGGAAGCTCCTAGAGGTAGGGTGTGGAACAGGGGTTTCACTCCAGGACGTCTCAGCTGTGTATGGACAACCCGCTCTAGTGGGGATCGACTTCACTTCGAGATTCATCGATCACGCAAGGGAGAGGGCGAGGAAGCTCGGGTTCGTCAACGCCACCTACGTCCAAGGCGACGCGAGGGAAACGAAACTTGGGGATAACGAATTCGACTCCACGTTCGCCGACAAGTTGCTTCTACACATCGGGCCTTGTGAGGCAGTTCTGGAAGAGATGGTCCGCGTGACGAAGAGAGGGGGAACGGTAGGTGTAATAGAGTGGTACCCCAACTTCCTCATCAGCACGTCAACGAGCGACTCTTTCAAGAAGTTCAATGAGATATTCGAGAAGGCCGTGTACAACTATAACGTCGCCTCAAACTTGGAGAGGTACTTCCACTCTGTGGGCCTGACTGACCTGAAGCCGAGGACGTACCTCGCTACAACCAATTCGCTCGACTCCGAACCCTTCTGGAGGGCGTTCCTGGTGCATCAAATACCCATGTTCGTGCACGCCGGGTTGATCTCGGAACAGGACGGTCAAAAGTTCGTCTCAGACATAGAGGACCTAAATAAGAGGGGGGAGTTCAACGCCTCCTTCATAGTCAGGTCTGTCGTGGGTAGGAAGTGAGCTAGCGAGGGCGATTTCCAAGATCAGGGTTTCGCATAACGAATTAAGGTAAAGATTTTCGGGTTTACCATTCCAGTGCGTCCAACAATTTCGCCTTTTTGTATTTAAGTCGGGCGACGGGCCTCCGTTCGTGAGGGAATGTGAGTTCCAAGCTCCAGGGACTCACCGCCCTCCTCATCTTATTCCCTCAAAATCTCTCCGCGATTCCACGCCGTGGAGGAGATCGCTTCAGCAGCCGCGTCATACTACCTGGGGCCACAACTTTAGGAACAGCGGGTTGCCCAGGAGCACCCTCCACTTGGAGGGCGTTGGCCAGGGCGACTCCACCTTTCGAGCTGCGAATACGCTGTGGACGAGAAGGGCGTTAGGCCCGTCCGCGGCCCGCTGCATTGGTTTCGGGTGGTCAGGGACCTGAACGAAGGTAGCGATGTCAGGCTAACTCAGACAAGGACTGGGTCGGACGTGGTGGAATTGCTCGGGGGGAACGGGCTGTTAGTCCAGAACGTCAAGGGGGTCCTCCACGACGGAGGACCTCGACATTCCCTCGAACCTGGGAGTTCCTCACCAACGCGTTCGGGAGGGGGGTGAACAGACCTTCAGGACGTTTAAACACCTCGGGAATAGACGGGCACTTCCCTTGGAACGCGAGGGGAGTGTCTGGATAAAGGCCTTCGTGAATGTCTATAACCTACAAGGTGAGTGAAATTGTTGGGCACAGTGTATCGTTCTAGCTACCTCCCTGGCCCTGACCTACTCCCAGCCGATCCGCGGGTATAACCTAAAGTATTAAATACTCGGACCCGAGTGTAAACGGGAGTGAGGTTTGAGTTTCTACTCAGAGGGGCGAAGATTCGGTGCCCAGTTGAGGGGCATGTCCAAGACTTCCCTCACGCTGCTCCTGATGCTCATCTCCCTGGTCATCTCGTCCTCCATGCTGATCCACGCCCAGGCGCAGGAACTGGTTTTCCTGGCCCCCAACGCCGAGAACGGCCTGTCTGTCTGGGTTTCCAACCTGGACGGGTCTGGGGCTCACCAGGTCCCAGTTCCCCTGCTTAACGTCGACTATATGACTGTATCCCTCCAAGGGAACCTCATAGCCGTAGTCGGACAGACCCTCAATGACCTGTCGAACGGGGTGCACAACTTATACGTCTTCGACCCCGCCGGCGGAGGCTTCGAGGCCGAGACCCAGATCACCGGGCAGGAGGTGGAGCAGCAGCATATGCTCGTCATACCCTATTACCCCACGCTCTCGGCCGACGGAAGGGAAATCGCGTATACGCTGACCGGTGTAGATCTCCAGGAAAGCCCACCGACTAGTGTAACAACGGTCTGGCTAGCGAACACGGGCGAACCCGGTAGCGCAGTGCTGGTGGGCACAGTACCCCTAGGCAGTGGTGGTGTCCTCGGGTTGTCGCTCTCCCCCGACGGGAGCTACTTGGCTGCCAGCGCGCCATGCTCCTCGGGGTGCCCCCAGGTGGACGGGGTTCCGGTGCCCACTAACGCGATCTATATAGCGCCCGCAGTCCAGAACGGAGAGCAGCAGGCGCAGCAAGTGACCTCGCCCACACTGGAGGGGGATTACGTGTTCACCGATGTCCTCCCTGCCTTCTCCCCTGACGGGGGGAAAGTGGCGTTCGTGAGGGCGCTGGTGAATCCCCTACAGCCTGATGCGAACCCATTGGGAGTCCAAGTCCTGTCGAGCGGAATCCTGGTGCTGGACCTGAACAGCGGACAACTGAAGGAGGTCCTCCCCCAGGGTAATCAGGTGATCTACGATGTAGCTTGGACCCCCGACGGGAACTCACTCCTGTTCTCGGTAATGGGGGGAGGTACGTGGGAGGTGAACTTAGACGGTTCAGGGTTGAGGCAGATCTCCCAGGGGGACTTCGCTTACTTCGTGCCAGAGGTAGCGCAGAACGGAGGGGGGAATCAGGGTGGAGGTCAGGGGAATAATGTGACTTTCCAGCCCTACGTCCACTCTTCCCCAGGCTGGTCAATAATGTACCCCGAGGGTTGGCGCTCCGTGGAGAACAGCAGTCCCACCGCTCCCATTAGATACGTGCTCTTCTTCCCCTCCAACGGGAGTGTCAACGAGGAGTTCGCGGTGAGCTGGAGCAGCGCCTACAACGTAAGTCAGTTGGAGGCAGCCTTGGAGTCGAACTTAGGTCACCCCTCAGTCATTGCCACCAACTTCACCGAGGTCGCCGGGATCGAGGCCAAGGCGGTGGTATACGAGCTCAACTACTCGGGCACGAATTACTTCCTGGCGTCCTTCTACTTCACGGAAGGGGGGTATAGCTTCGCCGTCTTCTACTTACTCCCTCTGGTCAGTTGGCAGTTCCTGGAGGGGGAACTGTGGATTCCTAACCACATGGTGAAGTCCCTATCCTTTCCGCCCGCGGCCTCGACCACCTCTCAGGCCACAGTTTCCACCTCGGGGAACGGGAGCTCGGCCTCCTCCAGCGGTCTCCTTAACTTCACTAGCGAATTGCCTCCAGTGTCATTCAGTTACCCACAGGGTTGGAAGGTGGAGAGCGGAGTCAACGGTTCTATCTGGGTCTTCTCTCCAGGGAACTCCTCCTTCCTTGCGATTTTCTACTTCGAGAAAGTGGGCTCGGTGAGTGAAGTGAGGTCGGATTACGAGTCGGGCCTAAGTTCTCAGGGGCGTTTAGAGGTGGTGTCAGAGAACTCCTCCGCCGATGTGGGAGGGTTGAGGGCGCTCGAAGTCACCTACCAGTACACCTTTAGCTCCTCTGGTAGGACTGTGGAGATGGTCACCTATTACTTGGTGCAAGACCATCATGGCTTAATCGTAACCTACTCCTACTCCGACCCCTCCAGCGCATCGAAGCTGGCTCAGGTGGTGGACTCAATACGCCTCAACCCCAACTGGATAGTCGCCTCACCTCCTAATTCAAGCAACGACGAGGTTTTCGTCGCTGGGAAAATCGTAGGGGCGCTCTTGGTGATCTTGGCCATAGCATCAGTGGTCTTCCTCCTCCTAAGGAGGTCAAGGCGTAGACTTCCGCCTCCCCCTCCTCCCCCACCTCCGCCCTGAAGATGGAGTTGGGGGGAACCACACGCTCAGTCACTCCCCGCCGCTGAAGGGGTCGGATTTGAGTGAGGGGTCCCCCCGAGATCTGGAGGACGATAGCATCACCACGGGTGAGGGGCTCCCCGGTTTCCAGGGAAGAGGTCCACTCACCCTATTCCTTGGCAAAAGGAGAGGACCTCTATCCTTAAATAGCCCAAGGGAGTGATGTTCCTGGGTCATATGTTCTGTCCAAACTGCGGGAGGGAAGTCCGCGAGGGATCGGCTTTCTGTCCAAACTGTGGTTTCAACCTAAGTGGTCCTAAGGGGGGCTCGCAGGTTCCACCGCCGCCTCCCCCACAGGGAACTCCCCCTCCACCGCCCCCGCAATCCACCAAGAGTGTGAAGACGGCTGTATTACTCTCAGTGGTGTACATGGGTTTAGGGCACATCTACGTGGGGAGGCTGACGAAGGGGATCCCGCTCCTCCTGGTAGGATTAGCCTTGGGTTTCGTCACGGGCAAATTATTCGACAGTGGTAACCCGGTTTTCTTGGCGACTTTAGCTGTCTTCTTTGCTGTGTGGATCTGGTCGATCTTGGACGCGAGGAAACTAGCTAAGGAGTACAATACGTCAGTCCTTCGGACCGGGAGAGCGCCCTGGTGATAAGGGAGATAGCCCTACCGTTAAGGGAAATCCCGACTCCCTCAGCTCTCAATTCGGGCAAGGGCCTGGTCGCCCTGGGCTTCACCTCAGTGCACCCCTGCGCTCCAGTAATGGATAGCGGCTCTCCAAACTGGGGTGAAAAGGGATGGGCTTACCGGAAGTGGACCTAGAGATCGAACCCTGTGTCCTACCCTACGTACTCCTTGTCTCTGTAGCAGTAGTACCTGTTATACTGTGGTATGAAGGTAGCCTGTTGGCCGCACTTGGGGCAATACATGGTGCCCTGGGGCTGAGGAGGTGGAGGCGCTGTCGTGACTACCCCCTTAACTCTCAGCCTGTAGTCGTTTCTGAACAAGTAGAGGCCATAGATGAATGCGCCTAATCCCCCTATCTCTATTATCGCGCCTAGAATTAGGATTACGTACGCTATTATTCCCCCCAGCACTAATGCGATTATCCCCCAGAACATGAGGTCCAACCCATCGTTTGAGACAGGACTTGAAGTGGACATAACTGAACTCTCGCGCATACGCGTTTTTAACCTTATCTCTTCTCCCTACCCTACGTGTGCTGCAGAGGTTGACGTTCCCCAACGGGAAGTGCCTCTCGCTGATCGGGGAAGGAGGTTAAGGAAAGTCACTTTATGATGTTCACCTCCCCCGCATCGCTTAACACTTAGCCAACCCTCGCCGCGGGGGCAATCCAAGTCGCCTCTCGGAGCAGTGGACCCGCGCGGCGTCTCTGCGACTCGAGGGAAAACGGGTCCAGATCCCCCCTTCTGCACCCCGATCTCGCGGTACGTAATTCGAGGAGATCGACCGCGAATCGGAAGTAGTCCGATACCTGCCCAGTTCAGAGGACCAGTGGAAGACCAGGCTGGCAATGAGACAGATCGACCCACCCCCTGGGTTTCCCCGCGCTGAGAGCGGAGGAGGTCGCGGATGCAACTACGTGAGCAACGGAGGAAAGCTCCTAGCCCAGAGGGCGTTAACGTCTCCGCCTTGCGGAGGCCTAACCTGATCGCTCCAGGGTACCCAGAAGCCGGCAGTTCGTTCGCTGGTTTCAGCACCTCGAGGGACCTGGGTCACTGCCGGACCACTAAGGGAGTTACGTGGCGTTCCAGAGTCGTATACCGCTGGAGATTGAGGCGACGAAGTCCGCGGGATCTCCAATCCCCTGCTTCGATCCGGGATCTCTAGGTAAAGTTTTAATTCGAGAAACGCATGTGTAAGACATGGGCTCTGAGGAGAGGAGGTTCTACAGGAGGGAGGAGATAATGGGTAAGACCACGATAGACATGTCCGGTAAAAACGTGGGTCAGGTGCTGGACATAGCTTACGACGGCGCCGGTAGGTTAGCGATCATCGTGAGGAGGGGGGATGGCAGTGAGAAGTTCTTCTCCATTGAGGAAATAGTGGCTATAGGGGACTTCGTCATAGTGAACCCTGAGAGGAGTCCCGCCCCTCCTCAGGGTGACTCTAAGAACTGCCCGCACTGCGGGAAACCCAACAAAATGCAGAATAAGTACTGCGTCTACTGCGGGAAACCCATATGAGCTGCGATCGTGGCTGTGAGTATTGCGATCCCACCCCTCCCCACGCGTATCGGAGAGCCCCGTGTGGAGTCCTTTCGGGTTAGAGCGCCCTTTAAGGCCAACATGAGAGGCTCGATCAGCTGGGTTAACGTGCGAACGTGAAGCGCGATCTTGTAAAAGTGAGGGAGCAAATCTAACTTCGCCCTTAGGAGGGACCTCTGGTGTCCCGTCCACTCGGTCCCTCTGAACCGGTTCCCTTCGTGGATCTCGGGATGTCGAGCTCACATACGGCTATCCCTTAGCCTTAAACGAATAGCTGGAAACCCATCAACTGCGGAATACGAGCGGGACAGAAGAGGTGGGACATCGATCTGCTGAAGGGGATCGAGATCCCACGATCTCTCAACCCGTCCAGTCGTGGACTATCGAGGTTAGGGGTTAACAGGTGATACTCCCTGTACTCGGGTGTTTCTCAGCCTAGCGCGGTTCGGGGTCGCCGCTACCTTCCCTTACTGGTTCGCCCTGTGGACAGGGTATACGTGGGAACTCCAGGTCAGGTGAACCACGGCAACCTCTTACGCTACTGATTAGCCCGACCCGCATACTCGACGCGAGAGATCTCATGCCCCCTTAGGGGCTTGAAATCGACCTCCTCCCGGCCCTGAGGGGTTCCGGTCATGGTTCCCACAGTGAGGGGTTAAACCTGGAGGGCAAAGGGTCAGAGGTCCACCCCACTTGAATGATCGAATGGGGGAACCTCCATCCATAACCCCTGGTTCCGTGAGGGGGGATTGAAGGTACTGATGCCCCTCCCGCAGTCCCATTTCCCATCGGGCTGGGGAGGGACGTCACTAACTCCACCTAGATCTCCTGAAAGAGGCTATTTAAATCGTCGTCCCCCGGAAGGGGCGAGGCTTTCGTCATTTTGTAAACTACTTAGTATAGGGAATTAAATTGTTGAACGAATTCTTAAAACTGATCCCAGTATACGAATGTGAGTATCGACATGGTTCGCTCTCATCATATACCTCACCTCGAACGAAGGCAGGTTGAGGGGGGGAGGGGATGAGGACTTGAGCGTGTGGTTTACCTTAACTGCAACACTACATGTAGTGTTCGGGGCCATATGGGTCGGATCAACGTTACTTTACGACCTAGTGGTCCTCGAAGGCGTGAAGTCGGTTTCTCGCGAGTCCAGAGGCGAGTTCATGGGAGTGACTGGTCCGAGGATGACGGTCTTCTTCGTGGTCGTCGCCTTAATTACCGTATTGACTGGCGGGTTACTCCTCTACGAGTTCTCCAGGTTCAACCCGAGCGTTCTCTTCGGCACTAGGTGGGGTCTCCTGATCACCGCTGGGGGTATAACAGGTCTATTCGTTTACGCTCTTGGAATGGCCACCGGCATCACGTTCAGTAAGATCCTCAGGACTATGGCTCCGGACTCCAGAGACCCCATGGGAGCAGGGGATCAGTTGAGGGCGGAGAGGAGATTGAGGACTGTGGAGAAGCTGGGGAAGGTGGAGGTAGTCCTGATACTAGTCGTGGTCCTGCTCATGGTGCTAGCGGCCTTCCCCCCTTAGTGATCTGGTCTACTCCCGCGTCAGTTGGGGTGAGGGGAGACCTCCCTCTCGCCTACAGGCAACGGGTAACCCAAATCTTCCTCCCCCACGGTATGTCCCTCCTAGAGGACCTGGGAGTCCACTGCCCATCACCCGTAAGGGTGACTCATTACGTCGCTCTCCAGGTTACCCGTGGGGATTCGAGAAATTGAACTCGGAAGCAGTTGATAGGAACTCCGTTTTCGCCCCAAAGCTCCGGGGCGGTGAGCTAGCAGACGGCAAAAGCCAGCGACTCCCCTGTGTGGTGTCCTAAGGGTCAAACCAACTGGCTGCGAGTCCGCCGTGGCACTGGGGAAGAGGGCTCGGGCCCAACACCTCACTCTCTTAGGTCTTAGTCCCGTATTGGTCCAGGTGTAAACTCCCCCTCTCAACAGGACTTCGTGAGGTAGATCTTTCTCTGACCGTTGAAGACCGTCTCCAATTGGTAGATGTAACCTTGGCTCAAGTAAGTGATCAGCTCCTGTTCCGTTGTCGCCACAGCGACACTCATTCCTGAAGGGGTCCTAGGACTGCCTTGGGTCTGTCCGGGGATTTGTGCCCCCGGGATTTCCTTGATTGCGTAGATCGCCGCCCCCAGCGTGAGCAGGACTAACCCCAGTCCCTTCAGGTTCGGGAAATTCACCGCTAGGTAGATCCCCACCACGAGGAGTCCTCCCCCTCCTCCCACGAGCGAGGCCTGGACAGCATCTGAAAGGGGTTGAACCATGAAGTTCATCACCAATCTACCTATTTAAATGCTTCACAGCCGCGGTGAACTCTCAGGTTGCGGAATCGATTCCCACTTCATACTCAGCGGACCAGTAACGCATGACCCTATATGGTGGGAGATCCCTCGACTTTACCGCAATACCGAGATCCCCAATCCCAGCCCCCTCGCATGGGGAACCTCCGCTCTAGTCGATCTCCTCGGGTTAACCGGTTGAGTAATGGGTACCGTTCCGTGGACTACCAATAGCTCTCCGCAGAGTCACGAGTCGTCTGAAGCCCTACAATTTATTAAACCTCATTTC
>Ga0208549_100777_pt1 | contig 12617 bp, 14 predicted proteins | sample BED_host_MetaG_FD_187135 | JGI IMG/M metagenome (GOLD analysis project Ga0208549, IMG submission 187135) | Hot spring microbial mat communities from Yellowstone National Park, Wyoming, USA - BED_host_MetaG (SPAdes) (version 2) | ecosystem: Environmental > Aquatic > Thermal springs > Hot (42-90C)... | reverse complement strand
GGTGGGGGGAGGGCGACGTGAAGTCGGCCATAAGGCAGGCGTACACGGAGGTCGAAGGGGAGACCCTGAAGAGCCTGAGCTACAGGGACCTCATAATACTCCAGGCACTCTTCAAGAACCCCGACACGAACACGGCGTACACGGAGGTATCCAGGCACCCCTACTTCTCGGGTAGCCCGCCAAGCAAGTCCACGTTCTTCCAGGGCGTGAACTACCTCCAGAACCTCGGACTCATCACCCTCATCAAGAAGAAGGTCGGCCGATCATACACGATGGAAGCACAGCTACTCCTATCCGACCCCGCCCTTATACAGTCCGAGCTCGACGGGAGGGCCAACATCTAACACTACCCCCCTCCCATCAATATGGGGAGCCGCCAACCGGGGCGGCGCGGCGGAAGCTGAGGCTGAACCCAGCCGTCGCCCCGTGTCCGGTGGAGGAGTGGCCATCCTTTCTTACCAAACCTACACGTCTTAGTCGTTGGTAAGACATTTGAGGTCGCAAGCGGACACCACACCCAGCCCAACCACCCCACGCCCGGAAACAGCTGGAAACGTTTCGGAAACGCTTGGAAACGTTTCCACCAACCCAGAAACACACAGCTTGATGGCGGGGGGTTTGCTGGAAATGCTTGGAAACATTTCCGGAAACACCTGGAAACAGTGGGAAACACTTGGAAACACTTTTTGGTGTTTCCCTCATCCGTGGAAACCTTTGGAAACACCCAGAAACAGTTGGGAAACGTTTCCGGAAACACCTTGGTGTTTCCGCCGGGTCCGGCCTCCTAAACAGTTGTGTTCCCACCGCTTCATCTGGGTGTTACCCTCCGCTGGGGTGGGGGGTTACACCACCATTTTGTGCCCCCAGCCCATATATATGTTATGGTTAAGGCGGCCGAGGAGTTAGCCCCCACAATACACGACCTCAGGAGGAAGGGGCGCAGCTACCGTGAAATAGCCCAGACCCTCGGCGTCTCCACAAAACTCGTCTACAACGTCCTACACTCAACCCCAGACACCGGGGGCACGGGTGGCATGGGTGACATGGGTGGAAACACTCCGGAAACACTTGGAAACAGCGGTGGGAACCGGGAAACACTTGGAAACAGCGGTGGGAACCGGGAAACACTTGGAAACACCCCATCTCGCTCCGGCGGCTGGAAACACCCCGGAAACAGTGGGAAACACCTGGAAACATTTGGAAACGTTTCCGGGATCAGCGGGGGAGTCGCCGCGGACACCCCCACAGCTGTGGGCGACGGAAACACACCCCAAGTGGTGAAGGGGGAGGAAGGGGGTGTGCTGTGGAGGGAGCGGGTGGAGCACCTGGAACGGGAGGTGGCCTACCTACGCGGCCTCGTGGACAGGCTCACCGAGGCGGTGCAGAGGCAGACGGAGGCCCTCGCCCGCGAGCAGACGATAGTGCACGAGCTGCAAGCCAAGCTCGAAGCCCCAAAAACAGTGCCCCCACCAACACCAGAAGCACAACATGATAAACGCGGGCGCAGGCCATGGTGGCGGTTCTGGTAAACCACACCCCATGAGCAATCCCCGCCTAGCTACACACCCATCCGTCAACCCATATATGCACGCACCCAACCACTGGCGGCGTGGCCAGCATACACCCGAGACCGCACTCCCCCCTCCGTGCACACAACCCCCAGCAGTAGACCCGAATACGCATCTAGGATACAACAGCCACCGCGTGTAACTTAGCCTTAGAGAGCGAGGCCTACGAACTACAACCAGACTAGACAGTTAGTATTAAATGGGTGAATTCTTTTTCGGAAAAATATTTATGGCGCATTAATTAGCATACTCTTTCCGCTGGGTGGTGTCTGGATGACGCTTTTCCACGCTTGGAGGCTGCGCTAACCGCCTAATCTGGGTACATGTGGGTTGACCCACCCCTCAATCTTATCTTACCTTCTCTGGCTATAGAGCTTTGCTTTTTGAATAAAAAGTTAAATTTTACTCTATATATTTATTGTCATGCCAGATACAGAAGCAGATGCGATAACGTTATGTGATGAAAATCTTAGGAAGCTTGGATGGAACCTTGAGAAATTTAAGAAAAACCATACGTTGAAGGACCTTTTCCCTAACGTGTCATTTACAGAAAACGAAGGAAAACATAGACCAGATTATACATTGATTCTAGGAGATAAAGTAATTCTAATTGAGGCAAAGAAAAAGGGAGTTGATTTAAGGGCTGCGATAGCGGAGGCCAGAGAGAGTGCTAAAATTCTAAAGAAGTATAGAATTAATGTGCCTTATATCTACGCATGCGACGGCAAAAGATGGTACATGCAAAACCTCGAAGCAAATACAGTAGAAGTCCCAGTAGAAAGGTTTCTAAAGCCAGAAGAAATTCCAGTTACGTTAAATCCATAAGGGATCGGGCACGCCCAATCTATGATTCTCATTGAGCCAATATCGATAGACAATCAACTCAAACAGCGCTAAAGTTAACACCACTGGGATGACCCGGGCCGGAACAGGCCCGGGAGGCTTGCTCGAACTGGCATGATCGAAAAGAAGCACTATGCTCATTTCTGTTCCCACAGAGGATAGTAAGGCGAGTAGCTATATTGGATTTGTTAGAGTGGAACTATAGGTAGATATAGTGGAGCTATAGATAGCCATTAGAAGGAGGATGCCTTGGCAGGAATAGCTTTGCCTGACTACAGAGAGGCGGTAAAGCAGCCTAGAAGTGTAATGCTGCTCGAGGCGCTTGCAAAGAAGGACGAAGCCTCCTTCTCAGAGCTGAAGAAGGAGACAGGGATAAACGACGCAAATACGAACAAACATTTAAAGGAACAAAGCTTCCTTGCATCTCTAAAGATCCTTTAGAATTAGCGCGATTAAGCCAAGCAAATATGTTCAATAACGCAAGTTAGTCAAAAGACCTACTTATGTGATTTATCTCTAACATCTTTCTAAGTATCTTTTTTTCAAGGATCTTAACTTTTTCCTCTCCGAGCTTTGGACCTAACAACTCGTAAAATTCTTTGCTATGAAATCTTGTGCTCAGCTTGTAGTGAGCTAACTCATGGTATATCAAATAATTGATACACTCTGGGTCATGGCCCAGCTCCTTGTTTAATCTTATTACCCTTGTTTTAAATGAAATAGAGGCTGCCTTAATCTTCATCTTTTTCATTCTGATCTTAAAATCATCGTGTATTTCAAAATCCCTTTTAGCTGCTTCCAATATTGCTTTAACTTTGTTCAATGCCTTTCTTCCCTTATTTCGTTTATTACAAACTCAGTCATTTCTTCAGCCAACTCTTTCAATTTCATTCTATCGGCGTTTTTTATTTCCTTGAATAGATCCTTTAATAACTCTGTTCTGATTTTTTTCCTTTCGCTCTCTCCGATTATCCTTTTTCCAGCAATAGCCTGCAGCTCTGCTTTAAAGTTCTTGAGATCCAGGATTTGATCATTTATCTTCAAGCTTTCTGTAATGGTCTTAGCGACTGTCCTGGTTATGTATTCCTGTGCTGTAAGCCCTTCGATTTCTTTTTTGTACTCTATGGCCTTTCCAAAAAGACCCTTCAGTTCTTCCTCCAATTCTTTATCGCTGTGCCTGCTGACCCACTCCTTTCTTACTTCCTCAAGCCTTTCATAGATGGCCCTGTATACGGGGTTTGCAGGCTCATCTGAAAGGAACGACCTTAGAACTACAAATGCATCAGCAACCTCTTCAAGGCTCAGTGATTTTGATTTTATTTTTTCAAAAGCCTGCTCTAGGGTTTGTTTCCCAATGATGTAATCAGAAATGGTACGAAAATCTTTAACCTCTGTCTTGTCATGAACCAGCTCAACAAGCTGATCCCAGAACTCCTTTGGCGGGCTTTCTTTCTTGATTAATTTAAGCATAATGTCATAGATAAACTGTATCAATGCCACGTCGTCTTCATAAATTATCCTGTCTCTATGAGACCCGAGAGCCTTGAATTCTTCAATAACCTCGTGCATCTCCCTCATAACGTCTACTTGATCCCAATACAGCACCATCTTCTTCACCTTTTGTTCTATTTCCTCCCTGGCTAATTTTAGAAACAGGTCCTTTTTCCTTTTGTAAATTGATTTTAAACCGTCTATATCCAAAGAAAAGTCCTGCCCATCTATCTTAAATTCCCTTAACTCCTTCTTCAGCTTATCAAGGCTTTCAGCGAAGTCCTTTGCCCTTGAATCTAGGTCGTAAAACACGTTCTTGAGCAGGTCCTTGCTTGTCCTCTCGTCACTGAGAAGTTCATACCTTTCGATGCTCATCTTTAAATGGCTAAGCAGCCCCACAGAGTCAACTATAAGCCCGTCCTTCTTCTCTCCAATATCGTCTTTATGAGGCCTGTTCACCCTTGCTATGGCCTGCAGCAGCCTGTGGTCGTAGAGCGGCTTGTCAAGGTACATGACCCTCAGCTTAGAAGCATCAAATCCAGTTATCAGCATGTCTGTAACGATCAATATCCTTGGGTCATCCTTTTTCTTAAAGTCGTCCTGAATGGCCCTGTTTATTTCGTCATAATCCCTTTTCCATTCTTCTTTCAGTTTTCCCTTGTATTCTAATATCTCTCCCGTGTCGTTCTGCATGTACGTCATGACTATTTCGCTCCACTCGCTAGCATTGGCGCCAAATCTTTTGGAAAGCTCGGTGTCAAGGTATTTCTTCATAATCACGCATGATTCCCTGTTGGCCATCACCACCATCGCCTTGTACCTGAATCCCTCGGTGTCCTGAGATATCCTGTCCGCTATAAAGCTCGCAAGCTTTTCAATCCTCCTTTCGTTAGTCAGAATGACCTTGATCGGATTAAGGTGCGTCGCTATATCCCTTCTCGTTATAGCGGGCTCCACTCCCTCCATGAATTCATCGTACTCTTCGTCCGAAAGTTCTTTCCAGTTTTGAATGAAGTTTTCTATATCTTTATCACTCAGGAGGATCTTTATGCCCTCGACCTCTTTCTTCCCCTCGTTTATTACGTCATAAACTATCGGCAGGGTGAACCCATCATCTATTGATTGCTGAATGAAGTACACGTCCATGTAAGGTTCATCTTCGTACCCGAATTCTCTGAACGTGTTCTTCTCTTCATATTTGAACACGGGGGTGCCTGTAAAGGCAAACCTTACGGCGTCCGGGAACAGGTTCTTCGTGACCGAGGCTAAAGTCCCGTACTGGCTCCTGTGAGCTTCATCTATGAGGAAAACTACCTCCCTCTTTGGTATTCCACGGCCGATAAGGTCTTCAAAATCTTCCTTCCTGAACTTTTGAATCAAAACTACGTACATCTTTCTGACTTTTATATTTTGATTTTCGGTACTCTTCCTGATGTTTTCCAGCTCATCCTTCAGCTCGCTTATGCTATCTATCTTCTTCAAATATTCGCTGAAATAGTCAACGTCGAGCTTGCTGGCGAAGTCCTCCAGGAGCTGCTTCTGAAGGTCTTCCCTGTCCAGGAGGAAAAACACCACTGGGTTTCTGTCGAAGTAGGTCTCGAAAAACTTGTTCGCAATGAAAAGCATAGTATAAGTCTTGCCGCTGCCCTGCCAATGCCAGATCAGCCCCCTGTTCTTTCCCTTTCCTTCAAGATGCTCTGAAATCCTTTCCAAAGCCTTTTCTGAGGCATAAAACTGGTTGTACCTTGCAATGATTTTCGAGCTTTTGTCCTTGGTGAAGAACGTGTAGAATTTAATTATCTTAAGCAAAGTTTCAGGCTTTAAAAGCTCAAATATGTTTTCCTTCAGCTCACCATTTTCCTGAGACTTCCATACAAAATGTCTAGTGTGCCTTTTTTCATGGTTTCTGTTGGGCCATGTAGGTATGTATACCTTTTCGTCCCCGTAAACTATGCCGAGCTGTACGAACCTGAACAGTTCAGGGCTTTCTTCTTCGTACCTGTGTATTTGTTCCATGGCTTCCTCATAAGAATCTATCCTAGTAGAGGACTTCACTTCTATTATCGCGACCGGTAACCCGTTTATGAAGAGGGTGTAATCAGGCTTTATGTTCTCCGGCGTCCCCTCGAACTTCGCCTGGGGGACCAGCAGATAATCGTTGTTTTTGGGGTTATTGTAATCTATAAGTTTAAAGGTAAGCGTTTTGGCCTTTCTTGTTAAAGTGTGCTTCATCCCGTCCCTCAGGTAACGGAGTATCTGCCTTTCATCCTCGTTTTTGAGCCTCTCCTTGACTTCTTCCAGTGCCTCCTCCCTTTCCCTCCCCTCCAAACCATTGAGTTCAGGGTTCAGCCTTTCGAACTGCCTCGAGAATATGTCTCTCAGGATGAACCCATCGACGGGCTCTGGTACCTCGTTCTCCCTTGGGAGCCTCCAGCCCCTCTTCGTCAATTCATTTTCTATTATTACATAATCATCCCTCTCCGGGGTCGATATTTTTGGAACCTTTTCGTCAAAGCTCATGCAACCCTCACCCTTATCCTACCAGTAAGCAGCTCCTCCATGAACCATTGCTTTATCCTCTCGAGCTTGACTTTTTCCTGTTTTAAAATCCCGAGCTTTTTATCAACTGTCGAAAGAATTTCGGCGATTTTCTGCTGTTCTTCAAGAGGAGGGAGAGGCATGCTAAGATTTAGAAGCGATTCTTTGGTTAATTCTTTAAAGGTACTTCCGCCACTAAGATTTTCTAATATATGTTTCTGGCTTAATAGGTAATAGTAATAAAATTCAGACAAAACTTTATCATATCTTTTTGGAATTAGACCTTTGCAACCTTGATTAAAAGTTGAAGGTTTTTTGAGCACTGCTACATATCCGACTGGTGCCCGAGTTGAAATTATAATCGAACGCTCCGGCATGAGAGTTAAAGTAGTTTCTTTTAACGCGCTTTCTGTTATTTTTCTTTCGCTGTCATTAACATATATCGTTTGATTTAATTTGCTTAAATCAGCTGGAGTTAACCAATTTATAGTTCCTCCATCCCAATATTTTTTATCTCTAGTTGAAGGAGTGGTACCCGTTACGACATCAAATAAATCATATACCTTTTTAACTTCCCATTCCTTTGGAATCCTTCCAATTTCAGTATCCTTAAACTCCTTATGTCCTATTCCCTTCGTCAAAAGCTCCTGCATTAAGCCCTTTTTTAAGCGTTCAGTCTTAGCTATAATATCGTTAGTTTTCTGAATAGCTTCATCAAAGGTTGAAAGGATTTCGGCGATTTTCTGCTGTTCTTCAAGAGGAGGTAAAGAAATTGATAGTTCATTACTCCAGGCGTCTAAATTTAGGTGCCATACATTAGTTCCAGTATGATATTTACGAGCTATGGGTTGAACATAAGATAAATAGTAGAAAAGGAATTTATGATGTAAATTACTCTTTAACTGCAATTTAGATAAATCCATGGAATATACAGCCCTGTCTTTCCTGTACCATGAAGGGAAATAAATCAAGGCTGGAGCGCCCAATATATGGCCACGTTGCATTCCTATATCGGTATTTGCTATTACTATGTCGCCTTCCCTTACGAAATGTCTCTCCCTCAATCTATCGGTCCTAATCCACGACCAGCCATCCTCCTTCAGTCCTCCCCCCTCCTTTATACTGTTGAGTGTGAGGAACAAGTAGCCACCCAATACCTCTTCAGCGAACTTCTCCTGCCCCCTGTAACTCAAGCCCCTACTGAGCTCACTTATTTCCCTTATCTTTTTAACTTCCCATTCTTCTGGTATCCTTCCAATCTCCGTGTCCTTAAACTCTGTTTCCCTATAAAATTCAACTTTTTTAGCCATTTAGTTTACTCACTTCCTCCAAATAACTCTCGAGCTTCTCCATAATGCTCTGCCTCTGCTCTTCTAAAGATTTCAGTTCCTCAAATTCTCTAAAGATATCTATTTCTTCGCTTTCATTGTATTTTTGGACGTAAAGGCTAACGTTCAGATTATAACTGTTCTTTTCTATTTCATCAAGGCTTACAACCCTAGCATAATTCTTGAAATCTTTAAAATCTTTATACATCTCAACTATCTTTGCTATGTTCTCTTCTGAAAGCTGGTTGAGCTTCCTTATTTCAGGGTGCTTTATGTAAAGTTCGCTTGCGTTTATGAATATTACCTTCCCTTTCCTTTCTGCTGGCTTTTCTCTGCTGAATACTAGGATTATGCCTGCTGCCTGAGTGTTATAGAACAGTTTCTCAGGAAGCAGGATAACAGCTTCAAGCAGGTCAGACTTAACTATACCCCTTCTTATGTTCTCTTCTTTTCCTCCCCTGAACAGAGCTCCTTGGTCAAGTATTACGCCAACCTTCTTTTTTGCATAGTAAAGCATCAGCTGGACCCATGCCCAATCAGCAGTAGTTTTTGGTGTGTAACCAGCTTCAACTATGCTGTTGTATATTTGTTTTATATTATCTTTTCTCAAGTTGCCTTCATCATATCCGTCCTGGTTCCATGGCGGATTTGCAATCACGTAGTCAGCATGGTCAAACTTGGGGTTTAGAATGCTGTCGCCGTTAAATATATTATAGGACATTATCCCCCTCAATCTCATGTTCATCTTAGCTATGGCGGCCATTATCTCGTTTCTTTCTTGACCAAAGAGTTCGAGGTTTGGTTCAATGCCTTTATTCTTCACATACTCATAGGATTCTATAAGCATACCCCCAGAGCCGCAGGCAGGGTCTAGGACCTTGCTGCCGTCAGAGATATCCAATAGCCTCACAACAAGCTTGATGACTTCTCTCGGCGTGTAGACTTCACCTTCTTTTGCCCTCGTAGGTGCAAAATAAGAAAGTATCCACTGGTAACCGTCTCCTAAGGTGTCATAGTCAGCTCCTGAAAAGTCATACTGATCAAAGATCTGAACCAACCCTGTTAAAATGTGCCTGTTCTCATCGGACATCAAACCGTAAAGCCCTGTTACCTGAGCTATCTGTCTTAGGTCACTTAGTTCCTCGTTCATCCTTGAAATCTCTGCTATGGCGTTTGCTAGCTCCTTTATTGTATCACTGCTTTTGGTAACTTCGTGCCAGGTGTAGAGCTTCTTCTCCTTTTCGTCGTAGAGCTTTAGGTATTCGCTGTTGACGATCATATAGGATTGTTCCTCATCGTAGCCCTCTGCCCTGTACTGATTGACCTTAAAATGATAGATATCGCTAACAGATTTGTAAAAGAGGAAGAGAAGCATCACCTTATAATCCACTGAGGTCCTTATCAGGTCCGCAGCCTTTTTTAATATGCCGATTAGCTCGTTTCTGTTTACCTTCGCCTTGGCTTTTTCGGTCGTTCCTAGGAAAATAAAATTATATACGTTGCGTCTGCTATCGTATTTATCCTCTCTGACGTTGATCAAACCAGCATCTCTTAAAACAGAAAAGAGCTTTCCTATGTTTTCCAGCCCTAATCCGTGTTTACTTAGTATTTCTTCAGCTTCCTCTCTTGTAAACTCTCTTTCTCCTATTTCGTTTATAAGTTTAAGATACCTGTCGCGTGCCCAATCATCAAGCTTTCCGACAGCCGCCCAGTCAATATTTATCACGCTCATTGAGTAATTTATAAAAACATACCCTTATAAATATTATGGTACAAATTACCACGTTAAGCTAATAAGGTATGGATCACCCCGGGCTCACAATAACCTTCGACGGCGCACAATCTCTTCATGATCTTCAATCAGCTGCAGTATACAGGATCATGTCAGCTATCTTGGCCAGCGGCATAGTCTTTGTCCCCCTTTATCAATAACTTTTCAAAGTCAGTTAATCCCTTCTCCCTTTCATCAGACTCAAGTGCATAGAAAGCTGTTCCGTGGTCAGATAAAATCTCCTCAAGCTTGCCGTACTTTTCTATTGCCTTCTTCAACACATCAACTGAGTACTGAGATGTCGGAGTTGTATAAATTCCATATCCAACTATAGATCTAGAAAAATCATCTTCATACTTTATTAACCATAAACCCTTCCACTAGGATCCTTTATTTCGTGCCAATCAACGTGCCATAATGAATTTGAGCATTCTCTCATACATTATCCATTTCTTTCTATGCTACTTTTTAGGCTCGTTCATTGCAAAACCAACCTCCATGAGGAATTGATCGATTTTTTCATTTCTGATGTGTAATCCTCTCGCTCTGAGAATTTTGCCATATAGCTTGCGTTAATTCTGTATTTTCTGTGTAGCTCAACGATTTGATTATTTATTGCTTTCAAGAACAGGCCTTTTATGTTTCTCAACTTTCTACTTTTGTACTCTCTATAAAGCTGTTGCACTCTGCTAATTGATATACCCTGCACATCTGCTATCTCTTTATTGGTAAACTTGCCATTAACCTTTGCTTTTATTATCCACTCTATCTGTTCATTGCTAAGTCTTCTCATCTTGTATTTCTTAACAATACTTATCCAAAAACTGCTCAAATAACTTTTATTTTTTAAATATCTAAGGGTATGTGAGAATTTTGGCATAAGATAGTTTCAGTTCTATGACCTTCTTCCTGTCTAAAAAAGAGCCTTTCTTCGTTTTAAGGGATGGCTCCCGAACTTAATCCTCTGTTTATAACCTCTTCCCTTCCAGCTTTTGTTCTGTAGTTTATCATATTCCTTTCAAACTCTGCTAATGCGCCTAAAATCTGCAATACAAGCCTGCCATTGGGCGTTGTTGTATCTATTCCGGAATCGTTTACGCTAACGAAGCCTATGTAATTCTGCTCAAGGAACTCGAGCGTTTTGAGAAGATCGGACAACGAGTGGGCGAACCTGTCGGTCTTTGATACTATTATGAGCTTCGGTTTCCTGTCAAGGGATTTGAGCATTCTTTCGAATTCAAACCTTTGCGTGCTCTTGCCTTATTCTCAAAGAATTCTATATCGTAGCCCTTTGATTGAGCGTATCTAAGGATTTCCTCCTTCTGCCTCTCATTCGAGCCCTGTTTTACTTCATCAAGAGTGCTTGCACGTATGTAGTCAAAAGCGAGCACTATTTAAGTCATAGAATTTAATGATACATATATTATTAAAATCCAGTGTTTAGTGACGATACTAAAGATACAAGTTTAGTGACATATATTGCTTCCCAATACACTATTTATCGTTTGAATGATGGCATTAAGTAGACTCAAGTAGCCTTCCATATTTTGTGAAAATAATGACATATGTTCTATAAGCTCTTCGAACTGATCGAGAAATTTTTCAATTATCTTTTCACATTTTCTTGATCTCAAATACTTTAAAGACCCAGAGTACGCTGCAAAAACAACTTTTAAGGCATTTATAATTTCGTCTGGAGACATACTATCTCTCTTTTAGCTACTCAATAAGGCTATTAAGGCTGCACCTATAATCCCTAATATAGCCAGGCCTATTAGTACATCGCCAATATCTGAATACCCACAAGCATCTAAAGTAGCACCAACTATTATTTCAAGTATATCTCTTTCAGGGCTGGCTATTCCTTGAATTACAGATAATATGCTCTGTTTCTCTTGGCCTTTTGCATAGGTTTTCAAATAATCGCATACCTCTCTTTGGAATTCTTCTTTATCGGAAAGAAGATCTGCCTTAATTCCAGATCTCCCTGCTTTTCTTACGTATGTTCTGTAGTCTCCATTTCCCTTTTGTTGCCATTCAAGGAACTTTTTGTAGTAAAGCTGATCAGCAGTCATCATACCACCTTTTAATTATTAGGTCCAAGCTCTATAAAGCGGTCTTTGAGAGTTTGGCATCATTGTTTTAGAAATAATTTTCCCTGAACGTTTTATGTCGAGCTCATGTTGTAGATAGTTTAAGACCTTTGTGCCAGGTGTCAAGTCCATAAAACCATAAAATGCAAAGACTTTTCCCCTAGGTATTTCGAATGTAGATGGTAAAAAAGCATTTGTCCCAGCGCTTACTGTGAAATCTATGGAGTTATAGTTAAGATTGAAATCGCTATATATTAATGGTCTAATATATCTATTTGGAAATCCTTGCTCTCTAAGTGCATTAATTATAACGTTAATAGAGTAGTTTCTAGCTTTTATAGTCTCATCTAAATTTTCACTATCCCATTCTTTGTATTCTTTTGTGTTTTTATTTTGATCGTAATTCATTTTACTATATTAGTATAAAATAGAAAAATTTAAACTTTACTGAATATTTTTTAACGAAAAATTATTAAATTATTACGTTATTAATTTACAATGTGAACCAATATCGAAAATAATAAATTAGTCAAAAACAGATAGTTAATCAATTCTATCAACAAGCTATGTACTTGACAAAAAATTTTTGTTAACTTTGTTCTCTTATTGCACTTTTAATTTCAATCTTTTGATCTTCTGAAAGGACAAGTAACCTTTGCGTAATTTTTTGGATGGTGTCCGGATAAGACTTCATCCGTGTCACCTCCACTCAGTGTACCAGTGCATGAATAGTTCTAGGAAGTCGAGAAGAGGTGTGAAGGGTGTTTTCTTCGGGTTTATGTTGTTGTAGAAAACCCTTGTTCTATCCTTGAGGTACCCGAAGAATCGCTCCACCAACAGAGCTACGCAACCCAAAGCTCTGGTGAACGTGGTTTCTAAAACCAGCTCTGCTCACAGCATCACGGTACCATGGTCCCCGATCCGTTAGGATCACAGGGTCACCCAGGCATCTTTTTCTCAACCTACGAAGAAACCTGAGGGCGTT
>Ga0208549_100773_pt1 | contig 12644 bp, 6 predicted proteins | sample BED_host_MetaG_FD_187135 | JGI IMG/M metagenome (GOLD analysis project Ga0208549, IMG submission 187135) | Hot spring microbial mat communities from Yellowstone National Park, Wyoming, USA - BED_host_MetaG (SPAdes) (version 2) | ecosystem: Environmental > Aquatic > Thermal springs > Hot (42-90C) >... | reverse complement strand
CTGCTTTCCATCACCGTAAATCGTTATCGGCCGATTGGTAAGGGTCGCGAAGGTGAACCACGCAACCCAACCCTGATCCTCAACACCGAACTGGTGGTCGCCGTAAATACAACTCATCCGGAAAACGCCCGTTTTTAAACCGTAAGTGTGATGGTAATCCTGAGCGTAGAGGTCGGCAAGAAGTTTCGAGCAACCGTAAGGCGTGTGACCCGTAAGGTCCACACCAAAATCCTCGGGAATTCCTTCCACAAAACGAGGGTCGGCAAATTCGTAGCGAGTCTGCTTTTCTACAACGGATATCGAGTTCACACGCTCCCCGTAAACCTTGTTAGTTGAGGAAAGAACGAAACACGAGTCGTTGTGACGCGCAGCCTCAAGCACGTTAAGTGTGCCCAAAGCGTTCACTTCGAAATCGGTCACAGGGTCCTCCAAAGATGTTGTCACAGCGACCTGAGCCGCGGTGTGTATAATTACATCCGCACCTTTACACGCCTCGAACACCGAAGAACGATCACGAATATCACCTTTTACTAAGTGAATTCGTGGTAATTGTTCAATTCTTTTCCAGTTGTAAAAAGGGTCGGCGAGCGACTTACCCAAAAGAGCGTTACGGCCGAAGTTGTCGAATACTGTTACCTCGAAGCCATCTTTAGAAAAAGACTCGGCAAGCCGAGAGCCGATAAAACCAGCACCGCCTGTGACCAAGACCTTCATATTTAACTCATGTAATACCAGAAAGGGGATATATAGCTTTTTTAAAATATTATCTGAGTTTCAGAGTGAATGCAGATTGATACACAAAAAACTAAAAACAAACGCTTTTAATTAAGGTATGATGCAAGGATCAACCACATGCTCTAGCACGCCGAGACACTTGCTTTAGATTATTTTATTTAATAGAAAAATACTTTTTACGCTCTGCCTCGGCACGTTCGAAATAGTCATGCGCCTCTTGTGTTTCGCCCCAATCGATCAACTCTTTTAACCCTCTATCTAAAGAATATCGAGGCTCGAACCCCAGTTCTCTTTTAATTTTTGAAATGTCTGCATAATCATGCCGATTATCGCCAAACCTATACTCCTTTGTAACAACAGGTTCAACGCTTGATCCACTAAGCTTAACCAAAAGCTGGGCCATCTGCAAAATACTTTGAGGGACACCTGAACCAACATTGTAAACACCACTTTTTTCAGTTTCTAAAGCCATTAGGTTAGCCCTTGCAACATCTTTAACAAAAACAAAATCCCTCATCTGTTTACCGTCCTCGAAAATCACGGGTGAATTCCCATTCTTAATTCGTGAAAGAAATATTGCGAGAACGCCTGTGTAGGGATTACTAAGACTCTGCCTAGGGCCGTACACGTTAAAGTACCTCAATGCTACCACGGGAATGTCCAACATCTTACCGAGCTCTACGGAAATTCTTTCTGTATCATATTTTGATAAAGCGTAAACCGATAAATTCTGAACTGGTTTTTCTTCCGTGATTCCCACAGGTTGAACCGTTATAGAACAAAAAGGACATTTGACCTCCCAATCCTTTTTCTTTAGCTGCTCTAAAGGTCGCGGTTGTGGGTAAACAGTGCCATGGGTTAAACATCTGTAACTTCCTTCCCCATATATCGACTTTGAACTTGCTACAACGACCTTCTTAATCCTTTTCCTAATTTCTGGTTTTTTCAGTAATACCTCAAAAATATTTGTCGTCCCTATAGAATTCGTTCTAATATACTTTAGAGGATTATACATACTCTGTCCAACACCCACCATTGCTGCCAGATGGATTACGGCTTCACACTGCTTAAGAGCTATCAACCAATCACTAAGACGCGTTACGGTACCACGTAAATATGTCGCGTTTTCATTCAAATACTCTGGTTGTCTGCCGTTATGAACTTGTGGCTCAAAATTATCAAGCACGAGAACCTCAAACCCTTTTTCCACAAGTAGATCGACTGTATGAGAGCCGATAAAACCAGCACCGCCTGTGACCAAGACCTTCATATTTAACTCATGTAAATTAGAAATATTTTAATTTTTGGTACATCAATAGTTTGAGCCAAAACTAATTCTTGATGAACTTGTTTTTATCAACGTCCTTTAATAAGTGGATTTTAAGCAGATATCATGAAAGTAGGCTAAATGATTAGAAACAGTTTTTAATTAAAAAAGACCGTATTTAAATGACTAAGTATCTGCACAGCTGTTTCCATATTTACATGTCTCGTTACCGACCCGAGTTCGAACGGCATCTAGATAAAACTTCTAGGGGGGCTATACATGGTTAAACTGGCGATCCATTGCATTCACGATGCTTAAGATTTGGACAGCATCTTAGAGTGAGTAACTGCTAAACCTATAAGATGACTTACAGTATTTAGCTAATTCATATTGTTTTTATAAACAACTTTAAATCATACTCCTTAGCTTATAATTTATCAAGAGTAAGTTATATTCCATTTTTGCAGCTAATAACTTAATTAATCGTGGCATCTTCGAAGATAAAGAAAGTGCGTACAAAAAAATTAAATCTAATGGTCTTAGATAGCTTATATTTGGATGAACAAATAAAAAAAATAAATCCTGTATGTTTACTTTTGTGCATGCATATTCTTTATTTAGTAAAGAACAAAAGACCAAACACACCATATTCGATCTTATTAAGTATGGCTTGATCAATCTTTCATATGGTGTGTCACGAAAAAGTTCCAAAATGTTTTTATAGCTTTTAGAAAATTTATTAGCAGTTAAACATCTTCTTTTAACATATTTCTCAAATGAGTGCAAATCAAAAGAACTATGATCGTTATGAATTCTGTACAACGTAAGTGGTTTACAATCAAAAATTAACTTCCCGCCCTGTTTTAAAGATAAAAGTGGAAATAGAACGTCTAGTGTAAACCAAAGTCTTCTCAAAAATTCGACATTCACAGATCTTAGGAGCGAACCACGAATAGACATTGCGCTAATGTTTGTCATTAAGTTGAACGAAATTAGCTTTCTCATTTGGTTTCGATTAAATGTTGAAAGTTCAAGTCGTTTACTCAATCTTTCTACCCCAATAACTTTCCCATAACTATTAATAATAAAGCAACGATCTCTTAAAAAAATTATATCGTTATCTTGGAATACATTATAAACCGTTTGTAACTTATTCGAACAAAACATGTCGTCGTCTTCCAAAAAACTAATAATTTCACCCTCGGCAATTTGTAAGCCTTCAAAAATTTTGCCACCCAGCGACTCCTCTTGAGAAAAAATATTCTTAACTCCCCATTCTTCCAATTGCTTATCTAAGTCCTTTTCATTATAATACTTTACAACAATTATTTCATAAAGATCATGAAAAAGATCTTGGTTTAAAGCGGATTTGACCGCCTCTAATAGATACCTTTTTCGATTCCTATTATGGCTCGGAATAATTATCGAAATGTACGGTTTAGACACAGATATGCAGTATTAGTAAACTTAAAAACTTTTAGCTAACAACAAGATGTTGTCTAGATACTTCATGTGAGCGTCTCATAAGTCCAGCGTTAGCTACACAACTCCCAAAACATGTGTGGCGTCATTTAGAGAGGAGAGCGTATACCAATTTTACTCATCTAGGACCAAATCGCCACTGTCAAACTCCTTCTGTTAGCACCTTGTTTGGTGGCCAAACCGCACTTAAAAAGGCGGATCGTTGACCCCCAATCCGATCGATAGACAACGCGGCCTAAGTTCCATACCGTAGTAGGACCGACGCTCCCTTAAAATCCAGTAGATTATTCCAAGCATCTCGTAGACGGTGGTTGCAATAATACCAACCACAGCGCCCACATTCTCCTATTTCGTCTTGATCCCCTGATAAGATGTTACTATACCACTATAGGATCATACTTACTAGTTCAATGTGTCACGACATGGGTAACCTAGTTCAGCCTCCACTGCTTCACAAGGGGAGGTGATAGCCACCATCTTGCATGCGATTAAACTATGGCATGCCCATCCATTATGAATGAGTTAAGGGATAAGGTGGTTATTCGAGTCCAGCATAGCACACCGAGGTGATCCGAGCGAGTGGAAGAGGCTGAGAACCTCACCATACTGCACTATCCAGCTTGCTACTAGAGAGCCGAGTAGCGTGACATACCAGTTACCGTCATTCGCAACCTTACTGCCCAACTGCTCATCATCCTTCCCTCGCCCGCTAGAGGTGCTCCCAATGTAACTCCAAGGAAGACGCTCCTAATCTCTCTGAAGGCCTTCTCAGCATTGCATATCCATCAATCCCCCCGTTACCAAGAACCCTTAGCCCCCAGTATTGTACTTTGCGTCGAGCTGAAGGATGAGTTCCGCCTTAGCCCAAGCACTGATGTTACATACTGATAGGGTGTGGGTGCCCACTTCCTTTACTCTAACGCCGAGCCAAGCAAGGTTCGTCCCACTTATGGCTTCCAAGACAACCTAGAGACTAGAGGTTACCCTTTCGGAGAGAAGGAGATATAGTGCTCACTTATGAACCAATATACATACCTTCTGCGTAGCAGGTGTATGGATATATGCCTATTTTGTGCGTTTTTGATTTTAGTTTAGTGGAATTGATGTTCTTCGAGTGTGGGTTTGGAGTGCACCGGTAGGCGTGTCCCAAGAGAATCATCTTAGGGTGTCTGACGGGTTCACATTGCAGGTTTGCACTTTTGGTTCGAGTGGGCTTTCAGCGTTATCCACCTATCACTGCCCACACAATGCGGGTCTAGTATATATAAATCTACTAAAATATACATGTGCTCTGCGTCAAATTGCTCACTAATACTCTTATTCCTATTCGCCATAAGACTAAGGCTTATTTGCGGTGGGTTCCACGCTCGCCAAATCAAAGTAGTGAAACCCTATCACAAAGCCTTATCTGAACAGGATTCTCAATGTGATTACACTCTTTGAACCATTGACTTACGACCTAAAAAGGTGACGTGAACACTGGAAGTTATTGTGTCTTATTTTTTAAAGTCTGGCTAAGTATAATAACCGTATTTCCCCTTAATGTTGTAGCTTATTGGCTCTTTTTATCAAATAAACGCTTATGGATAACATCAAGATTGGCACAATTATTCCTATGAATTGTAGTGATAGTACAACTTTTGTTAACGTTGTTGGATAAAAAATTTCTATTTGATAGCTACCTGTTTTGTTTATGATCCATCCATTAGCATAACTATAAACAGTGATATGCTTAGCATTAATACCATATATCTTCCAGTTGTTGCTATATGTGGTTGAAAGAACCAACACAAAGGGTTTTGATGCATTTATTACCGATACCTTAAATAATGTCGGGTTGATTTCAGTCCACTCAATTATACCTGTCTGTATTGGGGGAGGATGAAAAGAATAAAGTGACGTGTAGTTCGTACTACCGCTCGGTAGGGTTGTAGCATAAATAACAGGATAAGTATAATTGACTTCATAAATTGCATTATACCCGATCCTTCCTATATAAGTTATACCTTTGGTTGAGTTAAGAATTTTACATTCTGCATATGGATTTTGTGGCCAAGGTTGCCAAAATACATTGGGTGGAGCTGCATTAAGTCTTACTAAAATATATTTAATCCCAAATGCAGCAAGTTCATTCGCAATATTTGAGGTGTTATCACTATAAATTTGATAAGCTATATGTAAATAGACTTCTGTATCTTTAATAGGACCGTATGTTCCAGAAATGTCAGGAATTCCATATTCTTTAATAACACTCGTCGCTAGATATCCACTTGTCATGATTAAAGGTCCTTGCAAGGGTAATTCCATTACCCTTTCCTGAAGACCATGTAGGTGCAATTGAAAGAATTTTGCTGTATCGACGTCTTGAGCTATAATAGAAAGCGGAACCTTAGCATCTGGAATAGTTGTATTGTTGTACAGAACACCATTACCTGGATTTAGTCGCCAAGATGTTGCATTGCCAGTTATTAGTGGTGATGAACCGACGAACAGCCATAATAATACGAAAGCACACAACAAGACCTTAGTTATATGAATCTTTTTGACCAGTATGAAAAATCCTAGTGGTGCTAATATAGAATATGTAAAAGAAAGTAAGTTACCAAAATCCATAAAAAGTGAGATAAACACCTTAAAGGGTAAAAAGTTAGACCACAAGAATAAGAATATGCTACCAAATGGAGGTTGTGATCCTGCCATTAAAGTTACCGAGCCCAAGGATATAACCAAAAAAAATAAGCTATGCGCCTGCTGGATATTATTACTTTTCTTTAATATAGAGCTGAATGAAAAAATAGCTAGCACTATCCCCATTAGTATCGTGGATTTAAAAAATTCTAAATCTGTATCGCCAATAATTGCAAAAAATGGGTCTATCTTTGAATTACTCAACATCCAGCCATACGCAATTTTTGAATTTTCTTTTAAAAAAGGAATAACACTTTGAGAGCTTATGAGTAGAGATGAAGATAACAGGACAAGTTCGCAGAATAAAAATAAAGAAATAAGGAGAACTCTTATAGGCTTGGGTCTGAATATAAGATAAAGAAAAAGGATGTAGAGAAACAAAAAAGGAACAATAGTAAAAAGCCAAACCCATGTTATACTTGCTAAAGAAAAATAAAGAAGAAATGATATTATACTTATTTCCTTTAGTGGAAAAGTCTTTTTGAGAGATACAATTGCATTATAAGTAAAAAACATTATAAGAGGCATTGCCATATATGCCCAAATAAAATTTGAAAAAACGTTATACATTGTACCAAATGTTGGAGGTCCTACTGCAAATGTACTTGAGATGTAAAGTAAAGAAGACACCAAGGGGGCTAAGGAATGTAAACAATGTTCGTATATTTTCTTGGTATAAATTAGCATGCCAATTCCGCCTAGGGACATTAAAAAAACATAAAGAAAGTATTGAGATAGACCATAACTAAGTCCTATGACGTTATGAAAAAGAAATATGAAGCCGAAATAAAAATAATTTTGTATCGAAGAAGCCCCCGAAGCTCCAGCTATCCCTCCCGCATAATAAGCCCAGTTCCAAGAAAAAAAACTCGACTTAAAAGAATATTCTGGATTAAAAGGAAAGTACTCGTCTATCCAATAAATCATGTTTTTTTGTGGCCCGCCAAATAAATTATAAGATACAATTGCAGAAAAGATAATTATCGAGAGACTACTAAGAAAATTGCATGAAAGTAGCTTTTTGTAAAACTCCCTCATTTTAACGTCTTTCTTTAGGAACTTCCTATAAGCTTAACGTTATGATTTAGTGGGTATTAGACGGATGCGGGCCACCCCGAATGTGACGGGTAAACCATGTATACCTACGTGGTGCCAGTTGTAAGCCAGAATATTGAATTGAGCATATGTGTAACCTTCTGGCGCTCAATTTGTCGGCAAACACCATTGTCCTCTTTAGCTAAAGAAACTCTTCTTCTACCCCAATTCGTGATAGTCCAGGCTGTTTCGAAGACCCGCGTGTACCAAGGACTCCAAGCACAATTGTCGTGCACTAAGCAATAAGGAGGAGTGTCGAAGCCGTGTGTAGCTCTAGCCGCTATTCCTTGTGTCCACATCTACCGCAACCTACACTTGGTGGCGTTCATCATGAGCTTAGTCAACCGACACAAATTCCCCTTCATGGGAAGCTTTTATCAAGGACGTGGCGCACTCAAGAACACGTGAATGGGACACGCCCATCTGCTTCGCTATAATGATGGGACACCAACCATGACGAGCAGGATGGTCCTCGCCTTTTCGATTATTGCGCTTGAATACGGTTACGGATCGCTTTCACCGTTCAACTTATCCGCTAGTGTTGGGCAATCCGCACCTTAACCCTTATCTCAAATCTTTATCTGGCCGATATCGGCTTAGCGGATATTGGTCAGATATGGATAAAATAACGGATCGACTTCTAGGCATTTATGTTAATTCATTCAAAACGCTTGTAGAGGCAAACCAGACCTGTCCAGATAAGGCTTAAACGTGGTGGGCTCCACGGTCGGAATTGGTTAGCGACCGTGAGACCCAACACGGACATCTTTGAGCACTTTAGGAATTTTGTTGTAGAGGAGCAAGAAGTGTTTCGACCTCAAGGTGATGATGGCGGTACTCCTCTACTCTACGGGTCCAGCCTCAGAAAAAGCTCGAAGTACCTCGAGAAACTCTCCCACTCGGTTTCCAAGTCGAGTGTACACGAATGGGTCAGAAAGGTTGATGGGTGGCTCAACTTCGACCCCCGCGGAACCACAAGAGTACTTCATAATAACCGTGGACGAGACACTGTTGAAGTGTAACGGTAGACTCATCTATGTTTGGGCGGCTGTTCACGCGTATACTAGGTAGCCCGTGTGGTTCGCTGTCTCACCCACCAGGACCACGGCTAATGCGCTCAGATCCCTTCGCAGGCTCAGTAGAAGGTGCCTGGGTGACCAGTCATCTTCACCGACGGGGGGTCCCTGGTAGCGTGACCCGGTGATTCGGGCTGGCTTCCAAAACCACGTCTACCAGACCTTCGGGCTTCGTAGCTCTGTTGAGCGATTCAGGGCTACCTCAAAGACAGGACGAGAACTTTCTACAACAACACCAATCCCAGGAAAACGCTGTTCATCCCGTTCGTGGACTTCTTGTAAGTGTTCGCTGCTTGGTACAGCGAGTGGAGGTGACAAGAGTGGGCTTATCTGGACATGTCCAGTAAAAGTACAAAAACTTTAAAAGTTTAAGGGATTTATAGTTTTTTGTATGATATAAGTAAAATCAAACCTGTTATATAACCTTTTATTAAATTACAAATTTTCAACTAGCTTTTTTGCTCTGATGAAGTACGTATGTTCTTTGTGACTCTTTAACATCGCCCTTTCCCCAATCTCTTCTATTTCGCTGTTATTTTCCAAATAATATTTTATCTTTTCTTTTAATTCTCTTACATCAGAAAAGTTCTCGACTTCGTCTGAAAAGTATTTGTTTATTGATGGCATTTCTTCTGTGAACAGCAAGCCACCGCAACCCGTGATTTCAAAAACCCGCATGTTTGGAGCATCGGCTTCAATATCTTTGGGGTGGTGAATATTGAGGTTTATTACGCTTTGGTTTATAACCTTCACATAATCTTCGCCGTAAACAGGTGGAAAAACCTGCGCAGGTTTGATCACCCAATGGTTTCCAAAAATGTGTATCTTTTCCTTAAATTCTCTTAGTTCCTTTAACAGCAAGTATCTTGCTGGATAAAACGTACCAATAAAGCTTATCGGGTACTTTTTTGGCACTTCGAGCCTTCTGTGCAGCTCTGGGTCGCACGCCCAAGGTAGTGTGACAACCCTTTTTGCGCCCAACTTATAGTAGAATTCGTGCTTATTTGCCGCCGTAAACACCACATTGAAGTATTGCAGTCTTCCTCTTAGTATTGCGGGAAACCTGTAAGTGTCTGGGTAAAGCAACGCTAAGCGATGGCTCTGGGAAAGAGTTTTTAAAACGGTATCAGAAACGACTTCTCCTTTAAACACTAAGATAAGGTCTGGGTCAATCTTCTTTACTGTGCTCGGTAAACCCTTGTTGATTCTTTGAGAATCTACTAAGGCCCTTGTTATTTTAGCGCGAGTAACAAGTAACCTAAAAAGGAATTTTCTACTTATACCTTCATACTGATCCAAAACAAACACTTCATGATCAAGCCTAAGTAAGTATTTTGCGTAGAAGTGCTCTGCGTTAAACCTATTCACAGAACCCACAAGAAGAATCTTCATTTTTATCAAGAATACACTTTAGCTAACTTATTCTTAACGTTTAAACGGTATCTGATAAAATCTTCCAAACTCAACTAACCACAATGGGTGCTCATAGCGTCACTCTTACTTGGTACTTAAAGCTTATAGTTGAATGCCAATGAAACAACAGAGAGCTTTTTACAATTAAATCCTTCTTTCTGAATAGTGCTTTCTTAAGAATACCCAAGAAAATACTTAAGGTTTTTCTAATCTATTAAAAAATCATGTACCGACTCATAAATATTAATTATAAGTCTTCCGTATAAATATTAATCTTAACTAGTTTCGCAAGTTAGACTTGATCACTAATACAAATCATCACAAGCCTCGTTTTTATAAAAATTCAAGATCAGGAATTTCTACTCAAAACACGGATTCAATACACGTAAATTAAAATTCATAATCTCAAAACCTCCTAGCGTTGAAATCGAATATCGAAAATTGAGTTATGTTAAATTATCAATGAGTTCCTTATAGCTGATTAGGTACCACGTAAATTCATTATAGATGATTATCGAACGCGCGTAGTGTAATCGATCCATCCCTTAGATACAGCTTTATAATTAAAGCTCGGCGATCAGTGCCTTATTAAGTGTGCACTTCTGAAGTCCAAAGTCATATCTTAAAACTAATATGCAGTATCAACTTAGAGTTTTGTAGAGCTTGGGCATCTTATATTACAAGTAATTTTATAATGTAATCTTAAAAAAGTTCACGTCTTGTTCGCTTTCCATTCATAGCGTAGCACTAGACACATCGAAGGTAATGCACGACCATTATCCAAAGAGGCTTTTCAGATTACAAAAAAATTATATTGATGAACTAAAAGATAAAACAAAATGGAAGAATTTTATAAAAGGTTCTTAAGGAGCAATTTTGTCTGGTTCTTGAGTGGTTTAAGTTATTATACTGCTGTTATAGCAACACATGGAAGATATGTTACAAAAGACCAATATTTAAATGACGGAATAAATGAGATGTCTATATTTCATAAATATCTTGACAAATCTAAAACTGTTATTGAATTCGGCTGTGGGCTTGGAAAAAATCTTTTTGCGATAGCTAATAAAATAAAGTTTGGTTATGGTATTGACATAAATTCACTATATATAAGATTGGCTAATAGATTAATGAAAAAGTATGGTTTATATAATTTGATCTTTTTAAAATATGACGGCATTAACTTCCCAGATATCCCACGATGTGACATCATCCTTGAAAAGGGAGTTTTCGAAAGATTACCCAAGGAACTAGTTAAGACATATATCCACAAACTTAAAAATAAATATTTGAAACGCGACGGAATTATGATTCTTTATTTTTTAATGAAGCGAGCTAAAGGTACAGAATTTACAAAGAGACTAGGTGATAACGCCTATGTTTATTGGAGTGATTCTGAAATAAGAGAATTAGTTTGTGAATTAGGCTTGAAAGTTAACTCGACCATCGAAACGAAGTTAGCAAGTTATTATATTTGCACAGAATCTGTATGAACCTAATTAATAGGCGCAATGCTTAGAAAGTGAAAAACTCTTGGAAGCTACCACAAATTCGCTTCAAAATTTAAATTTGTAAGGAACAAGGATTCGAGTGTTGGGTCGTGGCTGTTTTCTTAACATTTTTGCACTAAAACCCAGAACTTGAGATTTTTTTAAGGGTGTGCATTGAGTAACCAGTTTCAAAATAATGGAGGAGAGCGCTTCGCTAATTTTGAACAGCAACCACACGAGTACTTTACTATAGCGATTGATATGTTGTGTGGTGTGCAATAGACGCATATATATTTGGGTCTCAGTTGATGCGAAGACAACAGATTTGGTTTAGGGTCTTATTCGCAAGGATATTGAGTAACACCTCTAGGCTCGAAAGCGGTGGTGTGCAGATTAGGGGCTATCTTCAAGTGTGAAAAATGCTGATCCGTAAACCATTGAAAAAATACAACAAACCAGATAATTTTTAAGGATACAAGTACGCGGTTGGGATCATCTAGGTCTTGTTGACTTTCTGAGCTTGTCACTAATTACCCATTTCTCGAAGAATCAGCGTTTATTTTTAGTATTGTATTGAAGAGCAAAAGTTTGTACTAATAAATTTACTGCTCAGTATGTTGCTTTGACTTCCAGAAGATTAAGTATTTAATTTAATATGATAACACAAACATTACGTCTTTGTCTAGCTTCTCAAAAATAAGTAATAACCAAAATCTTTGATTGTATAAAGGGTTATAAACGAGAACTATAACTAATAATTTTTCGGTATTGGTTATTAGTTCTCTATTACATTATGTGTCGTTCGCTGATACTTGGTCTTAAGTTAGGGTTCTTCTAGTGATTTTTAATGAATCCGCTCACTGGTTCAGCAAAGTTTTTGTTCACAACGCTTTTGAACGCTATCCTCGCACTCTTCTTCTTTCTTTTCGCAGCGCACTTTGCGTCTCCAGTTTTCGTGGGTAGGGTTGCTCTTCTTCAGCTTTTGGAAATAGGTTCCGTCTATGCGCTCACACTTATCCCTTCACAAGTGGTAAACCGTGAGCTTGGTTATTCGCTTGGTAGCGGAAACTCTCAGACTCAAAGGCTTTCAGGCTCTATTCTTGTCTCGGGTTTGCTCGCATCACCCTTCACTTTATTCATCCTTCTCTTTCCACGCTACCTGTGGTTGAGCATTCCTTACTACATCCTCTATATCTACTTTAACTATCAAGGTTATATCCTTTCGGGTTTAGGCCGATTTACCGAAGTGAACTCCATGTACGCCGTCTTTTCTGTGACGCGCTGGGGTCTTTCCACGCTCGGCGTGTTTTACGGCTTGCGCTACCTTATCCTGTTTTGGACGCTCGGCGCTTTGGTGAGAACAGTTTGGGGGGAAATCGTTTTGCGTAGGCTTGGTAT
>Ga0208549_100770_pt1 | contig 12664 bp, 9 predicted proteins | sample BED_host_MetaG_FD_187135 | JGI IMG/M metagenome (GOLD analysis project Ga0208549, IMG submission 187135) | Hot spring microbial mat communities from Yellowstone National Park, Wyoming, USA - BED_host_MetaG (SPAdes) (version 2) | ecosystem: Environmental > Aquatic > Thermal springs > Hot (42-90C) >... | reverse complement strand
TTCCCACGACTCGATCCCTCAAGTAGGTTGCGCCTCTGATCCGCTGCCCACCAAGTGAGGGATGTAACCCCTCACGGTGGGAACCGTGAACCGCCCTGGAACCCTTCCAGAGCGGGGAGGAAGTCAGTTGTCTGAGCGTTTCGAAACAATTTCCCCACTCCCAAAAGTGAATAGAAAGAGACTTTTTCTCGTGTGAAACTCAAATTGACGAGTTTCAACTCAGGGAGGAAGTCAAGCTTGGATATCGCAACCTTCGAAGGGTCTCACTGAAGTCCTTTCACTTTCTATGAAACTCAAGCCTGACGGATCCCTAATTATTAACCTGAATTTCAGCTCTCCTCTCATTGCCCTCCTCACCCTCTCCAAGTCACATCCCTCGCACCATTGCTCAGCTACGTCGATCACTTCTTCCAGTATCCCCTCAACAGTGGTGATCACGCCATGAGAGGCCGGTCCAGGTTCCACTGAAATTCCCAGCTCTGGGAGCTCCAGGCAAGCGTGGGGTGACCTATGCACTATTACCCTTAGGTCCTCCTCTCCCCTGACCTCCAGCTCTAACACCTTCGGCTCCAACCACTCTAAGGGCATTACTTCTCTGCTCCTGTAGCCGCAGGAGGTACACTCCATCACGGCTATCCATAGGTTTCCAGTCTTTCCCGAGTCGAAGACGTAGTGGCTCACCTTTAGGGAGTGGGCTCTACAGTGTGGACAAATCATGACTTCCTCGTGTATCAATTTAGGCTCTGCCAACGGGCCGGTGTAACGCTTAAAAGTTATAAACGTGAGTCAAAGAGGGGGCGCACGAATTTAGGTCCTCTTCCTCCTGAAAAGGAGAACGGTAGTGTAGAGTATAAGCTGGCCCTCTATGAGGCTGACGCTGATAGGTTACAGAAGCTTGCGACCCAAATGAAGTTCAGGCTAGAGGAGGGGAACGGAGAGGCAATATACATCCTCGGAGTCAGCGACTCCGGTGACACTGTGGGCATAGGAGAACAGGACCTGAAGAGGACCTTGGACATCCTATCCAAGGTAGCTAATCTCGTGGGGTCTAGCATAACCCCCCTAAGAGTGACTGAGGTCAGACCCGGGAGATACGTGGCTGAGGCCCTGGTCAGGGTATCTAAGGAGATGTTACCCATTCAGGTCAACGTGGCTGTTTTAGGGCATGTTAACGCAGGGAAGAGTACTCTGATCGGGGTCCTGATATCGGGGAAAAGGGACGACGGAAGCGGCTCACTCAGGAACATGGTAGCTAGGCACCTCCACGAAGTGATCTCTGGGAGGACCTCCTCCATATCCACCAAGCTCCTCGGTTTCGATGAGAAGGGAAGGGCAGTGAACTATGAACTGAGGGATCCCCTGGACGAGGCTGGCATAACGGTGGCGAGCAGGAAGATAGTCAAGTTGATCGATCTGGCGGGACACGAGAGGTACCTGAGGACCACCCTCAAGGGTCTCCTAGGCTACGGCGTAGATTACGCAATGCTTGTCATAGGCCTAGACGACGGCTTGAGCACAATGGGTAGGGAACACTTGGGTGTTGCAGCTGTCCTCAAAATACCCATATTCGTAGTCCTCACTAAGGTGGACAAATACGGCGAAGGGAGGATTAGGGAGGTTTTAAATGACATTAAGTCTGTGTTGAGGGTCCCAGGCATAAACAGGCTAGCTTATGTGGTGGAGAGCGAGGATGAGGTTTACAACTCGATCGTTGCCATGACTACCCTGAGGGTGGTCCCTGTGTTCAGGGTTTCTAATGTAACGGGGCAAGGAATTGACCTCTTACTCAACTTCCTTAACCTTTTACCCTCAAGGAGAGTTAAGCTGGTTTCAGCGGAACCTCTAGCCTACATAGATGAGATCTACGAAGTCCAGGGAGTCGGGACGGTGGTCCTGGGCACTGTGATCAGGGGATCACTCTCCCAGAATCAATCTGTCTTTATAGGTCCTGACGACGACGGCGGTTTCAGGGAGGTGAAAATAAAGAGTATTCAGGTGAATAGGGTCTTCGTGAGCTCAGTCCAGGCTAAGGTAGTGGCCACATTCGCCTTGCAGGGGGTGGAGAAGGGGGACCTAAGGAAGGGAATGGTGATCACCCATAGGCCATTCCCTTGCGCCAGGTCGTTCTCAGCTCGTGTCTTCCTACTGCACCACCCTACTACAATAAAGGAGGGTTACGTGGCCACCGTCCACGTTCACACCATAAGGCAGGCTGCCAGATTTTCCAAAATAGAGAAGGGATACCTGAGGAGCGGGGACTCCTCAGAGGTTGTCATGAACTTCCTCTACAGGCCAGAATACTTGGAGGAAGGACAGCTCTTCGTTTTCAGAGAGGGAAGGACCAGGGGGATAGGTGTGGTTAAGAAACTAGATCGTTGACTCCTCAATACCTCCAGTCCTCCCTTATGGGGCAAGTCTTTTATCTTAATGGGGGTTTTGGGGAAGCGTAAGACCCCTCCCTAGGGGATGGACAGCCCCAATTTAAACAACAGTCCAAGACAGTATATCTCCATGGCAGTCACTGCCTGAGTACGCGTCGCTGAGGCGTCTCGGTTGAAGCGAGGGTCCATGAGGTTCGCCTCCGCCCCACTAACGACTCGTGAGTGTAACACACTTCAAGATGTGGGGTGGGGGACTTAGAGCCTGTGGAGCTCCCTACCCTTTGGGCGAGGTGGGGCCTTGAAGCGGGAACCCGTCCGCAAGGGCAGGTAAGTTCACGAACTTGGAGATTCACTTGTCAATACATAGGGATATGGTCAACTGAAGTTTTTAGTGTATCGCTGTGGCTTCTTCTTGAATTCAACCATACACATTGGACTACAGAAGTAGACGTATTTCCCATTAAACTCCAGCCTATACTTAGTCTGCTCCACTTCCTCCCCGCAAACGGGATCTCTGAACTTCGCCACTGATACTAAATGTCTCTATGGGGTTTAAAATTACATTTTAAAAAGAGTCGTAGTAGCTACTCAAAAGGACTATTCGATCTATCTGATTGATTCGAGGAAAGAGGAGGTTCATGCGTCCACCCGTGATATGACTTTCCGCGCTCTCGATGGCTTTCAATCTGCCACGGCATCTCCTGGGATCATATATTAGGATTAACCACCTCCTTAGGGTCAGCCTAGGATTGGGAGATCACCGACACTCGCTATCCTCACCACCTCCTCAAAGTCCAGGATATAGCCCTCAATGTTAACCAAGTCGTAGGTTTATGGACTCTTGGAAAACCTACCGTGATTGGGATCGTTAAACAAACCCTCATGGGTTGCCGATGCGTCTCTGTAACAGTCCTCGGCGATCTTTGAGGGTAGGTGGAACTCCTCCCTTAACCCCTCATACAATTCCCCGAGTGTGAATCGAAACCTCTTCCCGTTGGGGTCAATTCCCCCCTCCCTCAACGGAAGAGGAGGAAGTGAAGTGCCTTCAGGTAGTTATTCGCAAGGACTAAGAGGGAGTCAGAGGAGGCGATCTTCATGGAAACTGCAGCTCTGATCGCGTTCCTCCTAGCCATGAAAAATTTGGAAAAAGAGTATTTAAATCGTCGTCCCTTCTCCTAGAGTAGGCGAGGCTTTCAATCCTTTTGTGAAACTAGGCCAGGGCTGGAAGAGCTGGACCTCTACCCTCTGGACTGGTGTTCAGTATGTGGGGAGAGAACCCTCCGTAACCCCTCTTCCACATGGGGAGTGAAGGAACGGTTCCATGGGACCCCGCTGCGGGTGGATCGAGGTTCCTCTGGGAAGCAGGAAATCGTGGGGGGCCTTCCGCGAGGGCGGGGTGAGTTAACTGCACCTGCTCCCTATCTCATAAGGGCTGAATCTTTTTCACGTTAATAGAGATGTTTTTGTATTGTTTACTCTGGATTTTTTAACGATGAAGAGGTGATCCTCCACACCCATGTGGGCTCCGCCCAAAGGGGTGGGATCACGGGGATGCGAGCCTCCTGACATTGGGCTAAGGTCCCACGACCCGCCCTTAGGTTGAGCGGTCGAGGGCTGAGTCCCCACGCTCGATCGCGAGTGAACGTAAAATGAGTGGAATGATAGTGTAGGGACAAACGGAGATTTGTATCTCTATTTTTATAAATGGGCACACGAATAGTTTGACCATGAACTACTCAGGCGATTTTCAACTCAATGCGCCAAGGGAGAAACTCTGGGGTTTCCTCACAACAGCGGAGGAGGTATCACAATGCTTTCCAGGAATAACGGAGATCAAAAGGGAAGGTGAGGGATATAGGGTTAAGGGACGAGTTGGTATAGGCCCTATAAGGGGGGACTACAACGCCAACTTCAAGTATACCGAGTTAGTCCCTCAGAGTAAGATGACCATAACTGCAAGGGGTACGGGAATGGGAGGGAGTATAGACCTAAGCGCTTCGGTAATGATAGGGGAGGGAAGTCCTGTGAAGGTTTCGTGGATCGCTGAGCTGAAGGTAGGGGGAGTTCTGGCCTCGTTAGGAGCGAGAGTAATGGACAGTGTGGCTAAGAAAATGGTGGAAGACCTCTTCCAATGCATGAAGCAGAAGGTAGAGGGGAGTTGAGGTTAGAGGGAGTTGAAAGGATAAGGAATAGAGAGAAGACTATAAACAGTATATCCAATTACTCCGGGTTACTCCAATGTATACCAAACGTGAAGCAGATCAAGGGGAGAGAATTCGAGGGCGAATTCCAGGTGGGCCCAATTAGGGCGGAGGTAAGGGGTGAGCTAACGCGTTTCGAGAGCGATGGAAACTGGTCTGAAGCCGACTTCTTGATCAAGGGGCCTGGAGTCGACATAAAGGTCACCTCAAGGATAGAGATAAGTGATCAAGCTTACTGGATCGCTGAGGTTAAAGTTAGTGGACCCTTAGCACCTCTGGCGGAGAGAGAGATCCAAAGGAGAGCTCAGGACTTTGTGAGGAGCTTAGTCGCCTGCGCTCTGGGTTGAGTTCAGTTTTTCACTCACTTCATTTAATAGGAAGGGAAAGAGTTAAAGACCTAGTACTCAGCCACCAGTGGATGGGCATGGGATCTGAACATGAAGGCACGGAACTCTCCCAAGGCTTCTCAAGGACGACTTTAAGGAAAGCCTTATTGTCCTTGGTTACCAGCCTGGATTCTCTCATCTTCCAGCCCAAGTAGTCCTTCACGTTCCTAGGGAAACTCCTTGTCCTCCCATCTGACTCGATCGTCCTTACTCTCGTGGATGGAAAGAGTCATTGAGTAGAGTTCACTCAGCTTTCATAGTTTGTCTTTCATCGTGATTGACAGTCTTTTAAACGGTGAAACCCTATGGAAACACCATTCACGGAAGCGAAAGCAGTTAAGCCTCCTCAGTGAAGTTTTATGGGGCTATGAAGAGGAATCCGGGAACTGAGATTGATGAGTAGTGCAAACCCAGAGCCCCTATGTAGTCACCGCTGCTTCGCCTTGAGCAAAGGAAGCTCAAGCTGAGGAGGTTAACGCGGCATTGTCCAGCAGCACCGAAAGTTTTTTTTCCATTGAGAGTATATAATATAACGGTGTCGAAGATGCCCAGGAGGTATAGGGATATATTCGATTACTTCGATGAAATGTTCGAGGAGATGGAGAGGGAGTTCCAGGAGTTGGAGAGGCAACTCACAAGAGGGTTAGCACAGGAGCCTGGATCTGCTAAGCCTTACGTTTATGGTTTCAGGCTCACCATTGGTCCGGATGGTAAGCCCAAGTTCGAACAGTTCGGGAATGTCAGGAGAGTTGCAGGGAAGCCCACCATATCTGAGGAGATGGAGCCTTTGGTGGACGTTATAGAGAGGCAGGATGAGGTGAGAGTCATAGCTGAGGTGCCTGGAGTGGATAAGGACAAGATAAAACTAAGGTTAGACAGGGACAAGTTATACATTAACGCCGAGAGCGAGGACAGGAAATACAACAAGGTCATAGACCTCCCCACAGAGGTCGATGAGAATTCGGTGAAGGCCTCATATAAGAATGGGGTCCTGGAAGTCATAATGAAGAAGAAGAAGCAGGAGCAGAAAGGGAAGGAAATTAAAGTGGAATGAATTACATTTATTTTTAACTGAAGGCTCCTCGCCCTTCAGGGCGAGGGTTCATCTACAGTTAGTAGCTTGCAGCCTGTTAGACTCACCACACCAACTCCGGGGTACGCAATTTTTCCTTTTTCACATAACAATCATATATTCTCTTGTTTTATTCTATTGGGGGTTTGGGGGCGTAAGACCCTTCCCGGGGGGATGAATAGCCCCCTTATAGAAGGGTTTAAATCGAGTTTTAAGTCTGTATATTAATGAGAGTCACGACAGGATAAGCGTCACCGAGACGCCTGAGCGAGGGTCCATGAGGTTCGCCTCCGCCCCACTAACGACTCGTGAGTGTAACACACTTCAAGATGTGGGGTGGGGGACTTAGAGCCTGTGGAGCTCCCTACCCTTTGGGCGAGGTGGGGCCTTGAAGCGGGAACCCGTCCGCAAGGGCAGGTAAGTTCACATAATGGATACCGCTCTCGGGATTCGGACTAAAGTTATGATCCTCTGAGCAACTCGACCGCCCATCAAATGGGATGTGAACCCGAATCCAGTGTGGGAACCATGAACCGCCTGGAGAGGGCCTCCCTTAAATACAAAAAATCTAACTTGATCACATTTGATCTAGAGGTTGCTGACCTCTCCCCGTCCTGAAGGGTTCCTGGGCATCGATCGCCTAAATGATTAGATCGTGTCAAATTTTCAATATAAACGACATAGGGACGAAGAGATATAGGAGTAGGAAAGCTAAGGATTCTTTGACCGTAATATCTCCATTCGAGGCTAAACTGAACACCATCAAATTCACTAAGGCCGAGATCAGTAAGAGCATACGCATTTCCTGGAGCCCCACCCCCACCATGCCTGACATGAGGCCGAAGGCCCCCAGCAGCACCGTAACCATGGTTATGTTCTGAACCATGAAGCTGGATACAGCCTGAGAGGCTGACTTTAGATCGCCCACCGACATCCGAAGGCCTACGAGAAGGTCCTGCACGTTAGAGGCTATGGGGAAAAGCAAAAGTGCTACTAATGGGGTTGGCACTCTAGCTGCTGCGGAGAGTGTCTCGATCTCTTGGAGGATGGAGGGGGAGGTGAACCACATTAAAGAGGATCCTGCGATGACGTAAAGTAGCCCCGATCTATTGCGCGAGGTAACAATGTGTCTGTAAGTCGGGAATTTCCTGAACATGTAAAGGCAGTATAGTGCAATTAATGCCAATCCGAATCCTAAGTCTATTCTACCGTATAGTAGAAGTGCAGTCATGACAGCGACACCTATCCCTACGAACTTCAGATCCTCTCTACTGTTACTCAAGTCCACTATTTTCTTTCCCCACCTCATGAAATAGGCCATTCCTATGAATCCAAGTCCCAAGGTATATAGCACAACCGCGCTTGTGAGAGCAGAGGCGAAAGCGATGTAGTACTGGGTCTCCCTGTAAGCCTGTAGAAGGACGATGGATTCAGGGAGGATGGATAGGATACCTATTACGACTCCAGCCCCCGTTAGCCTCTTGGCCCCCCTGTATATCATTTCACTCCCTAGAACGAACAGAGGAATGGAGAAGAGGGTTAGTAAGTAACCCACAATGGGAATATCTGCACCGTACCCTTTAAGCGTTATGATATAATCCTTGAAATATCTAAAGTATAATATTTTAACATTATGAAACTCCTCCTATACGGATAGATTCAGGGTACGTGAAAGGGCTGACTAGTCGGCTATTAAGGGCCCGTTAGCAGTAAGACTTTAAGTGGGGCTCCCGAGAGTTATGCGAGAAAGGGATTATCGGCGTTGAGAGGCAGAGTGTTTCTAGTGGGTGCTGGACCAGGTGATCCACGCCTGATCACAGTTAGGGGTGCTGAGCTCCTTAAGGTCGCGGATGTGGTGATCTATGATAGGCTGATCCCTAAGGAACTCCTGGGGTTATGCAGGGAAGACGCTGAGTTAATCTACATGGGCAAAGAGAAAGGCGATACGGAGCTCCAGGACGAGATAAACCAGCTTATGTTAGCTAAGTGTTCTGAGGGTAAAACCGTGGTGAGGCTGAAGGGTGGAGATCCTTATGTTTTGGGAAGGGGAGAGGAGGAGTGCAGGTACCTGATAGAGCGAGGCATCCAGTGTGAGGTAGTCCCCGGAGTCTCGAGCGCCTTCGCAGTTCCAGCGTATGCGGGGATCCCTGTGACTAGCAGGTGGTATTCACCATCGGTCACAGTGTTCACAGCTACTATGAAATCGGGAGACGTCATAGACCCAGATTACATACCAAGGAAGGGCACGCTAGTGGTGATGATGGGAATCCACGTGGTCGAGAGACTTCGCGAAATCCTGCTAAAGGTAAGGAGCCCAGAGGAGGAAGTAGCGGTAATTCAGGAAGGGACCACTGAGAGGCAGAGGGTTTTCACAGGTAAATTAGCTAACCTAGATCAACTAGTGAGGGTTAATGGAGTGAAGCCTCCAGCTATAATAGTGGTGGGGGAAGTGGTGAGGCTGAGGGACAAGCTGTGGAGGAGTAGTTGAAGCCGTTGTAAACAGTTTCAGTTAAGCTACAAAGTTACGAAAGAAAGCCTCACCTTTTAAGGCGTGAGCAAGTCAGTAGAACCTTTACCTACCGCGTGGAGAGCCCGTCTGAGGTGGGCTAGAGGAGTCACCGCTATTCGCTCGAACCATTGTTTGGTCAACGTAGAAGAGAGGGAGAGTTTTCGCCTAACTGTATTTTCCACGAGGGGAAATTAATTTCACCATCTATGGAAGATTACGATCCACTCTCCCCTCACATTTTCCCCAGTTCGGTGTTCCCTTCCATATACAATGCTAGGGATAGTTTATAAATTTATCTCATAATTATAGTATAAAATATATGAATAGTATATTTTAAATAACACTTTTAACATCTTGTATCCCCAGAAGTCTAGTACTCGACCCTCCATTCTTGGCCAAGTTGGCTTTAGGGGTCAACGAGTTGGTGTAGTATATGACACAAGATCTCAGGAGCCGAGATCGTGGAGATCCGTGCTGGGAATCGCTTAAATAGAACCTGGGGTTCATGATCCACAATGTCCTCGACCAAAAAGCTAGATCTTAAGAGTGAAGAAAGGTTTCACGGAGTCCTGAACGCGCCCCATAGGGCTTTCCTCAGGTCCATAGGCATGACTGACTCCGACATTGCCAGACCCTTGATCGCCGTCTCAGTAAGCTGGAGCGAAGCGGGTCCGTGTAATATACACACCCTAGGTCTCTCGGCTTACGTGAAGGAGGGAGCTAAATCAGCCGGAGGTTCCCCTCTGGCTTTCCCCACAATGGTAGTCAACGATAACATAGGGATGGGATCTGAGGGGATGAGGTATAGCCTAGTGAGTAGGGAGTGGATCGCTGACATGATAGAGGCTCAATTCAATGCGCATGCCTTTGATGCTCTAGTTGGGATAGCGGCTTGCGATAAAACGGAACCAGGGACCCTGATGGCCATGGCTAGGTTGAATAGACCGTCCGTGTACCTCTATGGCGGGAGCGCTGAGCCAGGGTTCTACATGGGTAAGGAAGTCACCATAGAGGACATACATGAGGCAATAGGGGGCTACCTAAGGGGGCAGGTGAAGGAGGAGGAGATATACGAGATGGAGAAGTTGGTCCACCCCACTGTGGGGACTTGTGCTGGTCTCTTCACCGCCAACACCATGGCCTCACTGGCCGAGGCTCTAGGCATGGCGCTCCCAGGAAGCGCCTCTCCTACCGCTATATCCTCGAGGAGGATCGCCTTCGCCAGGGAGGCGGGGAGGGCTGTTGTGGAGCTCCTGGAGTTGGGCGTAAAGGCTCGGGACATCATGAACTTCGAGGCTTTCGAGAACGCTGTTACTACGCTCATGGCAATGGGGGGATCCACGAATGCGGTATTACACCTCCCTGCCATAGCCCATGAGGCAGGGGTTAAACTCACCCTGGACGACTTCAGCAGAATAGGCAAGAGAGTTCCATATATAGCGAGCCTTAAGCCGGGAGGGCAGTACGCCATGGCAGACCTTGATGCTGTTGGAGGAGTACCCCTGGTCATGAAGAAGCTGTTGGAGGCCGGGCTGCTTCACGGCGATGTAATGACAGTCACAGGGAAGACCCTGAGGGAGAACTTGCAGACCTATAAATTCCCTGCAGTCCCTCACGATCACATAGTTAGGGACGTGAAGAATCCCATAAAGCCTCGAGGCGGTATAGTGATCCTCAAGGGTTCTCTAGCTCCTGAGGGGGCAGTGATAAAGGTCGCAGCTACTGCGGTGACTAAGTTCGAGGGTAAGGCTAAAGTCTACGACGGAGAGGAGGAGGCCTTCAACGGCATAAGGAAGGGGGAGATTAAGGAAGGGGAAGTGGTGATCATAAGGTATGAAGGCCCAAGAGGAGGTCCAGGTATGCCCGAGATGCTTAGGGTGACCTCAGCTATCATGGGGGCCGGGCTGGAAAAGGTAGCCCTTGTCACTGACGGTAGGTTCAGCGGCGCCACTCGTGGACCAATGGTGGGTCACGTATCTCCTGAGGCAGCTGTGGGCGGGCCCATAGGTGTGGTTCAAGAGGGAGACGTGATCGTAATAGATGCAGAGGAGGGGAGGTTGGATCTCAAGGTGGAGGAGGGGGAGATAAAGAGGAGGCTCAGAAACTGGTCCCCCAAACCCCCTAGGTACACCTCCGGCATATTGGCCAAGTATGCTTCACTGGTGGCTCAGGCTTCGGAAGGCGCTGTGACAAGGCCGAAGCTCTGAGAAGGGTTTTTATCTTATCTAATCGTTTCTATATTTCTCTGATTTTAAATAGGAGCGTAAGCAAAAGTAGGACCTTGTGTTTAAGTTGGAGAACCACTGGTTCAAGTAGATGTCTTAGCAATAGAGGCGCCTGGCTTTAATTCCTTGACAGAGGTCTTTACAGCCTCTATTAAGGCCTCCACCCACTCTTCCTTATGCTCGTGAGTTACGAATATGGTGGAGGGATTCACTAAGAACCCCTTCATTAGGAGGGAAAGGGATATCATTCTCATCTTCCGCCAATCCACCGCTAAGAGGTCCCTATACTGTCTCACCACCGGGGAAACGTAAAGGGACACTACATTGCCTAAACCTCCAACACTCAATTTGCACCCCTCCAGTTCTTCCCTTAATGCCTTCCTGAGCCTTTCCCCCAGGACTGATGCTTTGGCGAATTGTGGTGAATACTTCACGAGGTATCCCTTGAAGTCCTCTCCCTTAACTCCAAAAGCCAGTAACTTGTCGTTTCCCCTCCTCACCACTACGTCCGGGTTGATCCCATATAGCGCATCCGCGCCCACCTCGGAAATCATGTAGGTGAACACATCGTTTAGGACAACCCTGGAACCCAATTCCCTAGCTCTCCTAGCTATCTCCCTGATCAGCCTTTGGCTCACAGCGTGTCCTGCTATTAGTGGGTCGACCATTACATACTTAGGTCTCACTCTCTCCATAACTTTGCTCGCTACCTCCTCATTCAACGGGACCTTTAACTCAGGTCTGAGGTAGCTACCCTCGAAACCCAGGGCTCCCTCAGGTTTGTTAAATAGACTAATAGGTCTCTTGGGATAATCTATTGGCACGAACTTCGGCCTGAAGTCAATGTAAGTCCGCCCACAGGGACCCTTTATGAGGATCCCGCGAACGGAATGTGTAGCTATTCCACTCTCCCAAACCTCTAGTCCTGTTGAGTTACGTATTACCTTCTTATAAGCTTTCCCTTAAGGCGATTTCCTTGCGTTTCTGAAAGACTGCAATCCGAAGAGTCTGAGGCGGCCCAGTTTGCTCGAATTCAACCTCTGTGTTCGACTTCAACGCCGTGGTTAACGGTCCCCAATAAACCGTTTTATATCATCTTTTGACAAACAGAAATACGGCCACATCAGACGGGTGGAAACACGACCGGGTGTGACGGTGAGCTGAAGACGCGCGGATTTCCCCCCATGGGATAGAAACACTCCGTTGGGTTGGGGTCACTCCGCTGAGGGGGCGGAGGAAAGGGTTGACCCGACTTCGGTGGAGCCCAAGGGGTGAGGATCGATATCAAGCATCACGATATCATATGAACCCCAAACCCGTACTACTGAAGGCGACAGCGGAAATGAAGAATGAAAGTCTCTCTTTCTATACGTCTTGGCTTTAAGTGTTTACCCATGGCGTAACTTCTCCTCCCTTCCAAATACTCCGCGGGCACCTGAGGGATCACACAGGGTCACCCCCAGGTCATTGGGACGAGTGAAACACCTTTACTCTCCCATCCACCCTTTTACTCCCAAAACCTCTTGGGCAGTGCCAGTGAGTGTGTCCAACAATTTCACTCACCTGATTGTAATAGGTTATACGAGATCACGAAGGCCCTTATCCACGTTAACACGCTCCGTTCATTGGCGTTCCAGGGGAAGTGCTCGTCCATTCCAGAGAAGCGGTGCTTGAAAGACCTGAACACCTGTTCCACCAAGTTCCTCCTCCCGAACGTTTCGTGTTGGTGGGGAATTCCAAGTGTTGAAAGTATGTTGTACCAACTCCGTCGTGGAGGACCTCCTCCACGTCCTTGAACACAACCCGGTCTTGAAAGATCGCCACCACGTCCAACCCAGTCCTGGTCTCGGTCAACCTAACCGCAACTATCCTGTGTTGAGGTCCCCCACA
>Ga0208549_100768_pt1 | contig 12699 bp, 12 predicted proteins | sample BED_host_MetaG_FD_187135 | JGI IMG/M metagenome (GOLD analysis project Ga0208549, IMG submission 187135) | Hot spring microbial mat communities from Yellowstone National Park, Wyoming, USA - BED_host_MetaG (SPAdes) (version 2) | ecosystem: Environmental > Aquatic > Thermal springs > Hot (42-90C)... | reverse complement strand
AAACATATTCTTTTAAAGGAATTCCTTTTTTCTTTGCGCATTCAACCAAGTCATTCATTTCTTCTAAATCTCGCTCCAACATTCTTGCATTAAGGCCAAGACCTATTTTCTTACTTTTGTAAAGCTTGGGGAAATGTTCAGAAATTATTTCAAAATTTGTTTGTTTATCTTTAACAATATCCTCTTTGAATTTTTTCAAGGAAGAATATAACGCTATAGTCAAAAGATAGTTGACTAACTCTAATCTATTTATTCCCAATCTTTTAACGTAAATTTTATTATTATTCAAATTTATGATTTTTTTATTTTCTACATAGTTATATATCTCCATTAAATTCTTTAGTAAGTCATTTTCATTTGTAACAAATTCTGTTAACTGTAAAAAGGCTAAAGGTGCATTATACCTTATTGCATTGAAAGCGAGCTTTGTTGTAGCTAGTATATCTTTATATTGTCCATAATAAGATTCATATTTTTTACCTAATTCCTCTTTAATATTGATGTCCTTTTCTAATAAGTTTGAGGGCTTAAAATCATCTTTCTTATAAGGCAAATCAAAAAATGTTTTCACATTATAAGGATATATTTGAATTGGATATTCATATTGAGATGCTTCTCTTGAGGAGATAGGAGGGCAGGTAGCTATCTTGAAGGAAGGTGCTTTACTTTCATCCTTTGTTATTTCCTTTAGATTGCAATAAACTTGAAGTGTTCGCATTGCTTCCAACGTAGCTATATTATACACAATTTGGTCAACTGATACATCTATTATTATTTCTTTGCAATGGCGAACCTTTCCAGATTATTTAGCATTATGGAAGTTGTAACGTTATCGATTCTCCCTTCAAATATATTTCTCTCAAAGTTCTGTTGAACCTTTACTAGTTTATAAGTCATATAATAGCATCGTTCTATATGGTATGAGTAGATTTTTATCCTATTAAGGCGTTCAAGATCTTTCATGAGAAAGTTAAGCGAAGAATATAAGCGAGTAAAAGGTCTTTTAAAGAACTTATGTCGAGAAGCACAGTTATGTCTCTCATGGGAAAACTTTGAAAAGGATTTGCCATTAATTCTTCGCTCTTTCTATAAACTTTTAATGGAAGGACTGTTAAAAAGCATGTCATAAATGGTACCATACATATGCGATGTCTCATCATATACAGTATTCTTCCTATCTCTATTGAATGAGATTGAATACATTCTTGGTAAATTGAGATTAAACGCTCTCTTTATTCGCAACCGTTACTCTCTTATCAACTTCAGCTGAACTTTCCCTTATCATTTTTTATAAGATCAATATCATTGAAAGCAATTAATAAGCAAATCCATCAAAGCTGGTTAGCCATTAGGATATGTGAGAAAGTAATGCAATCGTTTAAAATTAAAGAAAGATTAAACATATACATTGAAAGTTTTTTGAACTTGCGAATCTCTTCGAGCATTAGCAAATAATACTTTGCCCAATCATTTTGAAGAAATATCTTTTCTTCGTACGATAGCCAAGTTAATTCATAGCAATTAAAAAATCTAATTCAATTCTGCTAGCATCTTTGTCCTGCAATAAATTATAATTTGAAAATTTTTTGCTTTTAAATTTTTTTATATTAATAAGCCGTTTATATATCAGCATGGGTTCCCCAGAAAAAATTGATCCAATTTATAATTGGGCCATTCAAATAGGTAGCATGTTAAGAAATAGGGGGACTGATAAGTCAACTATAGCTAATATTTTATCACAGTTTCAATCTTTGTCGGATCCTAGGGAGGCTGCATTATTAACAATGATGTATATTAGGAGACAAATAGGGAGAGGTGAAATTAATAAATATGCTGGCAGTAATCTAATCCAAATTCTTAACAAACTTTATAATGATTATTATAATGATGCAGAAAAATTAAGAACTAATATCTTAAAATTTTTAGTGTTGATGAAATGGGCATATGAATCTGAGCTTAGAAGAGAAATTAAGGATTTCAACGAATTCATAGAATACATTGCTAAAGAAAGATAGTATGTATTTCGACACATTTGATAATCTTATTAGGCTAACTGGCAAATTAGTAAATGAGACTCCAATAGCAATAAGAGCGGGAAATATAGCTATAGGTCCTATTGAGAATCCCATCGTAAGATCGAATGGAGTTCCGTACATCCCTGGCAGCAGCCTTAAGGGTGTTTTAAGAAGCGAGGCAGAAAGATATGCAAAGAGTATAGGAGAGAAAATTTGTGATATTCTTAATCCAAAAGGTGAGAATGGTGAGCTAAAGTGGAAAAAGGAGAAAGAAGAAAGAAAAGAAGCATATGAACCTTGCATAATTTGTAAAATATTCGGAGGTCCAACAATCTTTTCTGGAGTCAGATTCTTTGACTGTTTTCCTTCAGATAGAAAATATAGCACATCCTTAATCCAAAGAGTAAGCATAAGTAGAATTACCGAAGCCCAAAGTCCGGGAAGATTGTTTGAAGTTGAGTTTATAGAACCTGGAATTAGTTTCGACTTCAAATTGGAAATTGAAAACTTCACCGATAAAGATCAAATAGAAGAAAAAATCTTAAAATTCATTCTAAATCAGCTCATCGCAGGCAATATAAGCATTGGTGGGATGAAAAGCGTAGGATTTGGAAGAATAAAGTTATTAAAAGAAACTCTAAGTGTTAAAAAATACACGCTAGATAAGGGAGAAATCAAAGAGTATAATATCACAAATTCGTTTCTAGGAGGTTTATTGAAATGAGCTGGATTTCTCATTCAAGGATTTTGAGAAGTATCGAAATTCAAGCAAAATATGAAACTTTAGCTCCGTTAAGAATAGGTGCTGCAAGAGGAAAAACGCCTACATCACCTGTAGATCTGCAGGTACTTAAACTTTCAATAGGAGATTTGATGGATGTTCCTTATATGCCTGGAAGTAGTTTAAAGGGTATATTTAGATCTACAGCAGAGAAGCTTGCTTTATCGCGAGGTTTAAGCGTTTGCTATGCAGGAGAAGATTGCAAATTAAAATATGATAGAGAATTACAGAATACAGTTAGAACAGGAAAAGAAGAAGAAATTATAAAAGTATTACGTAATTATTGCCTAATCTGCAGACTATTCGGTACAGCATCATACTCCTCACACATCAGAATAAGCGATGCATATCCAAGCCAAACTGAGATCCCCTCGATATCAGTAAAGACAGGGATAGCAATTGAAAGAAGATCAGGGGGAGTTAAGACTGGTGCCTTGTATCAAGTTGAATTTGTGAATCCTGGGGCTAAGTTTTACGGTTCCATAATCTTACATAACTTTCCGAATTACGGCATTGGCTTGATTGCTGAAATATTAGACCAAATCAATCAAGGTTATATTAAGATAGGGGGTTTAAAATCTAGAGGGTTTGGTTCTGTTAAAATAACTATTGAATCATTAAAAGGCATGGTTAAAAGCGGAGAAGAATTTATGGACATAAATAAAGTAAAAGAACTAGAACCGCTAGATGAAGATGATGAAAAAATATCCTTTGATCCCATTAAACCGCAAAGCTTGTTAAATAATTCAAAAGCAGCTTGGATTAATTACTGCAATAAGCTCAAAAAATGAGTAGGCCAGCTGTGAATATAAATAAACGCGGTATAACTCCTAGAACAGGAATAATAGAAGGACGCTTCGACGTAAAATTAAAATTGAAGGCAGTAGCAAGGGGATATATTTTTACCAGAAATATACATTTCGATGTTCCAAGCTATGATAAATTCATGAAAATATTACGCGAGCTCAAGAAGAAGCCACAGATAAAGGAGGGGGACATTGACCTGTTAGTTGATTTTTATGAAAAAGAGATGAGAAAATATAGAGAAATTCAAAGAGTTAAAGAGTTCGCAGTACTGAACAGCAAAAAAGTTATACCAGGATCATCCTTTAAAGGGACCATCAGATCAAGAATAGAGTATAAATTTAAACCTTACAAAATAGGGGATTCTTATTATTCATATTCTTGTTTTAGCGTTACTGGAAGACCTACTACTTCACCAAATCACGTGATTTTCTGGACTGAGGAAGTTTTGCTTAACAGGCAAAGCTGTAAATATGATGAAGAAGAGTCGCCATATGTCTGCATTGTCTGTGATATGTTCGGAGCACCAGGCTTATCTTCAAGATATTTCTTTTCAGATCTGGTATTGGAAAAGGGAGATGTTGAGCTATTGAAGGATATGAATGGAATAGAAGCGGTTAAACCCAATTCTATTTTTAGTGGAGAAATCGTAGGAATCAATACAAACTTTGTGGAATTGGGAATACTGTTCGGAGGTCTTGAATTATATAGTGATATTCCTGTTTTAATAGGAGCCTTCAAATACCAATATATACCCAAACTCAAAAAATCTTTATTTAGAAACAAATTTGAATTTGGAACTGTAAAATTCGAATTGGTTGATTTCGAACCCAAAAATATAGCCAAAGATGTTAATGAGGTGATAAGTAAAGCTAGAAGCGAATTGGAAAAAAGCGAATATAAGATGGATATTGAATTGGGGAAGATAACATGAACAAAATAAAGAAATCGGAGCTAATCAATAAGTTAAGCAAAGCCATACTTACAATAACAGTCTTGCCTGATATGACTGCATCAAGGAACGAGAGAAATAACTTAGGTATCTGCGGATTCGCAGTTGTTAAAGAAGTGGATAAAAGCAAGATAATTGAATGGAAACATGAGAAGGATGATGAATATTTCATGAGCGAAATAGATGCTAGTGAATATAATGAAAAGTTTATGCATCATGCGTTTGTTGGATCTGAAATGAAATTTAAGGAGTTTGTTGAAAAATGGAAGTAATAAGAGGATTCCTGTTGCCTAAAAGAGGAGATGAAGGTCAACCTTTATATGTAAAGAAAATTAGCGATGAAGAAGCAAAGGAATTATTAAAAGAATATAAAAAATTAATCGAATATATTATTCAAACTTTTATTAAAATGAGAAATAATAAAAAAATAATAGATATTAAAGATTTTAATGAATTTTTAAATTATTATGTTTTGAAATTAAAATCGCTTTTATATCTTCATCCTATTCCCAACATTATACCTTCTCCTTTGATTCCAGAATATTATGTAGAGATGATATCGGAAAATGAAAGGATAGACCTTTGCACATACAAAGGAATCGAAAAATATGCAGGCTATTTCGGAGAACCAATTGAAGGTAAACTTAAAGAATACAGTGAGATATTTAAGGAAAATGAGAATTATCATAAGATTCTCTTTGAACTACTAGACTTTCCTTCAGATACAAGAATAGCTGCAAATACATCTTCGCTGATTATTCACATGCTGACAGTCTCAGGAATAGCTTCTGCAATAGCTGAGGAGGAAGGCTTATCAGAAAAAGATATTTTAATGGTGAGATTGATAAGTCTCTTCCATGACGTAGGCAAATTCATAATTAGGGAATGGTATAAGCATCCTGAAAATTCTGCAATATTTTTAAAAAAAGTTTTCGAAAATCATGTTGAAGGAGAAGCTAAAAAAATATTGGAAGAAGCATGCGAATTATTAAGCAAGGAGAAAGAACTTGAATTTAAAGAGAAAATTTTACAGATATTTAAGCAGGCTGATAGGATAGCAAGCGGAATAGATAGACTTAAGAGCTATCTAATAAAATATATAGAAGCTAATCCTGAGGTTCAAAAGAAGTTTCAGCAATATATAAGATCCTATGGTAAAACGAGCATCGAAGAAGTATATGATGAATGGAGTTTCTGGGAAAGCATACAAGTAGAAGATAAAGAAGATCTTACAGCAGACTTTTGTAAGAAGATAAAGAATCTCGTAGCTCAATTGAAACCTGAGGACAAGCCACTGGATGTTAAGCTCTATCTTGTAAGAATAGACCTACGTTCAATTCAAAGTTTTATAAAGAGCACAGAACTAAGGGTAATAAATGCAGGAAGCAGAATAGTTGATGTCATAACATACTTTGGAATTCCTCTTAAACTAATTGGACTAGGCTTGCCTCCTGAATGCATTCTCTATTTCGGAGGTGGAAATGTAACAATAGTGATACCTGAAAAGATGAAAGATATCATACTTAAAAGCAAATTTGGAGATGTTATAGAAACAGCTATAGGAGTTGCTCCTTTATATGGAGATTTCGTTAAGACAAATGAAGAATTGGAAATGGATTTGGCGATGAGGAAAATTCAGCATCAAACTAGTAGAAAAGTAGAAATGAACATATTTAAACTGTGTGAATCATGCGGAAGCAGGCCTACAGAAATCAGAGAGGGAGAGAAGAGTCTATGTAGCAGTTGTAAAAATAAATACGATATAGGTAGCTACATTCATTTCATGCCGAGAACATACTTATACCTACACTATGAAAAGAAACTTGAATTAGAGGAAGTTTCAAAAAAATTGGGACAAATATTAAAAGATGTGCCTATTTATATCTCAGGTGTTGAGGCAAATAAGGTAGGTGAGGCGATAGATGACTATCCTGATCTTGCAATGATAAGATTCGATGGAAATATTGTCGGTGCATTTATGGCTTCATGCGTATCAATTACCGATGCCCACGAAAGAAGCATTAGAATAGATTGGTCTGTAAAAAAAGCTGTTCATGAATTTTTTGAGATCGTAAAACAAACAGGAAAGGAAGAGGATTATTTGAGATTAGTTCTAGGTATCATGTATCTTGGAGGCGATGATGGAGCATTAATGATGCCTTCAGGTTACGCTATACCTTTTGCTTTATACTTAGGTAACGAATTCTACCTTAACTCAGGCTGTCAATTAACATTATCTTTTGCCATAATTTCAGCTAAGCCAAAACATCCTTTAATACCGCTGTATGAAAGCTGCGGTGAGTTCCTTGATGAAATAGTGAAAAGTAAATGTAGAGATTTGGCATATAAAGCATCTGCAGAAATAGTTGAAAAAGCAAGCAACGAATTCAGAGGAACAATTGGTTTCTATACAACCGATGGTAGTTTCATTCTTAAGGAAAACATCGAAAACATATTCAAGGATCTGGATAGAGAAAGGGTATCCTACCAATATGTAAGACCTTATGTTATTGGTGAAGTAAGAACCGAAAACTATCCGAACATATTTTCCTTGCTTAAACCTATTCTTGATCAGCTTAACATTAAGTATAGCGATGTTAAAGAACTGACCGAGAATCTACTATCAAAACTAATGAAAGAAAATGAAAGGAAAAACACTATTGAAAGTATTAAAGAGCTGAAAAGGATAGCGTTAGATGCAATGCAAATAAATGTATATGGAGATAGATCTATAGAGGTAAAGTTAATATATGATTATAAAGAAGGTATAAAAGCTTCACAATATAAAAAATTAATGGAAAGCTTGTTCATTATTTCAAAGGAGAAAGATAGTAAAAATCTCTATCTTTGCGTTCATGATTTAATAACCGCTATAAAGATCCTTGGAGGCGGAGAAATATGAGTTTGGCAATAATAAAATTGAATTTTGAAGTAAAGAAGAAGCTTAACATAGGAACTAAAATGAAAAGCACCAAAGCAGATATACCATTCAAGAAAGTAACTATAAATGGAAAAGAGGTAGCTTATATTTCTGGTTCAACCGTCAAGGGCATACTCAGAACTTGTGCCATAAGGATAGCAAATTTATTGAATCTAAAAGTAGACTCTTATAGTGTTTATCCCTCTGAACTCCGCAGAAATAAAAGCGATATAATTTGTGAACTTTTTGGTGCTCCAGATAAGAATTCTAAAATAATCATTGACGATGCATATTTAGATTCGAACACCGAAATATTGACCCATGTAAGAATAGATGACAAATATCAGGTTGCCAAAGAAGGAAGCCTATTTAAAGTTGAATACTTACCCATAGGCTCAAAGTTTGGTTGTGAAATAAAATGCTATAATCTAAGTATAGATGAGATGAGACTTCTTTTAGCTTCAGTAGCAGAAATGAACTATGAAAGATTCGGTAAGGCTGGGCTTTTTGAAGTAAAAATTGGTAAGAATTCACAAATACCTGAGCTATATCTCAATGATTCCATAATAAAGGAAATTTTAGGGGCAATGAAAGATGGCTAAGCCCTATTACCTTATTTTAAGGACAAAATCACCACTAATAATTACTTCAAAGCAACTAGGAAAAATATTGTATAATGAATTTAATTACATTCCTGGCTATACATTAAGAGGAGCAATAATAGCTGAGTTATATAGGAGAGGGAATACAGAGATTTTAAGGGAGACATATAGTCCAACTTTAATAATTAAGCCAGCGTATCCGATCATTGATGGTAACTTGGCTGAGCCTGCTCATCCTTTCATTTTCAAATGCAAGCTTTGCAAATCACTTGGTGAAAACAACTATATTTTCCTGTCAGAAGGATATACCGAGTTCGTGGAAAAAGGCACTGTGGATCCAAGAAAATTGTTTCCTTCAAGTTGCAATAAAGGCCATAAAGGTACTATAAAGTCTTTATCTGGATCCCTTATTGTAGCACATAAATATGTAAAAGAAGTTAAAATTGACAATGTTAGCTTAGATGCTGTTGGTATATCTAAAAAGACAAAAAGCTCTGAAATAGGTATGCTTTATAATTATGTTGGCATTGTTCCAGAAACTCGTTTTAGATCTGTAATAATTTGCGAGGATGATATGATAGAGGAAATTAAGAAATTAAATGAAATACACGTAGGAAGAGGAATAAGCAGAGGTTTGGGAAGAGTTGAAATTTCTATTGAAGAATATAAAGAAAGTGCAGAAAAAAGAATTTCAAAGCTAATTAGTTCAGGTAGATTAATAATTAAAGCTATTTCGTCAATCTTTAAACTTTGTATAAAAGATAATGGATTGAATAGCGAGTTTGATCTCGATTTGCCCTTAAAGAAAAAAGAATTTATAAATAGTGATTCTAAAGTTCTAACAGGTATAACCAAGGTTTCAGGATTTAGCTTTTTTAAAAATAACATATTACCAAAGCCTCTTTTCTTTGGGGCTAAGGAAGGTTCAATATTCTTCTATGAAGTTAGCAATGTAAATGAACAAATAGTTAAGGATATTGCAAGTTATGAAATTGCTGGTATTCCTCCGTTTAATTATGCAGGAATAAATCATTTCAAGGTGATTGATTATGTCTGAGATTGTTTATCTGGAAAGGTTAGAACAAAGATATATATTAGATCTAAAATTAATTACCAAATCTAAATTACATATAGGAGCATTCCAAGAAGGGATTCAAAAAAGAATAGTTTGGTTAAATGTTAATGGAAAACTTCTGCCTGCCATACCTGCAGAATCTCTTAAAGGTTCGTTTAGAAAATTAGCTTCAAAAATTGCAAAAAATCTTGACTTCGGTGATCAAGAAGTAAATGAGGTCGTAAAATATCATAGAGAGGATAAACATTCAATAGAGAAAAACAATGTAAAGCTATATCCTAAATTTATCGAAGCTGATGATGGAGAATTGAAAAAAGATAGGAAGAAAGAATTGGAAAGAATATTTGGCGAAGAACAATTAAGAGAATTATCTAAGGATGCACAAAAGGAGCTATATTTGTCTTTAAAATGCCCAATCTGCAAACTATTTGGTTCTCAAAAATTAACGGGTAAGATGATATTTAGCGATGCTATATTGATAGATGAACCCAGAATAGATATTTATACAAGTACGAGCATAAGCAGAAAAACAAAAATTGTTGAGGAGGAAAGATTATTCTCTCTGGAAAGTCTGGAGCCAAACTTAAGATTCCAAGCCAAGGTAATAATAGATAACGTAATGAGGGGTAGCGATGAAGCATCACTGTTATCAAAGCTATTTGAGTATATACTAAAGCTTGGTGGTTTCCAAATAGGAGGTGCAAAGAGCCGTGGATTCGGTCAGGTAGCTATAAGTGAAGATTCACACGTGCATATGCATGCGTTTAAGAAGCCAAGTACAAATGAGGAAGTTTATGAAAACATCATGATTTTACTCGGAAAGAAATTTGAAACAAAGAACGTTAATGAATTTATTACATGGTTAATGCAGAAATATTAAAGGAAAGATATTATAAATTAACTTATTTTGAACAGATATTTCTCTTGTATTTTTTAAATAATGTATTTCGTTCAAAATTAAATCGAAGTGAATTTAAACCGTCAGAGATTATAGAAGAATTTTTTTCAGAATTCTATCCAACCTCTAATTACAATCGTGAAGTAATAAATGATGTAATAAGCGATATCGATAATGAAATTGACTTATATAATTCAATAAATGAAACTTTTAATGAGATAAAGACTATGTCTATGGATATATTTTTACAAATTAAAATTGATGATAAAACTGATAAGCATGAATTAACTTCATTTTCAAAAATAACAGAATCTTTAAGCGATGGTATAATATTTCGTAGAGAATTTTTATCATTAATAAATAAACTTAATAAATATTTCTTAAAATTAAACGACATGTTTATAATAAGAATATTTGAAATACTAATTTTTTATCTATATAAATTTTTTTATCTACATAATATTATAACTAAAGTAAAAAAAGAAGAAAATATGAAAGAAGAAAAAACGAAAGTAAAAGAGATAGCATACAATAAAGATTATCCTGAATTAATTTCTGATATAATTAATAACTGGTTTACATTTATTAATTTTATTTATAAGAAAGAAAATAAAGAAGTAATTAGTATATTAAAAGATGATAAAAAACTAAAAGATATTAAAGGATATAAATATAATGACAACTATGTTATAATTATAAAAAATTTAGATAAATTCACTCCTAGATTTATAGAAAGGTTTAGAGCGCAAGATAGTTTTAAGGAAACAAAATTTAAATATCTAGAGAAATTTGAATATTGTGACAATTATAAATGTAGGGTATTATTTATAAATAATGTTAAAAATTGTCCTTTTTGTAAACAGCAATTAAAAGAGGGGAAACAATCGTTTATTATAGATGAGACTCTTTATGGATTTATTAAAGAAAATGAAAAAAGATCCAAACTATTTGAATTATTAGTTTATCTGAAAATAAGAGAAATAATAAGTAATTTAATTCCTTTTGCATTTATTACTCATAATGTAAAAATAGATGATCGTGAAATAGATATTCTTATATATTTGATTGGAGATGACTTTGAAATTAAAAAAGTGTTAATTATCGAATGCAAAGAAAAATACACTCTTGATTCCGGAGATAAGGGACAATTATTTAAATCTATATCTAGCTTAAGAGATAAAAGTATCGATTTAGCGGGTTTAATAATCTACTTAGGCGAAACATGCGAAGAAGAGTTTCAAGATCTAAAAATTCCTGTAATATCATTGTATGATGAGCAAAAAATTAAAGAAACTATTCTAAATTACCTGCATCATTAATTCCTTTTGCAAAAAAGTGTTAAAATAGATTTCTTTCCTTTATGAATTAAACTATAAATTAGGTTTAATTACAGCTCATTGTGCATCTTTTTAAACTAACAATCCTCTTTATGGTATACTTAGCTCTATAGGGAATTATAATGCCTACCTTCTCCAACTTTTAATTTCCTTTATGAGATTCTAATTTGATTTATTTAACTATATATTTAATTTAAGGCTTATAAATTTTAAAATTGAGATCCTTAAAAATCTTTCTTAAAAATTACTTTTACAAGGTAATTTTTTATTGATTTTTAGTTTCAATTCACAAAAAATATTAAAGAATTTAAGTCGTTAAAAATTTATTTAATCATGAAGAACTTCTACGCTATCTCAACTGGTACTTCAATATTGGCAAAATTTTTAGTTGAGGCTTCGAAAAATGAAAAATATAAAAAAATTTTTGAGAGCTATGAAATGAGAGATTGGTCTCAATTAAGTACAGATGATCCAAAACAAAAGAAAATTGAAGCTTGTATATCAAGGGGGAATGAGGTTCATGAAACCCTTTATGAATTTGTTAGAAAGGATCCAAAATTTGCTTCAGCTGAGCTAAATTCATTTTTAAGCTTCATTGAACAACAAAAACAGACTAAGGAATCAATAGAGATTGCTCTTTACTGCACAGATACTTCTAATAATAGGCTATGTGCTCAACTTGTTTATGAATACTTACAAGAAGAAGATTTCAAAATTGTTAGAGAATCTATTAAAATAAGAGGGATAAGCGCGTTGAGAGATTTCGAATTTGGCTTATTAGAAATACTCGATAAGGTAGTTAGAATAATAGTTGATAAGTCAAAGCAAGGCTACGATATTTTTATCTCAGCTACAGCCGGATATAAACCAGAAACCACTTTCTTTGTAATTGCGGCCTTTTTATGCTCTTCAAAGTCACCTACTGTTTACTACATACATGAAAGCTTTAGAAATATAGTAACTTTGCCTTTTCTACCTTTACAAGTTCCTGATGAATATTTAAAAATAGCTGAGGAATTCAAGGAACCAAAGCATCAGAATGAAGTTTTAGATATTCTAAAGCAGAAATTTAATCGTGGACCTGATTACTTCGAATATTTGCTGAATAATAAAATACTAGAAAGAACTTCTGATTTCATGATTAGAACAAGTACATGGTTAAGGAAGATATTGGAAATAAGAAGCTCATGAGCAAAACTCTTTTAATAGCTCCCATAGGAGATCCAACAAGTTATAAGGAAGCTAGGTATAAACTAAATAAAGAAATTGCTAGTTGTATTTCCTTTTTAGCTCATGACGCTGAACATGTAATAAT
>Ga0208549_100763_pt1 | contig 12764 bp, 9 predicted proteins | sample BED_host_MetaG_FD_187135 | JGI IMG/M metagenome (GOLD analysis project Ga0208549, IMG submission 187135) | Hot spring microbial mat communities from Yellowstone National Park, Wyoming, USA - BED_host_MetaG (SPAdes) (version 2) | ecosystem: Environmental > Aquatic > Thermal springs > Hot (42-90C) >... | reverse complement strand
GATATAAGGCTGCATATATCATTAGCATATCACCCATATGACTATCAAACGCCGCATTTGTTTTAAGTTCCTCTATTAATTTTCTTGCAGCCTCTTCGCCAACCTCCTCAGCTCTCTTACCCAACCTACCTAAAGAATCAGAACCAATTATTCCTTGGGAACCTATTGCTGCTAAGCATATACCAGTCCCTTTGCTAATTTCTCTTTCTCTAATATCAAGATCTATCTTAATCTTATCGATTATTTCCCTTAGAAGATTTAATGCAGAATTTCTTTGCCTTTCAGCAATATGTGTGGGCAACGATGATACATGCGAAATGCCTATAATCTCTTCTAATTTACCGAATTCTTGGTAAGAAAAACTGAATGGGTTCCCTCTAACATCGTTAATCATAATCTCTCCTCCTCCTTCAGGATAATGACCACGCTTTATTAGTTTCAAATTAAAGTTTATTCCTATTTTATTCAAAACCTTTGTGAATACCAATCTAATGTAATCTATTGTTGGAGCATTAGGCACATCCGTACCTCCCTGTATACTAACGTTTATTTTTCTGTTAATCATGAGAGGTAAAATCGTCTGTAACATTAACGTAACACTTCCAGCTGTACCAATTTTAAAGATAAAATTTCCTTCTTCTACGATATCCTGCGGTTCAAAAATCAATTCTGTAGAACCAATTATGTCCCCCTTAACTTTAGCATTTGTTAATGTTTTAGCAGCTAAGACTGCTGCGAGATGTTGATTTTGTAACCCAGGATGCTTTCTATTTACTCTAATGTTACGAATAATAAATGACTTTTTTGTAATTGAAGCTAAAGTAAGGGAAGTCCTAAGAATTTGTCCTCCGCCTTCACCTATTTTACCGTCTATTTCTATCATGTTAGATAATAGATTCAAAATTTTTTCTATAAAAGCTTGATTAGAGATACACTAAATGTTCAAAACTAGATGTTGATTATCGGTTAAATTTGATCTTGCAATAAATTTTTATAGTAACAGAATATTTTAAATATCAAATTTCTAATAATCTCAATTCCAAAATTTCTTGTAAATTACGGAAAAATGAAAAATTAAAGTTTTGTTATAGTTTTGTAAATAACTATTTATTATATATCTTTCTGGAATTGATAGATACAAAAATGAAAAATAATTTAAGCAGAGTTGACTATACATTAAGCAGCAAGTTATGTCAAAAACATATAAAGGTTTAAATAAAGAGTATGAATAAACTCCGCATAAACAACAATACAAATATAAGCACCAGTAAAACCAAGAGACGAGAATAGAAAGATAAATAAAACAGCTTTGTATGAACATAATTAATTTCAGAGCTTGCTTTCTCTAGGAGCACTATTCAGACTTTCTTAGATCTGATTGGTTCTTAGGAAATAAAGGATAGCTAGTTCCTGATTTGCATTTTAGATAATATTCATAAATTACAATATGAGAAAAAAATTGGTAATTTATATTCCATTATAATGAAATATAAAATATATGATTTCGTAAAAAAGAAATAGACTATTCATAGAAATTTAAGTACTATAGTATAGATAATTGCTTCACTGATCATTTCATCAAAATATAATGAAGTTTATATTATTTATAAAGATTATATTATTATATGAGTAGCAGCAAAACAGTTAGTAGAAATTTAGCTATAGTCCTTGCAATAATAATTGCAATTTTATTAGCATCTTTAATTGGAACCATAGCTTATTATTCAAATTTAAACAGAAGCTTATCAAGCAATGCTGGTGCATCAAGCAATGTTTCATCAAGTCAGGAAATTAGCACTTTACAATCACAAATCGCAGAATTAAATCAGGAAATTAACTCATTACAATCAAATATAAATGCTCTAAATCAAAAGATTAATACTCTCACGAATATAGTTAATTTGCAAGAACAAACAACATTGGTAAACCAACAGACAATAAGCCAACCTGCAGGTTACTATACTTACTGGGATTTCCAACTGCAATATGCTGGATACATTGTTGTTTACGTTTATTCTTCAACAACAACCAATACTTATGTTGAAGTGGTATGGAACTACAATGGAATAAACTATGATCAAAGCATTACTGTAGGTGCAAGCGGTAGCGCCGCATTCCCTGTTTTACCTACAACAGTTCAAGTGAGAGTTGGAAACACTAATATTTTCAATGGAGCTACTGAAACTGTTTCAATCGTGTATGTTTATTAGCTTTATTATTCAAGCTATTTTTTTTAAAATACTTTTAAGATATTGAGAAAAGTGAAAAAATTTATCGGTTTAAAATTCTACTTCAAAAAAGTTTACCTATATATCAGTAAATCTCGTTTTTGAAGTAGAGGAGCTGATTTTTTTATATACTTGATTTTTTACAAGAAACGATCACTATGTTTATATTTTAGAGAATTTTCTTTTACTACGCCATAAAATGTTATATTTTATCTATTTCCCATTATTTAATTTTCCTCATTAATGATATCATTGCAGGAAAGTAAAAGTTCCTTATTATGAAAGTGTCTATTAAAAGCGTTATGATGAAACCTATTCCTAGTTGCTCTAAAAATCCTACTGGGAATAAAGCTAATACGCCTAAAGATAAAGCTAATATTATTCCTAATGAGGTTACGATTTTTCCAGTTTTTGAGAATGCTATAAGCAAACCATCTTTTGCATTATTTTTAATTTCTTCCTTAGCCTTTGAAATTATGAAAACACTATAATCATTTCCCAAAGACATCATAATCACGAAAATTATTACTGGTATTAAGTAAATCAATTCTTGCGATAGAAAGTAGTTTGATATTATGTACAAAATCGCCGTTGCCCAACTTATACTTATAAAAACTCCTGAAATCGAAATCAATGGATACTTTAAAGATCTAAAGGAAATTCCTATTACTAGTGCAACAGCTAATGTTATTAGGATTTCCAATAAAGGATAGTAAGTTGAGGCAAAAACTTTTTGGTCTATAATACCTGAAGTTAATCCCCCAACCAACAAGCTACTATTATTTCTAAGCGTTTCAACAACCTTTATTGCATCATTCGAATAGGGCGTATAATTTAAATAAAGAATGTAGTAGTAATAATGCCCTCCAATAAAGAATTGGCTAGCATTATTTTGTACAACATTATTTCCTAGAAGATAGGGGCCAATCCCCCCAGTAATCCCTTTTACAGAGAGTAAGTATTTTGTAACGTTCATTAAAACATTGCTATCAGTCGTGTTCACAACAACATAAACCGGGAACAGATATGTAGAGCCAAACTTATCTTGCAATACCTTAATTCCCTGAATACTGTTAAAATTGCTTGGAAGACCTGTACTTATATCATAAGTTGTAGGCAAATTAAAGAATAAATACAACGAAGGAATGGCAAAAATTAATATCAAAGCTATAACCAAAATTTTTCTTTTTTCTGAAAAGTAAGCAGTCTTGTAGAAGAAGGACCGTTTAAATGATCCATTGCTTCTCGTCCTTGATTTTCCTAACAGTTTGTAATCGAATATTGAAATTATCGCAGATAGTAAAGTTGTCATAAGCACTATAGTTATCAAAATTGAAACGAATAATACTACACCCCATGAAACAAAGCTTGGAATGAATGAAAAGGTAAGCAAACTTAATCCCACAGTTAATCCACTTATCAAAACTACTTTTCCTGCTTTGTTTATAGTTATAGATATCGCATATTTCTCATCTTTTAAATTTTCTCTTTCTTCTCTTAATCTGCCTAACATAAAAACAAGATAATCAGTAGTTATACCTAAGAGAACGGCTGTTAAAGTATAGTTTACCACAAAGTCGATCTTTCCTATTATTAAACCAGAAATATAGATTCCTACATAACCTATGACTGTAGCAATTGACGCGAATGCTAAAGCCAAAATCGATGCCTTATATGAGCGCAAAGTTATACCTACAGCTATTGCTAATACTATAAATAAAACACCAAATAAAAAGCCTGAGCTTGAGCTTATTTGCTGTGTTTCATATTGTATTGCACCTTGCCCAGTTAAGTAATAAGAACTAAAATATTTTGAGGCTATTTCCTTTATTTTTGGCGTAAGTTCTTGAGATGGGGTCTGACCATTGCTTAAATAATCATCTGAAGTTACATTCAAAGTTATGAAAATTAAAAAAGTAGAGTTATCTTTGCTAATGTATTGTTTGATTAAAAAATCTGGAATGTTTTTTAATCCATATTTTTCAACGTAATCCTGTGCTAAGGTTTTATTACTGTATAATTGAGAAAGAAAAGCTATGTATGAACTGAATGGAGAGCTAACCTTAAATACATAGGGCAGTGAGCTTACGTTTTTTTCAAAATTCAGTACTTTATCTGCTGAAACATTGAAAGGGTTTGAGTTCACAACTAAAATCAATGTATCGTTGCTCTTTGAAGACAAAACTTGTGAAACAATGTAACTTTCTCTGTCTTTCAAAGCATAATTTTGCTGTGAATATTAAATAAATTGAGAATAAAGCATTGTAGGATAAATCATTAGTAACACTACAATAATCCATGCAATGAGTATTGCTTTTCTATGCTTGAAAATCCAATTCGAAATGTTCATTAATATTCTTATGTTTAATGTTCAAATCATAAGCCTTTTTTAGGCAAAAACTAAAAAATGCTTATATACCCCTTATTGAATAGTCGTAAACTAGCATTAAATATGATGATGGATCTTGAGACTTTATTCTTTCTATTATGCTCTTTGCTAAATTTAGTCCGTTTATAAAACATATTTCAATTCCTTCACTACCTTGCTCTATTGTTAGTATTGAATTATTTGATGTAATAGTTTTTATAAAATGCATTCTTTTGGAGAAAATTGCTAAAAGAAAAGAATCGCATTTTATTAAATTCACCTCTGGTATTACAGCCATATAGTTTTTAATTTCGTTTAAGATTTTTCTTAACTTTTTTACCTTGATATCCATTCTTTTTGCTATTTCATGCAATTCAAGCCTAGGATTTTCATTGAGAACATAAATGAGTTTCAAATATTCCTTCCTTAATTCGATAAAATTTTGGCTTGGAAGATATTTCATAAAAGGTGGACCTAACTCATTTGAAAGATTTTCGATCAATTTTTCCAATTCTTCTAAGCTATTCCCTTCTATTCCATATACATTGAATTCTTCGAGGCATTTAAACTTAGAAAAGATAAATTTATGTTCAATATCTTTTATGTTTTTAAAAGCTGCATAAACATAGTATTTACCATATAAATTTGGATTAACAAATAGTTTAAATGAGCGTATTATCCCTTCGCTTATAAGTCTTTTAAACCGATGACTTATAGAAGGAACACTAATTCCGATGAGCTTAGATAGCTCATTTTGAGATATGCGCCCGTTTTTAAGCAGGTAGAATATTATTCTTCTGTCTATTTCATCCATTTGATAAAAAATATTAACTATTTGAGGATAAAAACTTAATTATAATAAAAATAGGACTATTTTAGTATAAATTATATTTATTTAGTAATTTTTCCATTTTTATGAAAAACTAGCCAAATAATACAGATTGTTTAGTAATCCTCGCAATATTTGCTGACCTCCTCGCTACTCTAGAAGGATAGGGTTTTCCTTTTAGAGTAATTCATTGGTTTCAAGAATTGATTCCTAGCTACAAATCTCATTTGCTGGGAATCAGAAGAATCATAGCTTCCCCATTTTATCTAGTCCTAAAAAGGAATCTTCAAAAAAGGTAAACCAACATATATCTGGATTCTAAAAAGAATTCTTTATTAAATAGAAATACTGATTGTTCCTCCTTAAGTCCCATAAAGCCCTCTATCGAGCTTAGTAGGAGCGTTTGAATTTATTAAGAAAATTTAAGATAAATGTTTAAGTTTATTCATCTATGTTCTGAAGGACAGGCTTTAATTTGTGTAAAATTAACAATAAAAATGATTAGTAAATTTTATATGTTTCCTAAAGAAATTATCTAGATAAGTTGTTATTTTATTATTTTTCTATAATATGCAATTAGAATTTTTATCCAATGCCTATTCCTTAAAAATAAAAAATACTAATCTAGATTTACCATTACTTCTTTCCTCGGTTCATTTCCACCTAAAACTTCTATAAAGTCTTTTACAAACTCCAATATCCTAGGAGAGGGTCTTGAGGTATAAGAAGAATCAACTACATATATTTTTTTATTTAATTTTGCTTTGATTCCTTCCCAACCTGGAAGAGAGAACAATAAATCAATTTCTTTTAGTGTTCTTTCAATGCTGAATCCGCAAGGTGATATGAAAATGATGTCTGGATTGAAATTCCTAATAGTATTCCAATCTATTTGTTTTCCTTCCTCTCCAGAAGCTAAGATCGATTTTGCTCCACTCATTTCAATTATCTGAGAAATCCAAAGACCTGATACGTAAATAGGCATAAGCCATTCAATCATCACTATTTTCAAAGACCTTCCAAGGTCTTTCATTTCTTTTTCAAAATGACGATATTTCTCAATGAAATCTTTAGCTTTATTTTCTCTTTCTAATACTTGGCTTAGTTCATCAACTTTTCGAAGAATTTCATAGAAACTCTTTGGACTGTAATCGAATATGTTTAACTCTTCAATTGAAACTAAATCATAATTTTGGTAAGAAGATAATGAACTTATAGGAAAAGCGCATACGCCACAGATGGATTGGCCTACTGCTAGTTCTGGCTTAATTTCTTTAATTTTTTCCCAATCAATTTCATACAAAGGCTTTTTACTTGATAAGTGCTTTTTAACTTCTCTATCTATTTCTAAAGAACTCATGTTATCATTCAATTTAATCAAACTTTTAACAACTTTTGGCTTTGTTTTAACTTCAGGAGGAAAATCACACTTGTCGCTAACGCCGAAAATCCTTGAAGTACACCCATCAAGAAACGAAACAACTTCGGTAGACGAGGGGTTTAATGTTATTATTTTTTGAATGCCCACATGTATTAAACTTAATTGAAAATATTAAAGTTTCATGTTGAATTTACTTTAATCCTTGTGAATTTATTTAAATATAAATTGAACACTTCCTGCTGGATATTCCATTTATTTGTGCAGACCAGTTTTTCCTTTATTACTATGAAAAGTATCACATGCTTAGCTGACAAGCTTGCTACCTTAAAGGATGGCAAAAATATGCATTAACCAGGATTATTTTAAGCACCTTTAGCCCCTTATTGCTTCATTCTTCATTATATAAGCAAGTTTGTCTGTTCTTCCTTTGGGATGTGGAGATCTTAAAAACAAAAATATTAAACATTGTTATTTTTAGATAACTTTGAAGCGTATCTCCTGTGTTATCATACTCATTATCTGCATGAGGAGATAACAAAAGTATTTTCATTTTTTAAACTCTCAATGCCTTGAAGAAGAATGATTCCCTGAGGCATCGCCTAAACGTTTTAACGCATGTAGGTTTTCTGAGCATCTTATTAATGAATTTTTATCTCCCGTTTGATAGGAATTCTGCACTATTTCCACTGAGGTTAGAGGTAAAATGGCAGACTGAATTGATGGGTAGAGTCTGTCTAGAAAACATATAATGTGACAAATCAGAAAAAGTTTAAGTAAGTTAAATACTAGCTATATTAACGTTTATTTGCTGCATTGGCCAGATTATGATATTTCTAAAATAGAGACTTTAAAGATTTTAAAATGATCTAATTAGGATATGGTCTAGTTTAGTATTTAGAGTTATTAATCTTTCAGCTTATGGTATTGTTAAATTTATGGAATTAATTTCCTTTCCTTTAAAGCCTTTATTTCAACATTAAGAATTTCTTCTCTATTTCTTAATAACTTGTTAAATATTTTGACTTATTTAGAATGCACATTCTGTGCTGTTAATAACAGACTTAACCTCACACTTAAGGAAATGTGCCTAAGACCCCGTGTTACTCATAATTATGGCACCGATCCTCATAGGCAACACTCGCACAGCATCAAGAAGATATGGTCATCTTCACTTCAATTTAATAAAAACTTAAATATAAGCGGTGTTTCTTATTTTGCTATATGACCTGGAACACTGTGATTTAACATGGGCTATGTGGATTCTCATACACATGTTTGGTTTAAAGGAGCTTTGCCAAACGATTTCTTTAATAATGATTCTGGTTATCAATATACTCCCCCCGATATTAAGAATGTAATAAAGGAAATGAATGAGGTTAATATAGATTATATTGTCATAATTGCTTATCCTTCTAGAGAAATTTGGAGAGTTAAAGAAGATTTTCCAATAAATATGATAAATTTTGTAAAAGATTATGCAGATAAATTTTCTATAATTGGAGGAATCGAACCTAATAAACTTTCTGTTGAAGAAGCTAAATATTGGTTAGAGAAACAGTACGAAGCTGGAGTTTCTGGTTTTAAGCTCCATTCGGTTCACTCTCATGTTAAACCTAATGCTTACAGAGAAGAGGAAGGCGGTCTAAAGCAACTTGAGTTAATGTATGAATTTGCTCAAGATCATAATTTGCCGGTTATAATACATACTGGAACAAGCATGTTTAATAAGGCAAGGAATAAGTATGCTGATCCAATTTACATTGATGATGTAGCGGTTGATTTTCCTAAGTTAAAGATTATAATGGCTCACATGGGTAGACCTAATTACATTTCCACAGCTTTTCAGTTAGTTAGAATAAGAAGAAATATTATTGGGGAAATATCATCAATACCACCTAAGAAACTTCTAGAATATATACCCAGGCTGGAAGAAATAAGTTTTAAGACGATTTATGGTAGTGATTTCGGAGGACCTGGAGTTAAGGGAATTGCTCAAAACTTAAAGGAATTTTTATCTATCAACATAAGCGATAAAGCCAAGGAGGATATTGCAAGTAACAATCCTAAATCTCTATATAAACCTTTAAATAAATCAAAATAATTTATTTTACTAATTGGTTTAAAATTATTATATATCTATATTAAGATTTAATATTGGAAAATAATAATACTATATCTCTGGCATAGCTATTTTAACTTTTCTGTCTTATACAGATGACTTATATATCATCTATAATTTGTCCTTTCTAGATTCTCTCTTACTCTTTGAATTTTTAGAATCTTTTTATCAGAAGAATAAGAACCAAAATCATTTATTCTATATATATAAAGCTCATAATTCTATATTTAGTTATTTACTTTTGTTTTCAACAAGCTTATCCTTGCTACTAGAAATGAATTCCTATAAGGTAAGGTTCCATCATGATTTAACGTACCATAGAGTTTCAAAGCTTTGTAAGTTTCTCCTATAGCTTTATTAGTTTTTAACAAAAGTTCTAAGTTTTCTAAGTTATTTATCTCAAAATCTTCGAAAAAAGTATCTAAGCCTATTACACCGGCATTTGAAGCCTTGAATTTAGTATTAATTTCTATAGCTTTAGGAATCCCATAAAGAAAAAGGTCTGGACAATTTAGTTGGAATACTTCAATAAGGATGACTTAACCCTTTTCGTTATCTCTGTTTGTTGGTTTCTTGAACCCATTTACTGATAATAAGATTAAGTGCTTTTTGACCTATTTTAGTTACCTCTATACATCCTAGATGAATTTATCATATTTTTAAGTTCTTTTATAAGGACTGGCAAAAACTGATACAGATCAGCTACTACTCCATAGTCTGCATATTTAAAAATAGGCGCATTCTTATCCTTGTTGATAGCTACAATTAATCCTGATTCTTGAATGCCTGCTATGTGTTGAGGAGCTCCAGAAATTCCAATTGCGATATAAAGTTTTGGTCTTATACTTTTAGATGAAACACCAAGCCAAGCATCATTGGGAAGCCAACCATAATCTGCGGAAACAGGTCTTGAGCATCCTACTTGAGCGTTCAATAATTCTGCCAGTTCAAAAGCGAGCTTTAAATCATCTTTGTTTTTAAATCCTCTTCCTACTCCTACAACCATTTCTGCATCTTCAATTTTTATTTTACTTTTTGGCTTCTTTTTTCTTTGTTTCAATTGGATTCTTGTTTCCACTTCTTCCTTTATTTCTATTATTTTAGGTACCTTAGAGAGACCTTCAAAATTAAACCGATTATGTTGAACAGCAAAGGCTAAGCATAAAGTTTTATCTACTTTTATATTGAAAAGAGCCCGTCCGCCTAAAATAGGTCTTGTTACCACAAATTTGTTACTATCTTCTCTTAAATTAATTACATTAGTGAACATAGGAATTTGTAGCTTCCCGCAGACTTGAGCAATAATATCTGCATTATCTTTATAATACGTGGTAACGATATAATTCGGCTTTTCCACTTCACAGATTTTATAGACTATGGAGACCCATGAATCATTATTAAGTCTTTTCTCTGCTAAATAGAGCTTATCTAAACCTTCTGGCTTTTCCTTCGTTTCAAAGTAAGATATTCCTATGATTTCATTTGAAATGGAGCTAGCCAATCCGATAGCATCTTTCATATACTTGTATTCGTTTGAAAAGACAACAGTCTTCATTTTAGTATCCCTTCTTTGATTAAAGCACCTACTAGCATTCTAGCAACTTCTTCAATACTTCCTTCAAAAATAACATTCTTCCTTTTTATCGATATTTGCTTTATTTCGAAATCAACTTCTATTCTTGGAATTTGTTCTTCAATATTATACCTTAAAATGGGTTTAGATTTTGCTTGTAGAATTTGCTTTACAGAAACGGTTCTAGGAAAGTTTATCTCTCCTGTTACACTAACTATACATGGCATATTGCATTCAACTACCTGTATCTCATCTTCAAGATCACGTTCGGCTATAATTTTTCCTTCTTCAATTTCTAGATGCCTAACAAAGGTTATTACTGGCAAATTTAAATGCGATGCCAATCTTGAAGCGAACTGATATGAGGAAGTATCCATAGATCCTTCGCCAGTTATAAAAAGATTGAAATTACCGACTTTATTAACCAGTTTTGCTAAGGCAATAGATGATTCATAACTGCTGATGTTTATTAAATTTTCATCAATGAGTGCATGTGCTTCATCGGCACCCATCGCTAAGCATTCTCTCAGCATTCTTTCAAAATCTTGAGATTTTTTATCTATAGGACCCCAAGTTAAAGCTGAAAAGACAACAAGCTTGCCTCCATATTTTTCTTTTAATCTCACTCCCTCTTCAATAGCGTTCTTATCATATTCGCTTATAACTATAGGAGTCCTAGAGATGTTGATTTTTTGATCACTGTCGATATAAATCATACTAAGATTTAGAGAAGCTTTTACAAAAACTGCTATATTCATAAAAAAATTAAAAATAATTTACCACCAACCTTCTTTTACAAATGGATAAATGTATATAGATGCGCAAACTGTTACAAGCTTAAACCATGTGTGGTAGAGCTTATCAGCAAGAACGAAGTCCTCAACTTCTTTTTGTATAAAAGGTTTTAATGCTGCTGTGAAAGGGAATATGAAGGTAACCATGTATCTAGCGTGAACTAAATCAACTGTTTGAACATTGTCAGCTTTCCCTTTCTTCAACGGCGTATGTCTCAAACCTATTTCATATTGATAATCTATGAATTTCTGGTCCAAAGGCCTGTAACAACAATCTAAAATCCACTGCGCTATTCTGTCAACGCTATTGCTAACATACTCAGTTATCGTTGTTGTTCCACTTTTGTCCTTGAAGTAATAGAGCAAATACTCCCTTGAACCAACATAGTTTACTATAGCATCAAGAATTTCTTTCATGTGTTTCTTGAATATGTCGCCCAAAACTTTTCTATTATCCTCATCTTCTTTAGTCCATAGCACCGAATCTAGCATTAGCTGTAAATCTTTCTCACTTATTGGAGCCCTTGAAACTTGCCCAAATGTATATCCTGGAACTATTGCCTTATATAAAACTTCGTCAGCCATATGATAATAAATTAGAAATACTATATAAATCTATCCTCATTATTTAATTATTATTATATAATTTAAAGACTAAACATGAATTTAAGCAAATACTACTCTCAAGATATAAAAAGGATTGATCTTCAAGAAATAAAATCGATGCAAAACTTTATAAATGAGTTCATATAGCCTTTATATGCCATTAGTTTTAAAGCTGTCGCATATCGATATAGATGATAAAATTCCTGATATAATCAAAAATGAAGCGTCAAGATTTTACTTATTAATTCATTCTTACTATCTTTCTGTAAATTACGATGGGGAGAACGGTGACAAAGTACTAGGAAAGATTTTAAATATTAAAAATGGAAAAGCAAGTCTCAAAAGTTTTGAGAACAATCAAGTAAAGTTTTACCTTTATAAGAAAGGAGACTTCGATTACCTTTACATTTCTAAGGAAAATTGGGAAGAATTTAGGGATTATGGTCTTATCGGTCTATTCAAAATTTCAGTAAGCTTGTATGCTCTAATTAAAAAAGATGATAAATATATATCAATTTATCCCAAAAATGACGTATTCTATGAAGAATAGGATGAATAGATAAAAAATTACAAATAATTTAAATAACAAAATTGACCAGCCTAGCATAAATATTTGAATTGAAAAATTGAAAGATAATTATTACTATCGATAATAAGACTTGTAATATAAAGAAACCTAAGATTAATTTTGTGAAGTTCATTTTACAAAACCTCCCTATATTCATACCCTCCTAACTCATAATAATTTAACAACAAATATAAAAACGGGCAAACAGTAATTTGTGTTGTGGAGGAGCTTATTAAAAGACTGGAGGAGAAAGGTATAAACGTTGAGGATTTGCTCATCAACGCTCTAGCAAAGGAAG
>Ga0208549_100757_pt1 | contig 12802 bp, 12 predicted proteins | sample BED_host_MetaG_FD_187135 | JGI IMG/M metagenome (GOLD analysis project Ga0208549, IMG submission 187135) | Hot spring microbial mat communities from Yellowstone National Park, Wyoming, USA - BED_host_MetaG (SPAdes) (version 2) | ecosystem: Environmental > Aquatic > Thermal springs > Hot (42-90C)... | reverse complement strand
GCACAAGCGCTTTTATTTCCTTATTAAGCTTTTTTGCCTCTACAACCCCTATCAGATTCTTTGCATCATCCTGCTCTACAAATACAATGATCTTTGCTTTGTCTGTAGATGCGAGCTTTAAGATCTTTGGATTAGTAAAACTCCCTTCCACAATGGGTATACGCCTCCTGTGAAGCTCAACCACGATCTCTTCATTATTATCTATCACAGCAATCTTGTGTTTTTTCTTAAGAGTATTTAACTTTCTTATAAGCCTTTCTGCAAGTGGATTATAACCACATATTATAATATGGTCCCTCATCCTTCTTGCATGTGCCGCACTTATGTATTTCTCAAGATTTGCATATGAGACTATATCGATTACAGCCGCTATTACGAAGCTTACTATAAGTAACTTGCCTATATTATCAATAATTACTATGCTCAAAATTATAGCAAGTTTTTGGGGTGGGAATAAGAGTGAAAGTTGCGCGAGATCCCATGTTGCTGCGCTATTAGGTGCTCCAAAGAAAGTATCTATAATATAATATGCATCAAGATATATGTTATGGGTTATGTAAAGGAGGGCGATAAGAGAGAAAATTATTATGATTAGTGAAATTATCGTCGCTGAAATTATTACATTGCCAGATCTTTCGGTTATCTCTAGCATATAAGTCCTCTAAAGCCCCTTTATTATCTCATTGAAGAGCTCGTCGCTCGCTGATTTGTTTGGCGTTGCTACAAAGTTTGCACCAGCATCGATAAGTTTGGTTTCGAAGAGCTCATCATTCGCCCTTGTCGCAATTATAATGTTTTCATTTAGGCTCTTTGCCGTGATTGTGGCAAACAGATTCTTAGCATCATCATCCATTGCTATAGCTATCGCTTTCGCATCTGCTATACCCGCTTCCTTCAAAGCCTTCGATGTTGTTGCATCGCCCTCAACTACAGGTATGCCCCTATCTCTGAGGAGCTCCGCCTTCTTGTGGTCCATCTCTATGACTATAACACTCACTTTGTGTTCTAATAGAATATCGATTACGCGCTCTCCGACAATACCATAACCACACACAATTACATGATCTTTGTAGCCTTCCATAAAATCACTAATAGCTCCAGCCAGATTCGAACTGGCGTCAACGGGTCCAGAGCCCGTTATCCTTGACCGCTAGACGATGGAGCTAACAAATATCTATAAATATCTATATATTTAAACTTTAATAGCTTTTTAATTTTTAATCACTTTTCACGAAGCAATACTTCAATTATTGAGAGTGGTGTTGTGCAGTACTACGTCAGAAGAAACATTGTGTTTAAGCAGGAAATAAAAGAGCTAATTATAGCTGATCTAGCGCTAACGCTCGCATTTTCGCTCGTTATGATAGGTGGCATAGGTGGCTTAACATATTCCCTTAGCATTTTCCTTTATTTCATTCCTATCTCATTTATTGGGGTATCTCTATCCTTTATACTTCATGAGATGATGCATAAATTCACTGCAGAGAAATACGGTGCTATAGCTGGCTTTAGAACTTCGCCTTACGGGCTTGCAATAACCCTTCTTACAAGCTTTTTCGGATTCCTATTTGGCATACCAGGCGCAACAATGATATATACAAATTCATTTACACGAAGAGAAGATGGAATCGTTTCTCTTGCAGGGCCGCTGACAAACTTCACGATCTTCATTTTTTCTCTGATAATAGGACTTATTCTCTTTCCGCACTTCTTGCCTAATGTACTGCTAACATTTTCCCCAAACACTGTATATAAACTATCATTCATACAAAACATCTTGAATATGATTCTTTTCATAAGCATTGTGGTTGCATTCTTTAACATGCTTCCTATCTTTCCATTAGATGGCAGCAAGATCTTAAGGTGGAGCAAGCCTATCTACTTTGCAACGCTCTTGGCAACATTCATCTTCTTCCTACTTGTTATTCCGATAATCTCTTTTATAATATGGCTTTTCTTCATGCTGTTAATAGCTTATATCTTCTCAACCTTTTATCGTGGCCTGTTGTGAACTACCCCACCCTTACGGATGGGCTTCTTGAGCTCCACCCGATTGTTCGGGGCTTCTCGCTTCACCTGCGATGCTTGCTTTCACATGCGGAATACTTTTAAGGTATTCCAGCATGTTACTTGTAGAGGCATCATCATCTGCGAGCGTCTCCCCTACGTTCCGTAGGGAAAGTCCTTCATACTCTATTACATTTGCTGTACTAACATCTCTATCTTGCACATGCCCGCAGGAAGGACACTTGAACACGCGCTCAGACAGGTTCAAATGCAGCGAATAACCGCAGTACATGCATATGCCTGTCGTTTTTGTGAACCTGCCTACTTCCAAAGGAGTGCTGACCTTTCTTTTCAAGGTATCGCGGAATCCTCCGATGGAAGTTTGGTAGATTCTTCTTCCAAAAAGCCTTTGCCATTCATTTATTGGGTCGTTTTGATAAGCAACAAATTCATAATTAGTAGCAACATAATGGGCGATCTTGTTGTTTATATCTTTCTTCTGATTATTTTCATGTGCAAACTCCTTCTTTATCTTTGCAAGTACTTTCTGCCCTCTTTTTGAACGCTCTTTTTGTTTCTTTGTTGTATTGTGATCTTGAAAACACCTTGTATAGTTTCTTTACTCTCTTTGGCGTTTCAACATTGTACTTTACCTTTATTCCGTTTGAAAAATGTAATTTGGTCTTTAACGCCAAGGTCTATGCCTATCGCCTTTCTGTTATGCACTTTCTCTTCTTTAGGCACATAAACCGTTACATGGAGAAAGTAGTCGCCGTTTCTCTCTATAAAGTTTGCAGTTGTTATGTCGCAAGCATTTGGTATTTGCTCCAAACCAATAACCTTGAAGTCGCCAAGCCCCTGTATGTGCAGCGTTCTTTTCTTCCTGTCTAATGTGTAGGTATTGCCGTATTGCATTAGGAAAATGGAGTGCAGTGATTTTATGTATTTTATCTTTCCTACTTTCTTGCCTTTCTTGCCAAGTTCATGCAGCGCCTCATTGTTCTGCAGCCTCTTTATAATGTATTGCTTCATCTGTGACGACAATAACCTTAATTCTCTTTCTTCAAATTTATCCTTTACTTTTACATTTACTTTGTTTACTTTGTAACCCTTATGGCGCTAAATCTGTTATGCCTTTAGATATTATGTAGTTGGTAAACCATTTGCCCTCAAGAAAAGTCTTTGCAGATTATCCATTTTTTCTTTTGATATTTTGCTCTTGTCAATTTTTATCTCAAAAGACTTTGCAGTCTGCGTTTTTCTTTTATTTCTGGTTTCACGACCTTTATTCCTTATTCTTTCATTCTTTTCCATAAGCATGTTGGTCAGCCAACACGATACTTTTATTTATGTTTGGCGCTCTCATCCCATATCTTACGAAAAGGACTTCTCGCGAGCAGAGTTAAAAGAATATATATAAATTTGCTTGCTAATATTATTAGATTGCTGTGGTGGTATGGCTAATGGTATAGAGCTTACTGTTGCAGATGCGCTAGTAACAGATTCGGGCAGAGGTATAGCTAGAATAGATTCTAAGTCTAGGAAGCTTCTTGATGTTGTTTCTGGTGATATAATAGAAATAAAAGGAAAGATAAAATCTACAGCAGCTGTTGTATGGCAAGCACATCCTAGCGATGAAGGTCTTGGCTTTATAAGAATCGATGGCTATATAAGGCAGAATGTAGGTGCTGGTATTGGTGATAAGGTCTTCGTATCAAAAGCGAGTGTTAAAGATGCAGAGCGGATTGTTTTAGCGCCACCGCCAGGGCAGAAGATGCCGTTATCACCTGATTTTGCGGAATATGCTAAAAGGAAGTGGGAGGGCAAACCTATGTCAAAAGGAGATGTGGTTCCAATACCGATGTTTGGTATTGTATTCAATTTCCTTGTTGTGCAAGTGGTTCCACATGGAATAGTAAGAGTAACAAAAGAAACAGACTTCATTGTTAAGGAGGAGCCTGTCTCTGAGTCTCTAGTAAGGATAGGCGAGGTTCACTATGAAGATATTGGTGGGCTTAAGAACGAGATACAAAAGATAAGGGAGATGGTCGAGCTACCGATAAGATATCCTGAACTTTTTGAGAGGCTAGGTATAGAACCACCTAAAGGCGTTCTTCTCTATGGACCACCAGGCACAGGCAAAACACTTCTTGCAAAAGCTGTTGCAAATGAGAGTGATGCTAATTTCATATCTATCTCAGGACCTGAGCTTGTAAGCAAGTTTGTTGGTGAGAGCGAGGAAAGGCTTAGGATGATCTTTAAAGAAGCTAATGAGAAGGCACCTAGCATAATCTTCATGGATGAGATCGATGCGATAGCGCCTAAAAGAGAGGAAGCAACAAACGAGGTAGAGAGAAGAATGGTTTCACAGCTTCTTACACTAATGGATGGTATTTCAAAGAGAGGGCAGGTAATTGTATTGGCAGCAACAAATAGACCAGAAGCTATAGATCCAGCATTAAGAAGACCTGGCAGATTTGATAGAGAAATAGAGATAGGTGTTCCTGACAGAAACGCACGGAAGGAGATTTTACAGATACACACAAGGAACATGCCTTTAGCAAAAGATGTTGATTTAGATGAGCTTGCAAATATAACGCATGGCTACACAGGTGCGGATCTTAGCGCCCTTGTTAGAGAGGCGGCGATGGCAACGCTAAGGTCAATACTTCCAAAGATAATAGACAAGCAGCATATACCTGCTGAAATCTTAAATGAGCTCCAGGTTACAAAAGAGCACTTTATGGAGGCGCTGAGGAGTATACAGCCTAGTGCTTTAAGAGAGGTATTTGTAGAAAGGCCGAATGTACACTGGAGCGATATAGGCGGTTTAGATAAGGTAAAGGCTGAGCTTAGAGAGGCTGTGGAATTGCCGTTAAAGAAGCCAGAGGCTTTTGAGAAGATGGGTATAAGACCTATAAAAGGTGTTCTTCTTGTAGGACCGCCGGGAGTTGGCAAAACACTTCTTGCAAAAGCCGTTGCAACAGAGAGAGAATCAAACTTCATATCAATAAAAGGGCCAGAGGTTTTAAGCAAGTATGTGGGAGAGAGCGAAAAAACAGTAAGAGAGATCTTTAGAAAGGCGAGGCTTGCGGCGCCTTGCATTATATTTATAGATGAGATCGATTCGATAGCAAGTGCAAGGGGAAGCGAAGATGAGTTTGATTCTGGTGTTTCCAGACGTGTTGTAGACACACTTCTTACAGAGATGGATGGGCTCGCAGGCCTTAAGAATGTTGTTGTGCTTGCAGCAACAAATAGACCAGAAGCTATAGATCCAGCACTTCTTAGGCCAGGAAGGTTTGACAGAATAATTGAGATACCTATGCCTGATGCTGAAACAAGGCTAGCCATATTCAAGGTTCATACAAGAAATATGCCTCTTGACAAGAGTGTTAATCTTGAAGAGCTTGCAAATCAGACAGATGGCTATACGGGTGCTGAGATTGAGAATATTTGTAGAGAAGCAGGAATGAATGCGATAAGAGCTAACAGGGATTACGTAACCAGAGAAGACTTCCAGAGGGCTTTACAAGAGGTCAAACCTACAATACCAAAAGAGGTTACAGAGAGGATAAAGAGGTTCAAGGAAGAGCCAACAAGCATGTATAGGTAAGACAGAAGGCTTTACAATATATTGCGATGCTTAATTAATGTGGTGATTTTTTGAAGATTGTTTATTCTGATAGGAAGACTGGCAAGACAGCACAGCGCGATGTGCCAAAGGAGAAAGAAGTGCTTTTGATAGGCAAAAAGATGAAAGAGCAGATAGACGGCTCAATAATTGGTTTAGATGGCTATAAGCTTGAAATAACTGGTCTTAGCGATCAAACAGGAGCTCCTTCTAGGATAGAGATAGAGGGTACAAGAAAGGTGTGGCCTCTTCTTAGCTCTGGTCCTGGAATTAGGAAGCCTAAAAAAGGAGAGAGAAGAAAAAGAATGATAAGGGGTAATACAATAGCTCCAGATACTGTGCAGATAAACACCGTTATTGTTGAATATGGCTCTATTCCTGTTGAAGAGATCTTCAAATCTAAGAAGGAAGGTGAATAGTTGGAGCTTTTGCAAGGTGAGCTTAATATAGGGACTCTTGGTCACGTAGACCACGGCAAAACTACACTAACCAAGGCAATAACAGGTGTTTTTACAGATAGGCATAGCGAGAGTATAAAAAGAAGCATGACAATAAAGCTGGGCTATGCTGATGCGGTGATAAGGAAGTGTGAGAATTGTAATGGCCCAGAAGCCTATACCAGAAGCGAAAAATGTGCTAATTGCGGCGGCGAAGCAAAGCCTATAAGAAGAATCTCTATACTAGATGCACCTGGACATGAAATGCTCATGGCTACAGCGATTGCAGGATCAAGCATAATAGATGCTGTTTTATTTGTTATAGCCGCAACAGAGCCATGCCCTATGCCTCAGACAAAAGAGCATCTCATGATTATAAACATACTCGGAATTAAGAATATAATAATAGTTCAGACAAAGATTGATGTTGTTGGAAAAGAGCGTGCAAAGGAGCATTACAAGGAAATTAAAAAGTTTGTGAAAGGAACGGTAGCAGAGAATGCGCCTATAATACCTGTGATAGCAAGCAAGAATATTAACATAGATGTGCTTCTAAATGCTATATGCGAGATAAAGATACCTGATAGAGATATCAATGCTGATCCGCTGATGTATGTTGCAAGATCTTTTGATGTTAATAAGCCCGGTACCGAGATAAACGCACTGCTTGGCGGTGTGGTGGGTGGATCTCTCATAAGAGGTAAGTTTAAGAAAGGAGACAAGATAGAGATAAGGCCTGGAATAAACATAAGCAGGGAGAAGAAGAAAGAAGAGTATAAGCCTATAATAACAACAATAAGGTCAATCTCAACGAGTATGGGCGAGATAGAAGAGGCTCTACCAGGCGGCCTCATAGCACTTGGCACAGGGATTGATCCATCGTTTACAAAGGCAGATAACCTAGTTGGAAATGTTGTTGGATTGGTAAGTAAGCTGCCCCCACAGACGAATGAGCTTGACTTAGAGTATCATCTGATAGAAAGGGACGACATACCAAAGCAAGCTTTAAAGGAAGACGAGCCAATAATATTGGGTATAGGCACAGCAACAGCAATAGGCTTTGTAAAATCTGTGAAGAAGAATAAGATCCATGTCTTGCTTAAGCATCCAGCATGCGTTGACAAAAATATAAAGATACCAATTCTTAGGAATATCTCTCAGCGATGGAGGCTTACAGGATATGCTCTTCCTATCTAAAAAAGACAAAAAGGCTAGTTTTTTGTTTGGTGGGGAAAAGGCCTGCTTTGGGGGTAAGCAGGCCTAAGTAGTTTACTGTGGAGGTGATAAAATTAGTGTATTGATCGCCTTGCCAGCATCATATTTATAATAAACCTTGTGGCCTAGCTGGTATCTATCCAGAAGGCCCAGCATATGAAGTCTATTAAGCCTCGCGCAGGCCGCATTTCTTCCTTTATAGTGCATAAACTCTTTTACCTCGTCTGCGCACGCGATACCTTTTGTTTGTACAAACTCAATTATTTTGACGTCTGTATTAGATAATGGCACCTCTTTTGGTTTTTCTAGCTTTGCTGGCCCTCTATCAAGCTCATCTAGTCTTTCACTAAGCTCCTTTATCTTTTCTGTAATGCTAGCAAGGATTCTGTTTGTTCTCTCCCTCTCAGCTATCATATATCTGATAAGTTCTTGAAGATCAGCAGGATAAGCATCATCGCTATTAAGCCTGCTTATCTCCTTCCTGAGCCTTTCAAGCTCCTCCTTGATTTCCTTTTTATCCACAACCACACCTTTTCATGATCTTTCTATGATGCCTTTATGATGCATGCACAAACCATTCATGAAAGAATCATGATGGAATCACTTATACTTGTAATGGTTAAGATATTTAAATATTTTGCTACTTTATATAACTTCCACTTATCAGAAATAAAGTTAATTGCTAGTGTATCAGATCGCTTCTCAAATCTTTATATATTTGTGGTAAGATATATTAAGAATATGCAGCAGCTTCTTATACCTAGAAAGAGGGCTGAGCAGCTTAAGGCTTATTTAGCAGAGCTTAGCAAAAGACTAAGGTGCAAGATAAGAATAGAAGATGAGAACGCGATAATTATAGACGGTGAGCCATACGATGAATACAATGCGAGAAATGTGATCACAGCGTTTGGCAGGGGTTTTGATCTCAACAATGCATACAAGCTTCTCTCAGAAAATTATTTCTTTAAGTCGATAAATCTAAAAGAAATCTTTAAGAGTAAAGATAGAATCATGAGGATAGAAGGTAGGATTATAGGAAAGGAGGGAAAGAGCAAAAAATATATAGAAGAGGTAAGTGGTGCACAACTGAGCATATTCGGCGGAACTATAAGCATAATAGGGACAAACGAAGAGATTGCAATAGCAGAATCTGCAATAAATGTGCTAATAGATGGTGGTACGCATAAGAAGGCGTATAGGGTTATGGAAGCTACCAGAAAGAGGCTTGGTGTTTATTGATGGAGAGCATAGCTGATGAGCTTTTTAAGGAGTTCAAAGAAAATTCGATAGCAGAATTCTTCAGGAAAAATAGGCAGATGCTGGGCTATGCTGGTAAGGTTAGATCGCTAACAACAATAGTTCATGAGTATGTTACCAACTCGCTCGATGCTACCGAAGAAGCGCGCATACTTCCTGAGATAAGGGTTGAAGTAAAGGAGATGGGGGAAGATAGGTATAGTGTACTTGTTAGAGATAATGGTCCTGGCATACCAAAAAATATCGTTGGCAAGGCCCTCGCTTCAATACTTGCGGGGACAAAGTTCCATAGATATATGCAGCAGAGAGGCCAGCAGGGCATAGGTGCATCTGGCTGCACCCTTTTTGCCCAGATAACAACAGGCAAGCCTATACATGTAAGGTCTTCAACAGGAAGAGAGTCGTACGAATGCGATATCTCTATCGACATAAAAGCTAATAAGCCAGTAGTTTCAAATACAAAAGATGTTAGTCTTGAATTCAGGGGCTTAGAGGTATATGGTGAATTTGCAGATGTAAAATATGAAAATAGTGAGCATGGTGTTTTTGAATATATAAGAAGGACAGCGCTTGCTAATCCGCATGCAAGCATCTCTCTTCTTGATCCAACAGGAAAAGAATATGCATTCCCGCGCTCAGTAAATACAATGCCCAAAAAGCCAAAGGTGGTAAAGCCTCATCCTCTTGGCCTTGAGCCTGGTGATCTTGTTGAGTTTGCACACAGAAGCGAAAGCAGGCGTATATCATCCTTTCTTATGGATACATTCTCTAGGGTATCTAATACAAAGATAAATGAATTAAGGCAACTTGTAAACTTTGATCTTTCAAAAAGCCCAAAAGAGCTCACATGGCAGGAAGCGGAGGAGCTGATAAAGGCATTTAAGTCTGTAAAATGGGTTGCGCCAGAGTTTGATTCTGTATCGCCGATAGGTGGAAAATACCTGGAGCTTGCTATGAAAAATATCATAAATCCTGAGTTTATCTCCGTTGTGGAAAGAAAGCCAAAGGTGTTTAGAGGGGGCATTCCCTTTGTGGTAGAAGCTGCTATTGCATATGGCGACGGCGCTGGGAGAAAGAGTGGTGAAGGTGAGGAAGCTGGTGGCAATATTATAAGGTTTGCAAACAAGGTTCCTCTATTGTTTGATAGCTCAATATGCGCTATAACATATGCTGTTAGGAGCATAGACTGGAAGAGATATGGTATTAAAGATTTTGAACAGGAACCTGTAAGTGTTCTTGTAAATGTATCTTCCGTTTTTATTCCTTATTCTGGCGTCGGCAAGCAGGCGATAGCACAAGAAAATACAATAATAGATGAGATAAAGCTAGCAGTAATGGATGCCGCAAGAAGTATTCAGCGCTACATAAGCAATGTAAGGAGCAGAAGCCTTGCAGAATCAAAATACAAAACAATAATGCGCTATATAACACAGCTTTCAAGTGATCTTTCCGAGCTTACAGGGAGTAAGCAAGAAATTTTAGAGGAGAAGCTTAAGAGGCTTGTTGATACAAAGTACAAAAAGCTTTTCGAAACAGATGAACAATCTAGCAGCACACAGGAAGGGCAAGGAGCGAGCGGGGATGAAAGCAAAGAAGAGAGCTAATTATATTATAAGCTGGTCAAGATGCTCTGTATCGATTAACTTTATCAATCCGTTTGCTATAGCGGTCTTAAGAGCTTCACTTTCATCTCCGAATGAACTATAGAGTGCCTCGATAAACTTGAGCTTTCTTTCTTCATCGAAGAATACAATAAATTTCTTTGTATCTCCACCAATCAATATCTTACTCCTTTTGCCTGTCTCAGCATATATGAATATCTGTGCCTCAACGCCACTCTTTGTTATATCTATGTCTGCACCCTGTGCTGCGCCCAGATCTGTAAATGATATACCTGCGGTTACAAAATAATCTCTAAGCCTCCTAAACGTTGCCAAATACTCTATGCTATAGCCAGATTCGTCGATCCATCTTTTTGGCGCAAAATAGTCTTTTATATTTACAAGATCGCCCGAATTGATAAGCTTTGTTAATATTATATTGGCATTCTGAAGCGTTATAGATATGGGCATGTTGTTATACCTTAAGTTTGCCGCTATACCATTCTTTATCTCTTCTGGTAAGAGCGGCATGTACTTCCAATGGTAATGCATGTTTATTTTATCAAACAGGCCCAATATCTCTCTCTTTGGCACTACAACGTGTGTCTTCCTAGAACGTGGAATTTCAGGTATGTCTATATAATATTCATCTCTATTTGGCGCTTTGATCACAAGGTTCAAAACTATAACTATTATTATTACAATAGCAAACTCTATGTAATAGACAGGAATATGAAATATCTCTTTTGTGTACTGTGTTACGTATTTATACTTGGTATTAAATATATTTATCTCGAACGTTTGAGTGCCATAGCCTATAACACTACCCTTTGGTAGCTTGTATATTATCTCGCTATTATTTGTTATTCCACTTGTAAGGTAGCTGTTGTCTAAGCTTATCGAATATGTTGAATTTGCTATCCGCATGCCAAGGCTCGATAAGCTAAACATGAATGTTCCGTTCCTGAAATTCAGATCTATTGGGCTTATCTCTATTCCTGCAAGCTTAAACAAGGAAGCGGCGTAAGGTCTATTATTAAAGTCTCTAAGTATTGCTATATAATATCCGCTCGGCATACCGAACGATTCATATTTGATTATATTTATTCCTGTAGAGGCATTAAAGAAGCCAATAGGTATGGAGGTAACATAGCTCATGTTGCTCGTATAAAGATCGATATGGGGTATAACGAGTCTTTTTGCTGACGAGCTTATGTTCATACCTATTGTAATAGGTACTGTTTGGGTTTCTGCTATAGGTGAAGGTATGCTAAGGCTTCCATTAAGCTCAGCATATATATTGAACCTCTTATATGTTATAGAGTAATTTGTTGAATTGCTGAATACTATATTTATCAAAGGGTAGGTATAGTTTATTCTACCAATACTGCTATAATTCATGAACTTTTGGAGCGCAAATACGCCAAGCGAGCCACTTGTTGGATTGCTGATCGTATAATTGCCATATGCTATCTCTGGTATCCAGAACCTGCTATAAAGCGCAAACGCTATATCCTTCGCCATATAGCTAGCATTGGGCCATGCACTTCTTGGCTGGTTTGAAAAGGCTATAAGTGTTCCATTTAGCACATTTGCATAACTTACATTACCATACCTGTTTGCAAGTGAAAATGTTGGGCTTCTAAAATAAAATAGATTAGAGCTTGTTGAAGGCATACCCCAGCTTAGCCCATATTGGTTGAGCAGCTGTATACTCTGAGAACTTGTCTCGAATATTATAGAGCCTACTCCAATGCTTCTTGAAAAATTATCACCTACATAAACTACTGTATCGCCCTTTGAAAGAAGGGTTAGAAGCGTTGTATTTCCATTATAACTGCTGTTTGGCATAAGGGTGATTGGTAATAGGCCCGTTGCTAAGATAACAATAGAATTTGGTGGTATTGAGCCTATAGCACCAATGTTTACAAGATTGAATGTTGCATCATTAAGCAATGCATATCTCTGAAGATAATATCTTAATGCTGTTACAACTTCCTGGTCATTAAAGCAACCTATACACATAGTTGGGCTGCTTACATAATAAATGTTCCTAACAGGATTGCTTGTATAAAAATTAATAGAGATCGTAGCATTTGTCACGTTAGATGCGGTATAATTTAAAACAACAAAAGGAACAGCATACTGATCATTTTCATAGCCCAAAACACCCTCCGTATATATGCTAAAGTTGAAGTAAGGTTTACCATAGCTTGTATATGTTGGCGTGGATATTTGGAAATGCGAATGTATATACGTTGCGATCGCAAATAAAAAAGATGCTATTATTAATATGATTGCGATACAAATAATTAAGATCCTTGGAACTTTCATAACATCCTTTCAATAATACTCGCTACTATGCTACTATAGCTCACTCTGCCCTTTCCTTTTAGCAATGTATTTATCCACAAGCTTTGCAATAAATCTAGATATGCTATTTGTATTTTCGTTTACCTTTTTAACAATTCTATAAATTCTTACATTCCTAGCCCTTTTGTTAATACTTACATAGTATTTCATGCTTATCCCTTAAGCTCGATGTAGCCTAGAGAGACCATCTTGTTAAGGATCTGCTCCACCCTTGGCGAAGGTACTTTGTATATCTTTGCAAACTCATCTATATCTATGGAGTTATTGTGTGATTCTAT
>Ga0208549_100756_pt1 | contig 12849 bp, 12 predicted proteins | sample BED_host_MetaG_FD_187135 | JGI IMG/M metagenome (GOLD analysis project Ga0208549, IMG submission 187135) | Hot spring microbial mat communities from Yellowstone National Park, Wyoming, USA - BED_host_MetaG (SPAdes) (version 2) | ecosystem: Environmental > Aquatic > Thermal springs > Hot (42-90C)... | reverse complement strand
TATATAAATTCCAATTTCGCTTTATAGTTTGCATCTGGTCACCTTAAACCAGTATGCATCCCTAGGGATTTTATATTTTTCGAAATAGTGGAATAAAGGAAAAGACAATTATTTATTGGACAACACCGTACAAACCAGTATGACTTTATATTAACTCCATATAAAAGTACTTTGCAATACTTTGCTATAGGCGTTGGATAAGTTTATAAAAGATAAGAAGTATATTAATTCCAGCAAAATAAGGAGTATTAGATAGAGTAGTATAAGGTGTTGAATTGAAACTAGATTTTGATCCGAGAAAGAACATGTCTGCTTTTGCTTACCTTTATAGTAAGATAGATAATGTAAATATCCTACCTCGCATAATAAAGATTGTTAAAAGCTGGCATAATGTGAAAATTCTAAAAAATTATGTGGAAATCAAATATAAAGGCAGAACTATTAAATTTTATTATGACACAGTTAAGCAATTAATAAACACAGTGTGGGTGATAACTGAAACATTTATAGAGTTAAAACATGATAAACTAAACGTTATAGATACTGCTGTCGTAGATGTTGGTGCGAATATTGGTGATACTGCCATATTCTTTGCACTTAAAGGTGCAAAACATGTTTATGCTTTTGAACCTTACCCTTACGTATACAATATCGCAAAGAAGAATATTAAGCTAAACCACCTTGAAGATAAGATTACTCTTCTCAATGAAGGTTGTGGCAAGAGTGGTTTTGTGAGAATAAGAAAAGATTATAAAAGTAGAGGAGGCACAGAGCTTAGAAGTTTTAAAAATGGTAAGAAAATAAGGATAGAAAGCTTAGATGAAATTGTAAAAAGATTTAAACTAAAACATGCAGCACTAAAAGTAGACTGTGAAGGTTGCGAATATGCTCTGCTATTAAATGCAAGCGATGAGGCATTAAGTGCGTTCGATCAGGTCATTATAGAATATCATTATGGGTATAAAAATCTTGTAAAGCGGCTCTCAAATATTTTTAGCGTCAGATTTATACCTCCAAAAGAAAAAGGCGGCGCGGGATTAATTTACGCAGAAAAGTGATTACCTATTTGGATTTCAGATCTTTTATACAAAATGATAGTAAAGTTGATGGTGCACTATATTTTGCAAAAATTTTATCTGGATAGCAAAGTGATGACACGCATCTTCTGCCTTATCGCATACCTTTAAGATCTAGATGAGTGCAGCGTATGTGTATTTAAATATGCAGAGAAACGATAAATGTATAGAGATAAACTTTAAGGATCAAGAGCCAAATACTATCAATTAATGTATAGATCTTATCAGAAAGCTTAATAAATGAAGCTACACAGAGATTCTGGGCTTACTATATGCGCAATCGTTGAGTTGATTGCAGAAAAATTTGTTAAAAGCTTGAAGAAGAAATAATTATAATTCTTGCGTCGGATATTTATTCAGCAGTACAATTTGATTTTATTTTTGTGAGCGTTATGACCAATATAAAAGGGATAATAATACTCTCTTCGATACTTTTTCTTGCTATTATACTTTCATACATATTCTATTCAGGACCTTTTGTCTATTATGACGACAACTACTACATATTTTCAGCACATCAAATGCTCCAAGGTACATTTAAGCCCAATGACATTCTTTACACTGTTGAAACACTTACGATTGCAAGCATAGCTTTATCATTTCTTTTATTCGGCTATGGTCCTTTGCAGGCTGCATTGCCAAGCGTTGTTGAATACCTTGCAACAATTATAGTAATTTTCTTTCTTGGCAGAAAGATGTTCAATGATTATTTTGGAGGTGTCGCATCGTTTTTATATGCAACCGCTCCTTTTGTTGTAGGCTATACAACAAGGGCATTGCCTGATATATTCACAGGCTTCACTGTAGCGATAGCATGCTACTACATGTATGAAGCCCTCGAATTAAAATCGAACCGTGCAATGCTGCTTGCAGGCCTTTTCATAGGCTTAACAATGCTTGTCAAGACAGCTGGCGCTATAATGGTAGCATCATTCTTGATTGGGCTCATTTATCTATATACAGATAAAAAGTTCAGGAAAAACAATCGCACGTTAGTATATGCAATTGTTGGCGTGCTTATGCCGTTATTAATAATGATATCATATTTCTATATTTTTACAGGAAACCCCTTCTTTAATCTGTACATATATGCGAGATTGGTAAATCAATCACCAACAACCCTTTCCAACAACATAAATACACTAAGTGTCTCTGCCAATCCTATCTATCTTCTTTATACACAGGACTGGCATTCGATACAACCACAGGTATTTCCTATGGGTCTAGTAATTGTGTTTACGTTCATTGGAGCGATTATAGGCATTGTAAGAAAAAATAAGACAATAGCGTTTTTTTCTTTGGTAATCGTAATTCCGATGCTATATATCTTCTTTGGTACAAGATCTCTAAGCCATTATGTGGCTATGCCTATTGTATCTAGATTTTTTGATATCGTATCAGCCCCCATCATCATTCTTGCAGCATATGCGCTCAGCTCCTTATATAATTCTGTAAAAAAAGAAAGCAAAGTTGCTGCCTCTTTTGTTATAACCATAATAATTTTATACGCAACATTTCTTAATCTTCCAACTTATCAAACACTTTATTATTATAATCTAGGAGTAAGAAGCTACAATACAATATATACTACACTTCTACATGTGATCAACGAAATTCATGCAAACAAAATGTATATATCAAGCATGCTCCAAGGTCTTGATCAACAATATCTCGAATTTCTCTCAGGTTTTAGTGGAATAAATTTTTCTTCTGTGGGTAATGTATGCACATCAAATTATTACAATGCAATGCTAATAGATTCCTTTAACAATTTTGCAGCAAAGCAAAACAACGCCTCGCTAATTTCTTGGCTTGATGACAATTGTTCTCTTGTTAACATCGCCTCTTATAAAGTAAATACAGGTCCGAATCTTTGGACAGAAGGCGAGCTTTTCAAAATAGTTCCTCGATAAACTATTTTTTGTCTAAACTCTACTTTATATTCTTTATCCCGGGTTTTCTCACAAACCGTCTTTCCTTAGAAACGACTAAGCCATATATGCGATCGCCGGGATTTGAACCCGGGTCGTTGGCTTGGAAGGCCAAAGTCCTACCAGGCTAGACTACGATCGCAGCTATATTCTATTTTAAGATTAAGGTTTTTAAAGGCTCTTTATTCGTCTAGCCCAGTGGATCTACTAGCCTATCGCAATTAAAGGATGATAGGCATTAGTTTTACATCTTTGCCATTATATGAATATCTTCCTATACCCTCTTCACTTATACCTAGCAATTTAAAGCCACGGTCGTCGAACTTATCACCTAGTATTTCTCTATCGTTATCAACCAATGTTCTTCCTCTTCTTATAGCTTCTAGGCCTCGCTTATACTCCGTCTCATCTATGAGCTTATTATGTAGATTTGTATATTCGTTTAAGCTTAGCTCCGTTCTTCGCTTTAGCGAGCTTATGTCTATAAGCGACTGAAGCTCCTCTTTACTAAGCGCTTTTGGTTGCAAAACAGTTACAGTAGTTCCTGAACCACTGCCATAAGAAGCCCATACTATTGGTTTAAGCTCATGTGCGTTTAGTAAAAGGCTAGCTGTTGCAATAACAATAGAATTGTTATATGAATTTCCCACAATCGATGGTATTTCTATTGCATACTCTATACCCAAATCCTTTATGAATTTTTTGAAGCCTTCTGTTTCTCTTACTTTCTTATGGAACTGCCACAATTGCTTTATTCTTTCATCATTGGCAATATATCTTATCAAATCTGGGTTTTCGCCATCATTTCTATATTCAGCAGCAACCTTTCTTATAAGCTCAATAGCGCTTTTTGCTTCGCCTAACGGCTCTTTTTCACCTATCTCTTTTTCAAGCTCTTCTATTTTGCCATTTTTCCTTAGATAGTGTGTATAAAGGAAGGAAGCAAGATAGATTGCCTCTTTCGGGAATGGCACGTGACTTACTATATAGTAATCTAATGGTAAATCGTATTCTTTTTCAAATTTTTCCACCGCTGAGCCAATTGTAACTACATAATCCACCTCTGATCCGTAACCTGAAGGGACTCTTGGTGTGTGCTCATCTGGCTTGAAGAAGTCATATGCAGGCAAATTATAATGTATTGCCCTTTTATCTATTGTAGCGATTAGCGGATCTTTTGTTATATAAACTAAACTGCTCGCAGCACCTTGTGTTGGTTCTGCGTTCCTAGCTTTGCTTGAATCATATATAGCTACATCTGAGCCAATAACAACAATACCCTTAGAGTAAGGTCCAATGGCCTGATTTGCTAAGCTTATAATTTTTGCATCTGCTGTGCATGCAAACTTAACCTCAAAGGTATCACTATACCTAAAGTCTTCAAGCAGCATTCTATATACCTCTTTTTCCCTGGAGCCTTCAGGAGCTTTTTCCATGCGCTCATATAATATTGGCTCAACAAGCTCTAACACAGCCATCGAACCGGCTCTGCTCTGCTCTGGGCTAGATTCGGTAGCAAAATATATACCTCCTATTCTGTTTTCCTTATATTTTTTGTATAGCAACTCATTTTTTACAATATTCTCTGCAAATCTGAGCAGATTATTTGCGGCTAATGTTATTATAGTATCTGCTTCACCAGGAAATCTAAACTCTTTTATTAAAAGACCTTTTTCTATCTTTTCCTTTGGTACTTTCTCTCTCTCCGCAATCACATCTGCGGTAACTACATACGGCGGCACCTCTATACCAATATAACTTATACCGCTTACTATATTTTTCTCATTCATAAAATCACATAAGTGATTTTAAAAGCTAGCTTTATAAATGTCTATCCTGGATTAGACAAAAAACTAAAGGGTAAGAAAGAAAAGCAAGAGCATGCGATCGCCGGGATTTGAACCCGGGTTATAGCCTTGGCAAGGCTACGTCCTACCAGGCTAGACTACGATCGCACAATTTCTTTATTTAGCTTAAATAAGAATAAAAAACTTCTTTTGAACAAAACACTAAGAAAGAAATTTAAGGAAGTATTGATAATATATATTCGTGGTACAAAAGACACTTGATGATTTCAAAATTCACAAGCGCGATGAAGCACTTAATTTCGTGATTAGTATTGTTAGAATGGATTACAGAATGCATAGCAAACCCCACGAATTTATTCGGGGATGATGTTAGAATAATAGATATGACAAAAATGATGCGCAGTGGAAATATGCTTTGCTTAGAAAAAGGCTTGAAGAAGAAAAATACATCTCACCTATTCCAGAAGAGAGAATCTATATAAGGAATGTATTCAAAGAGGCAAAGCGCAAAGAATGAATATTTTAAGTTTTCTCTTTCTATTCTTATATTCTGAGTGTTTGCATGGTTTCCTTAGATAAATTAGTTAAAAAGAAGATAAAACTAGAAAGGAGTGTGTTGGCAGGAAAAAAGAAAAAGGTTCCATTAGACGTTATTCTACTCGCCATAATCGTTATATACGCAATTATCTACTCTATCGTGTTTCTTGGAGGACCATCTTTTTACGGCGATGATACAGCTTATCTTGGCGAGGCTTACTTTGTGCTTGCGGGCAATTTTCATGAAAGTCCATATATATTTAGCGTAAGGCTTCTTCAAATCTATCCAATAGCATTGTTTTATGCCCTTTTTGGAGTGAGTATGCTAACTAGCTCCCTTTGGGATATAATCAGTTTCATAGGTTCAATAATAATAGCTTTTTTGATAGGTAGAAAGCTTCATAGCTCTACAGCCGGACTAATAGCAGCATTATCTCTAGCTTTTATACCAAATGTAGCGATGCTTGCTCCTACTATTAGCGATGACATACCTTCAATGTTCTTTGTTGGTCTTGTTTTTATCTTTTACCTCTACGGCAAGGAGAAGAGTTCTAGGCTTTATTACTTCATCTCTGGCGCTTTCTTTGTTTGGAGTATACTGATAACTCCAGAAGCATTACTTGTAGATTTTGCGATTGTTCTTTTTGTTATGATAGAGCTCATCAGAAGAAAGATTAAGCTTGACAAAATCTTTTTGTTTACAATCTATGGTATGATTTTTGCTGGTCTGCTCCTTATGCTCTTTAACTATATAAACTCTGGAAATCCGCTGATAACATTAACAGTGAACAATAATTTCTATAGCACCGTTGGTCCTAAGGGATATATACCATCTACCAACATAGACCCTAGATTTTATCTTAACACAATGTTTAACTATAACCTCTTCTCTAACCTGCTGCATCATAACCTTCATTTCAACTATATAGTAAATTCTTTCTCTGGCTTTTTCTTCTACGCATTATTTGCTGTAATATTTATATTGCCCATAATAAAACTGAAAAGGGTCTGGGCTAAGCTCTTATATGTATTTATAATTGGCGGAATCTCGCTCGCTTATTTGTATTATCTTGTACCTATACAAAGCTCACTTTCTTGCACAACAGGCATAATAAGCGCACAATGCCCTCCTAAATTATTTTACCTTACATTTATTCCATTTATTATACTCTTTGTAGAGCTCTTCCTTTTGAGGAATACTAGCATATACATGCCATTCTTTATATTCTTGTTTGGCTTATTGCTACTAAACTATGGTCCGATGCACATCTCGCTTCATCCTTTCTACTACTTAATTGTCTATAGACTTCAGCGTTTTCTCGCTGTTCTTGGTATACCTATAGTGGCTACATTTGGAATAGGAGTTGCAGAGCTTATAAACTTTAACAAAAAAGCTAAGCCATTCATGCTAATTGCTGTTCTGCTCATGCTTGTGTTCTTGATATATACCTCTTTCCAGATAAATCTCTTTGCATATAATACTCTAGCTTATCAGCGATACGACCAGCTTGCGATAGCACATTATCTTTTGCACTATCCAAGCTATGTGAAGATTTATTTCTCTTCTTCCTTCTCTAATCTACCCATTTATATGAAGTTTGAAAATATGAGTAGATTTTTTGCTTATGACAATATTCCAAACTGCAGGGAGATACCGAATGGGAGCTTCGTGGTAATACCAAAGTATGTTCAGAATTTTGGCCTTAATTATACGCCAAATCCTCTTAAGTACTGTCCTTATTGGCAGCTTATATATTACCCTGTTTATCCTTACCCTATGAACAATGCTTCAATATTAAGTGCTTCACAGCCTTTCGGAGCAAAGCTTTATTATGTGCCTGGTGGAAGCATTAAGCCAATAAGCATAGCAAATTCTACAACCCAAACTACAACAATTTCCACCACAACAATAAGTTATTCCAATTTTAATTACTTTAACCTAACGGGCGTTGGCTATATAAATCCGGTAAATAATGTACTTGAAAACTTTACAGTAATAAATCATGTAGATAATGTAAGTGTTGTGCTGAACAAAAGTTCTGCCTACCCTGGAGAGTATGTAAGTGTAAACGTAATATTCCATGGCGAATTCAAGTGGTATGCAAACCCAGCAACCTCTTATTATCTGAATCAGACGATCCATGAACCATTGATAAACTTCCATTACTATGGAGTTGAGCTTGCAAATCAAACAGGTATGCTGCTTGTGCAGAGCAACGGTCCCTGGTATGATTATATAACACAGATAGGTGAGCCGCATCAGCTCTTTTATCTTAATCCAAATCATTATCTTCTTGTGCACTGGATTATTACACCAAATCAGAGTATGGTGGGTAAGCAGTTAAAGATATGTGGTGGTTATTTTGCAACTTATAATGACACAAAGCTGATGGGTGGATTTGGCAACCTCTATGACTACCTCGCTTATCACCAGATCGACATTGTTAATAGCTCTGTAATAAACATATTGTCTCAAAATTGTGCGGTATTAAATGTTACATAGGTATATAAGCGCCGAAATACGAAATCACAAGTTTTATAAATTGTCTAATATTAAGTTTTTATATATGTTTAATTATATTCTGCAGCTCTTAATCGATACCTCTTTTTCATGGATTAGAATGTTTATAGCTTTAGGCCTTTCTATTCTTCTTGGACTAGGCATTGGTATATGGGCCGCAACAAGCAGAATAGCTGAGAAGGTTATAATACCAATAGTTGACATACTCCAAACACTTCCTATCCTTGCATTCTTCCCTTTTGTAATATATATTATAGTTGCCGCAATTCCTGGATATATGGGAATAAATGCAGCGGTAATATTCTTAATTATAACAAGCATGTTGTGGAACATAATTTTTGGAGTTTACGAATCGATAAAGGAGCTGCCGCATGAGTTTATCGAGCTTACAGCCATGTATGGCATGGGTATTAAGGAAAAGCTTTCTAAGATATATATACCAGCAAGCATGCCAAAGGTGATGGGTCAGTCAACCTTATCCTGGGCTATAGGTTTATTCTACCTAGTAACAAGCGAGATCTTCTCTACATCAAGCAAGACATATATGGTAAAGCACGGCATCGGGGTTGCATTAACCCAACTAGCACTGAGCGGTAATTTTAACGAATATATTGTTGGAATATTTATCTTCATTGTATTTGTAGTATTAACGAGGCTATTATTCTTTGCCCCTTTAGAAAGGTATTTTAATAAACACAACATGAGCAATATACAAAAAACGCGTGCAATCCATTTTGTGCATTTCATGAAGCCAAGGTTCAAATTAAAGATTCCAAAAATAAATATACCTATAAAGTTTGCGCTTGGCAAAAAGCGTGATACATATCCATTGAGCAATGAAGTGTATATAAAGCCAAAGAGAAGAGGATATGCAAATCTTTTTTATGCGACGTTTGCAATTTTATTTGTAGCAGCCATTATTTTAAATAAAACCTTATTTTCATATGAGCTAAGCATCCTTGCCTCACTTCTTGCGTCATTTGCAAGGGTGTGGTTTGCATTTGCGATAATACTGCTAATCTCGGTGCCCCTTAGTGTTTATCTTATCTTTTTTTCAAAGAGGCTAAGCGCTTATGTGCTTTTATTTCAAATAATAGCATCAATACCTGCTACAATAATGCTACCTTTAATAGTCTCATTGTTTATCAAAATGCCTTTTCATAGCGAAGCGGTTGCATTCTCTGTTTATCTTCTTAGTGGAATATGGTATATTATCTTTAGCATACTCTCGCAAAAAGCATACATTCCACAAAGCATATATGAGGTAAAGAAACTATTTGGTATAAAGGGCCTGCAAGCATGGAAAAAGATATACCTCTATGCAATAATCCCTGGGCTAATAACAGGTGCTGTTACCGGCATAGCTGCAGAATGGAATGCAAGCATAGTGGCTGAGTACTTTACCTCATCTGGGATTGGGAACGGCGCTGTATTAACATCTGTCTCAATAGGTATAGGAAAGCTCCTAGATCTATCGCTTGATAATGGCAACATGGTTCTTATGCTTCTTGCACTTCTAAACCTAACAATAATGATAATTGTAATAAATAGGCTTTTATGGAAAAGGTTATTTGATAGAGTTGAGGATATTTATAAATAGGTGCTTGCTTGGGCCTTCTTGAGGTTAAAAACATAGGTTATTCAATAGGGCCTGTGCATGTAATAGAAAATATAACATTTACAGCTATGAGGAATGAGTTTATATCTATAATAGGTCCATCTGGTTGTGGAAAGAGTACGCTGCTCAGGATTATTGCGGGCCTTATAAAGCCTTTGCACGGAGAGGTCTTATATAATGGCATAAGGGTAGAGAAACCAAACAGAGATATTTCATTTGTATTTCAGGATTTTGCACTACTTCCATGGCTTACAAACATAGAGAATGTAAAGCTCGGCCTTTCACTCTTCGATCTTAGCGAGGAGGAGAAGGAGAGGAAAGCGAGGCTTTTGTTTAAGAAGATGGGCTTAGAGGGTTTTGAAAAAGCATATCCTAATATGCTAAGTGGCGGCATGAAGCAACGTGTTGGATTGGCGAGAGCAATTATCTCTGATCCAAAAGTGCTTCTTATGGATGAGCCTTTCAGCTCTTTGGATGAGCTTACAGCTGAGGCATTAAGGGGTGATGTAATAAATATGATGAAAAGCCAAGATACCAATGTAAGCCTTGTGGTAATGGTTACGCATAACGTTGAAGAGGCTGTAGAGCTCTCAAATAAGGTTGTGATATTATCTGAAAGGCCTTCGCATGTTAAAGAGATTAAAAGAATAAGGCTAAAATATCCAAGAAATAAGCGCAGCAAGGAGTTTATGCGAGAAGTAAGTTACATATACAAGGTACTTACCGAATAGTTAATCTTTGAGTATACTCCATGAATCTAAGTCTTTATTATATGCAAGGAGCTTTGTTCTAATTCCCCACTTGATCAAAAGGTTCCTAAGGATTTCAACATTAGTTGTATCATCAGCATTTAGTATTATATTTCTACCTTTCAATTCTTCTGCTATCTCTGCAGTACTCAGGCTTTTTTTGCTTAGAATATCAATAACACTATTGAAAGGTTCGATCTCTTTGAGCCTTTTTGATAGCATACTCGCAATATTGCTCAATTTTAGCCTTTTTCCTTCTTCGGTAAGCCTCGCTATACCATTCTTTACCTCACACAATCCAAGGAGCTCGCCAGCATCTAAAAGTGGGAGTAGTTTGTCTATCTCCTCTTCACTTTCATCCGCAAGCCTTGCTAAGCTTAGCGCGCCACCACTCTCCTTTATTATCTTTAACACTCCTCTGAGCTCTGTTATTCCCACTCCTATTGGAAACTGTCCCATTTCATCCTTTATGTTTATGAAGGTAAGAATTATATTATTTGTTTTTCACTGCGGGCATGACGGGATTTGAACCCGCAACCACCTGGTCCGAAGCCAGGCGCGCTATCCAAGTTGCGCCACATGCCCAATAAGTGGCATGTGCTTTTTTCACTCTTCTTTCTTCTCTATAGGCTCTATGCCGTCTGCAAGTTCTTTTTTCATCTCTTGCAAAAGGTTTTTAAAGTAATCTCTTTTATCTTTTTCTACCGCATAGAAGAGCCACATCGAGACGAGGTAGTCATCTATATTGGAGTTTACCACCTCTTCTATATCTGCTTCTGTTATGCTTTTCCATCCTTCTGAGAATGCTGTATTTGCTTCCATAATGATTGCATCCTTATCAAGTTCTCCCCCATCGTGCAAGTATTTGTAGGTTTTCCAAGAATGGCTTGATGAAAGCGATGCTATAAGTGCTGCCATATCTCTTATCTTCCTATCAACCTCATTTTCTATCTCGCGTTTTTTTGATACTTTTCTTATATCGTTAACGAGCAATTCATATTTATTAGTAATTCCCCTGCTACCCATACAATCAGCTTGCTCGTTTCAAATTTATTAATAATATTGTGTAATACAAAGTATTTAATCCTTACTTCATTAACCTTTCTTTTTCTGTTCATAAATTTCTTTTTCCCTATTTTATTTTTTATGCAATAGTTCTAAAGATAGAAAGCTTTTTATATTTTAATGTTATAACATTAAACTATACAATGTGAGAACATGGAAAAAGGCATGCCAAAAGGTGCTAAGAGGAAGTATACAACCATAACCATACCAACCCCACTCTTTGAAAAGATAGAAAAGGTGATAGAAAAGACCGGATTCTCCTCTGTCTCTGATTATGCAACATATATACTTAGGGAGACAGTCGCTATGATAGAAGAAGAGAAGCAGGGTAAGGCAAAGCCCGGAGATGAGCTTACAAGAAAGCTAAAGGCGCTTGGATATATATGAGGTGAGAAAATGAAGAATGATAAGATAATTAAGATAGCAGATGCACTCCAAAAAGAGCCAAACGAAACAAACTGGGAGAAATTTGCAAAAGCTCTTAAGAAATCGGGCATTAAATACTACAGAATAGTTTATGTATCGCTAAAGAATGCAGAAGATCTAACAAAATCTTATGCAGAGCTGTTTGATGCTAAGGGCAAGCTTGTAACAAAAGTACCGATTTTTAAGAGAGATGATGGAAGGAAGGTAGAGGGTGCTACCATATACCTAAAGGGTTTGCTCAATATAAACAAATGGTGATAGAATGATAGAACAAAATCTAAAAGAGCTTGAAGAAAGGAGTATATTTATACTCAGAGAGGCGCGTTCGAAGTTCAAGAATATAGCCGCTCTATGGAGCATGGGAAAAGATTCAACAACAATGATAGCACTTGCAAGGAAGGCATTTCTTGGCAAGGTTCCTTTTCCTGTTATTCACATAGATAATGGAATAGATTTTCCAGAAACTTATAAGTTTAGGGATGAACTTACAAGGAAATGGAAACTTAACTTAATAGTAGCAAAGAGCGAGATAAAACCAGAAATATCAGGCTTTAGTTGTTGCGGTGCAAATAAGACAGAGGCGCTCAAGAGAGTGATGAAGCAGTATAAGTTTGATGCACTAATTGTATCTATAAGAAGGGATGAGCACGGTGTTAGGGCGAAGGAGAGGGTCTTTAGCCCAAGGGATAAAAACTTTAGGTGGAACTATAAAGACCAACCCGCAGAACTTTGGGACGACTACTCTTCAAAGCTAGATAATGAAGGGCATGTGAGGATACACCCTTTGCTAGATTGGAATGAGATAGACATATGGAACTACATAAAGAAGGAGCACATACCTGTAAATCAATTATATTTTTCTAGAAATGGGTTTAGATATAGAAGCCTCGGCTGCACGCATTGTACCGTGCCTCTAAAGTCAGATGCAAAGAATGTAGATGATATTATAAAGGAGCTTAAAACAACTACTGTTGAGGAAAGATCAGGTAGGGAGCAGGACAAAGAGAAAGAGTATGTAATGCAAAAGCTTAGAGCACTCGGCTACATGTAGGTGGATCTATGCTTGTCGAGAACGTTACAATGCTAGGCCACAAAGACCACGGCAAGTCAACCCTAAT
>Ga0208549_100753_pt1 | contig 12878 bp, 15 predicted proteins | sample BED_host_MetaG_FD_187135 | JGI IMG/M metagenome (GOLD analysis project Ga0208549, IMG submission 187135) | Hot spring microbial mat communities from Yellowstone National Park, Wyoming, USA - BED_host_MetaG (SPAdes) (version 2) | ecosystem: Environmental > Aquatic > Thermal springs > Hot (42-90C)... | reverse complement strand
TTCGCTGAAGTATAAGTAAACACTTGGTCGGTGTTATACGTTCCAGAGTTGACCTGCACTTCGGATTCTTCGCTAGAATCACTCACCTTTTGCTCTTCCTCTTCCGATTCAGACGTTTCTCCACTCTGTTCCTCGGAATCACTCGTTCCGTCATCTGTATCACTTTCATCACTTAAATCACTTGAACTGTCGCTAGTTTCTCCGTTTGACTCTTGACTAGTAGAATCGCTTTCCTCTTGTTCGTTATCAGTTTCTGTCGGATCGCTAGATTGGCCAGAGGACTGTTCTTCGCTTTGTTCGCCAGACGATTGCTCGTTACTTTCGGAACTCTCCGTCTTACCTGAACTTTGCTGACTTTCGCTTGCATTACTTGTAGAGCTTTCGTTGCTACTTGACTGTTGTCCTTCGCTAGAGTTTTGTGTTTGCTGGCTTTCACCTTGGCTACTATTTTCGCTATTTTGTTTGTCGCTAGAATTCTGATTTTCACTTGAACTACTACCGTTTGACTGCTGACTTTGCTCCCCGTTAGAACCTTGTTGACTGTTGCCTACATTGTTGTTCTGAGATTGCTGGCTATTGTCGTTCTGTTGTTCTTCTTGTTGCTCCTCGATACTTTCGTTAGGACTGTCGGGTAGCGACTCAGTACTTTCGTTACCGCCGTGAAAGTCCTCGGATTGCTGTTGATTCTCGTCAGCAAGAGGCTTCTCCTCCCGCTCGACGTGCTTTTTATATTCTTTACCCTGAGGTTGTTCAATCTCCTCAGGGTCAGGTTCAAACGGACGAGGTACTCTCATTGTTCGACACCCAAAACTTCAAGTACCTCGCCCCACGTCTTGCAACGTTGGAGCTGAGGATACGCATCACCAACGATAAGTGTGATCGAAGAGCAATCAACGTGCCATTCGACTCTATCTTTGTCGGTACTTCTTTTAATGTCGACAGGAGCATCGTTTCTAATGTGTCGAAGCTTACGAATTACTACGTCTCGTAATGAATCGATATGCCATCCATAATCTTCCTCATCGTAACGGTCGAAGAGTTGCTTAGCGTTGTGTGAATAGCCTTTGAAATACAGCGAAACGCTGTTTTTGATTAGGTCGTAGCGTACGAGAACTTGTGTGTCGCCAACGTTCGTTTGCACTGCCACGACGGAGGTGGTGTAATACTTGACAACTTTGGCTCTTTCTAAAAGCTGTTTTACGAACCACTTAGGATCGAAAACTACTGGAAATTCGGCGTACCCCTCACCTTTCACGTCTATCTTTCTTAGTTCATCGTAGGTGAGGGGTTTGCTAGAGGTAACGAACGGATTACCGTCCGTCTCGAGCTTCAACATAAACTTACCGAACCTCGTTGGATCATCGGTTGGTTCGGGAAGTAGTGACTTTATAACGCTAGTATACGCTTGCCGTTCATCATCGACAGCTTTGAGATACACCATCTCCTCATCCTGAGCCTGCTGAGGAGTAAGAGTAACTGAAGGCTGTGTAACCTTGAGTGACTCGAGTATTTGCTGAACGGTAGTTTGCGGTTGTTGTTCGGGTTGCTGTTGAGGTTGTTGCGGGATATTTACATAGTGCTGTGAAACGTCCTCGACCTCCTCTTGCTGTTGCTGGTACTGTTGACGTTGCGGTAAGTATTGCTTGTACAGCTCCCAGTCGTCGTCGTACTTGACGATAATAGACCTGAGAAGGGTCGTTAAATCCTCCTCAGGATGGAGCTGGATAATTTCACCCAGAAGCCGAAGCTCCTGGATGGTGGCCGGTTTGCGTAAACCGGCCTCGTGAGTATCACTGTAAATCTGCACGAGGAGCTTAACCAGCTCCTCAGAGAAACCGAACGCTTTTAAGAGATTAGCGACCGATGTCGCCGGAAGAGGCTTTAAGTGGAGTGAAATAACACGGCGAAGCAATGGTTCGCTAAACTCACGCATGTCATTCGAGGTGAGGAACACCACGAGGTTCCGTGGGTTCCCCACAATCACTTCTTCACCCTCAAACCTTGCAGAAATACGTACGTTTTGGAGAAAGTCTAAAAGTAAAGCGTCCGTAGACGGACGAGTTTTGTCGAACTCATCAAGCACAAGAACGACTTTGTGTCGTCTACTTTTCACGAGAGCTTGTGGAAGTACAGAAGGCAACACCTTGATACCTGACTTCGTATTCTCGTCAGGGACGTACCTATACAAAAGGTCGTCCTCCGACGAGTTTAATGTACACTGGTAAAATACGTATCGCGCACCTAACCATTCTGAAACCAATCGGGTAAGCTCTGTCTTACCCACCCCGGCTGGTCCACGGAGAAGGAAAGCGGGCATCCTTGAAGTGGATAACCCGCCTTCCAGTATGGAGAGCGGGAAATTAATAATAAACCCGCTCTCTTCGAGAAACTTTTGGAGGGGCGCACTGTTAGAAGCCCCACCGATGCCACTATTAGACCCCACGGAATGGGGTGGCATTTCAATTCACCTACCTAACACTACAACATAGCGATATATAAGCATTATGTCGGAATATACACAAAAACGATGTGCCAAAAACCGTACACAAGCAAACCTACAAGTCAAGCAAAACGAAAAAGAAAATGTCGAACGACTACCAAACGTGACTAAACGGGTCTAAAAACGAGAAATTGTAAGCAAAAAGAAGAATGAAAAAAAGAGGGTAAGGTTGTGTGCTACTCACACTCCGCGAGTGTTTCGAGTAGGGTAGTTTCGCTGACTTCGATAGCGAATACCGAACCGTCGCGAGAAAACAGATAGTAGTATGGTTTGTATTCGTTCTTTGTCGATCCACCATGGAACTGGATAACGGCGGGTAGTTCTGGAAGACACTGATATGTTACTCCGTCAATTGTTTCACGATCTAGAAATTCCCTAGCGAAACGGTACTTCGGGTCGTAACCCGTAATCTTTGCCGCCCATGGAATCCTTCTTGCCCACCCGCCGGTATTGCAATAGACAAACTGTGAATGGCGAACAAGAAGACCTTTTGGTGCCTTCAAAACGTCGACTTCGAAAGCTTTTGTAAAATCAAGTCTCGTTCTAAGGGTCTCCAAAAATTGGGGCACAGTACTATTAGCCCCACCGCTGTTGCTATTAAGACCGTTTTCTACGGCCTCCATTTCAATCACCAAAACAGTATACGTATAAGTGTTATATAAAGCTTATGTTAGATTATACACACAAAAGTAGCATTTAGACTGAAACTAAACAAATAGCGAAACAAACGCCAACAAAGCAAAAGGAAAAGGGAAAAAGAGAAATAAAAAGGGGGAATTAAACCATGGTGCACTCTCGTGTGCCCATGTGGCTCACTTGAATACAACACCTATGTTTCCGCTGATTGCATAGCTCTGCGCTAATACACGCACATGTGCAACAATCACACGCACCCCAATAGGCGTCAACTTGGGGCGCGCTTATGATAGCGTTGTTCTCACTCATTGTCCTCACCCTCCTGGTAGAAAACGTAATCCACTAAATTCTCCCACGCCGCCTTAATCTCCTCGTCATCCAAGAGACGCTCACTCGCTGTCTCGCTTTGATCGAGGTACTCACTGTCCGCCCTCGTGAGTACCTTACCTTTGTAAATTAGCCACCCATGATCGTCAAAGTACGCCCCTTTTGAGGATGCGTACTTCCTGAAAGCAACTAGGTTTTGCATAAAAATCTCTTCGCTCATACTACTCACCTCCTTGTGTTGAAACAGACACGACGTACCAATTAGCCTGCACTTGTTTTATTTCGTCTTCAGTCAAAATTTTACCCTCCGGTATCCTAGTTAACAGCTGATACACCACTAGTATGTCGCTACTTGTTAACTTAATAGCAACACGGTTAACCGGCACTTGGACACCGAGCTGGACACTAATTATTTTAGCCGTCGACTCGTGCCCTATGGCGCTTGTAAAACCGTTGATGAGAAGGCGCTTAACATCCTCAGCACCAACCTCGGTCACCTTAACGGTGACCGGAGGCGTTAGCATTGATAACGAAAAAGCATTTGCAAGGTAAATCGTCATTTAGACCACCTCAAACTGCTTTAGCAATCCGTTAGACGACTCGAAAATCAATCGTTTCAATTTGCCAAAGCTGTAGATAGCGTATAAACGAGCATAGTGATCGACATTATTGGTACTGATTGCGAGCTCGACGGTGTAATTGTCAGTGTCGAGCCACGGATGCCAACACATCCCACCGCACGAGTGGGACTCTCCACCGACATGACACGGACACTCGCACTCCCTAGGTGCGAGTGGTAGGGGCACGCTATCAGTAGCCCCTCCGGTTTCGCTTTTTCCTGTTTCAATTGCTTTGTTCATGTTTTTCACCAAAAGCAATTGCGTTGAGCTTGCATATAAATTTTATGTTTGCTTATATTTTATCCAAAAAAAAAAAAAAAAAAAAAAAAAAAAAAAAAAAAAAAAAAAAAAAAAAAAAAAAAAAAAAAAAGACCGCTACAGACTACCCCCTACACGCTTGAAAGATAAGAAAGAGCCGACCATGACGTTGACCCTAGACCCTTTGAACCTTGACCCCTTGGTCTGGGTTAGGACCCTTAGGCCATAGACCCTTGGGTCAGGGCATGGTAGTTCCCATAACCTTTTGTCAAAGAAACACTAACCTAATGGTTATGGCACGCCATAACGTTAGACGTCCAAAGGTCGGGTAACGTTAAAGCAATGGGCAAGGTTGCCCGTATAACCTTGACGGGCTTAACCTTACTGGACGTGACCTTGGACCTTGACCCCTACCCCTTGATAGCACAAACCCTTACGTGTTGGTAACGTCAAGGGTACGCGCCAAGGTTACCCTGACGTTCCTGATAAGCAACGTCTAGGGCATGTCAGTCATGGGAATACCTACCATTACCTAATACCACATAAGGTTTAGGTATAGGACGTCGGGTCCTGGCATCAAGGTTGGGTCCCAAGCAACAACGTTAGGGCTACTGCGTCGTACCCGGTAAGCAACCAAACCTCGACAGCACATAGTTGGCAACGTCAAGGGTACGTACTAACTTTAAGGCGTCATCAAGGTTACCCGACTCGACGCTCTTGGACAGTTTGCTCTGGACGTCGTTTTGGAACCTTAGGACGCCTATGCAAATAGAGTCCTTTTGGTTCTTGCTAAGAAACGTGCTTAAGAAGTCCACCAACTCCTCGTAAGCAATAGCCTCGTCCGAACGTCGTGTCATAAATAACACTACTGTGGACGTCTATAAAAAGACTACTTTGTACAACGACACTGCAACAAAGAGGAAGCATTGTCAATGAACTCTAACTCGCGAAACATGTTCGTGATGTCTTGCATGGTGTTTATGTTCACAGAGCACGTATCGATGTATTCGTTTATTTTCCTCTGTATGCGTCTACGAGCTTCCGCAAGATCACGACAAAAAGGTTCCCTGTCCTTTTCGCTCAACGTTTGCCGTATAAGGTCTATAATTCTGTAATAAGCCTGAATATCTTCGAAACTTTGTGGCGGAAAACTCTGCGACATGAATAACACTACCACGACGTCACATTTAAAGGTTTACACGTATCCTACTCCGTCTTGCCCTGATTCTGTGAGTCCACAGGGACGGAGGAAGTCGATGGAACAATAATTTGGAGACTCTGAGAAGGAAAAGCAGGGTCAGGGATAGTTGAAGGAACTGTCTGAGTGGGGATAGAGGTAGTTGAAGGAACAACAACGGGTACTCCCTGCGCGTACAGCTTGTAAAGATAGTCGAGCCGCGCCTTATGCTTCCTGTACACCTCTTCGACATGCTCTACGTCCCTAAAACCTACCATACAAGCACACACCCCTATTGACGTCTGACCCTGGACTGGTCCAACGACACAAGCTTATTGGTGATGTCGTACACGGAAAAATAAACGTAAGTACGGCCATAAAAGGTTTAGTGTGAGCCAAAAGATTGCAACGGTCCAAGCGTGTCAAACGCGGATTTTTTGGATGACCAAAAAGCAGTCGATTTTACGCGTGATTTAAGCCCAAAAATACCCAGATTGCACCAAAACTCTTCATGGTGCCAGGACCCCTTTTTTCTGGACATTTTTAGGTCCAGGACCCCTAGGGGTATTTTGCCAAAAACATGCCGACAAAACAGGGTCTAAAAACACTAAGGGCTCAAACTAATTTAACGTTGACGTTAAGGAATCTAGAGGCTAAGGATTATACGTTACCGACAACAATAGATACACATGCCTAAGACTATCAGACTTAACAACACACCCAGTGAATACGCATACCGACTAGCAAGGAAACTTATCAAAAAGGCAGACGACCCACAGGATCTTGTCGACGTAACGTTCATGCTTACGATCGCAATCCACGGTCTTATCTTTGAAAGCCAAGGTGCTGAAGCCACAAAACAGTTCATGAACGACTGGTTAGAGGCAGTAAGACTAGACGTCGAACAACTGGTTCTAGGACAAGGCAACGAACAACCTGAACAACAATAGGCAGAACCCACAAACACCCATAAACTTTTTATATCAGATTCACAACACTGTTACGGGCAACGTTGGAACAAACAGTAAGCGTTAATTACATCCTCAACACTAATACTAACGACGGAGTTTCCACGGACTCCGCACGGCTTGTTCCAACGTTGCCTTACGGACGTGGACGGGGAGTGGAAGGCTTAACCCCTCCCCACAAAATATGGGTAAAGGCAAACACACTAGTCAAGACACCTTCAAACGACTACCATAACGTATGGGGACAAGGATACAACCTAACGCTACTAGCAGAACAATTTATACTTGAAACAGGCAACACGGTCATCATACTAGTGAAAAGTAACGGAGACATTTTAGTACGACCATACATAACACGGTTTAACCCAGACTACGCTAAACAAGTAAGACGTAGACTAGGCAAACACCCGTCCATATACACCGACGGCATAATGATAACTCTCACACTGGACCCCAAAATGTTCAGTAGCCTGCACGACGCACTAACATACCTCCAACACATGTTCAACAGGCTTATGGCGGCACTACGTAAGAGATACGGCAAACTCATATACGTTAAGGCAGTGGAACTCCAGGAAAACGGCAACCCACATATCCACATCGTACTGACAGGACCCAACGCTAAACACATCAGTGAACAGTGGGTACAGAAACTCTGGTACAAGTATGGGGGAGGAACAGTTAAAGTTAAACACGTCTACGACCCGAGGGGTGCAATAAACTACCTCCTCAAATACCTGCCTAAGGAAGGACAACCATTAAACATAACGTTAGCCGCACTATGGGCAAACAGAACAAAACAGTGGACAAGGAGTTTTAATTCTAATTCTAGAAGACTAACTCAAACTCTTTTGTCGTCTAATAGTGGTTATGTCCGTGTTTGTTCGTTGCCCATGTCGTTGTTACCCGACTTATTGACCCTGTTAGGCGATGGTGGGTAGTCCAACACTTCCCTTATCTCCCTAGTATAGTTCTCCGACAACAAACCTTTGTACAGCACGTCTATTGCCTCCCTGGTAGTGTACTTTTCCAGTAGCTTGTTGGCAGTGACGGTACCGACGTGCGGTAGTCCACATAGGAAGTACACGGCACGTTCGTGAATGTTACTGCCCTTGTGTCCGACCCTTACGGTTATCTGTGGTTTGTGACCCGTTGTGCGTTTATAAGCGCTATGTAGAAACATGTAAGCATACGTCGTGTTAGGTAACAGCAAAACGTTTGTGCCAAACCCTACCATCAACCCTGTTAAGGCACTTAGAAAGGCATAGGGGTTACCCTTCCTTACCTTGGTGTGCTCGAACAAAGAACCGTGTACAAGCAAGACGTAGGTTAAGGGTTGTTCTGTGTCAACGTCTAAAGCACTCTTAACCTGGTCAAAGATACGTCTGCTATAAAGTGAGTTGGCAAAGTCGTTTATCTCCTTACGTTCGACGGCTAATACCTTACCGTCTAAAGGAAAAAGGTAGTCAAAGGGCATAGGCTCATACGTTGCCTCTACCTTGAACCTCTTAAGGAAGTTGTTGTAGAAAGGTGTTGTGCGCTCACGTGTGTCCACCACCATCATTAAGGTTCACCTGACGTTGCCAAACACCCTTATGTGCAGACGGTCGGTGTATCTGTAACCCTTTTCTGCGCACAAGGGTATAAGCCACTTAGCACGTTCCGTCAACGTCTGTCCGTCTGTACCCTCGGGCATTAACAGCACGTTGCCCTTAGGTATGCTGTACCTTTTGACATAAGTGTCGACTTCCTGGACGTCGTTAGGATCCCTAACAACGAACTTAAAGTAAACGTTGTGCCCCGAACGTGCTAATGCACACCACCTTTTTATGACGTCTGGACGTTCGCGATAGCTCTGTGCCATTCCGCTGTTACTTAGCTTAGGACTTAGGTCCCAATAGTGGACTAGGAAAGCCAAATCGTCAGGGAACATAGTAGCGTTTGACTCAATCTCTACCGTCGAACCACGTATGTCCCTGACCAACTGTGTTAGCTCTGTTGCTTGTAACAGTGGTTCACCACCTGTAACAACAAGGTGCCTGACGTTATCGCCTAACCCTTGTGCTTCTAAGGCGTCTAAAACCTCCTCTACGCTTAACTCAACAACGTCGTTACCCTTGGTCATCCACGTATAAGTGGTGTCACACATCCAACCGCCGTTAGGTTTCCAGCCTTTAGACGTATGTGTGTATCCACAGCTAAGGTTACAACCCCATAGCCTTAGGAACACACTAGGCTTACCCATGTTGATACCTTCCCCTTGTATGCTAGTGAATATCTCCGACACAATCATGAGCGAACCACCTTTACGGCCATCTCAAAGGCCCTAAGGATGTCCCTTAGGCTTAACTCTCGACGTACCAAACCTCCAACAGCAACAGGGTGTCCACCACCACTTATAAGTCCACTTGTAATCTCTGTGACAGCAGTCATAAGTGCGTTCATGTCTAAGGTACCTTCTGGTGCCCTACCACTTAACGATGCATAATCGTTACTAGGAACGCCGTAATTGATGGCTATACAGGGCATGTTCCTGCTTTTGACGTTAGCAACGTATGGGGCTATGTCCCAAGGGTGGTTGGTAACAGCTACCGTTAGACCTTCTACCTCGAACGTCCTACAGACGTTAAGAGACAGTGCGTCATTACGGTGTTCGTTCCAAGCCTGTACCCAACCCTTAACTAAGGCCGTATAAGGTTTCTGTGCTATTACGTATGTCGGTATGTCCATCAACGTCATGGCAAGGTCAAAGAGTGTGTCGTAGGTGTTGTTCTCGTCAAGCATTTTGCTAGCTAAGTAAGCACCCTCGTCATAAGCAACCCTACGACAAACGTTTATGGCAAGGCCTATGGCCGATGCCAACGTATAACGTTGTTCGCCCTTACCGTCCCACCTAACCGTCTTCCACTGGAACTCCGACACACCTTCCTCAGCTAACCCTGTGAGTATGGCTTCCCCACCCTCCGTTTCGTCAGCAACGTCAGCATATAACCCTACGGTAACAAGCGCCTTAAGGAAAGGGTCACTGTCTTTACCTGTGATTTCTCTGACGTATCTGTACGTTATGCCAGCACCACAGTTCTTGACGTCGTTGATGATGTTGAGCTTAGGACTTTGGTATTCCTCGTATTTCTCGTACGGAGGGTGATGGTCTAAAAGGTAGACGTCTGTACCCTTTTCGGCCACCTTTTTCAGGTTGTCCAACGTCTCCTTGGTTGTCCCTAAGTCTGTGACAAAGACGGTAGAGTACTTGGTCATCCACTCAACGTCGAACTTCTGTACACCGAAAGCCCACCATTTCTGGAACCTGACGTCGACAGGCACACCTAATCCGTACTCAAGGATTTTGGCACTGGTAACCCCGTCGGCATCGTAATGGCTTAACACAACGACCCTTTGCCTAACGGACGTATACGTCACCTCTGGACCCTAAGCACACCGTCAACAACCTTTATCCCTAAACTTTCCATTAGGCTGTTAAGTGTTTGTTCGTCGACACCCATAGACTCTGCCTGTGCTTTAACTGTGTTATAGTCACGTTTGAGCATAGCCCATACCTTGAGCTTGGTTATTATCTCGTCGTCGACCTTAGGTGGTTCTGTCTTAATAGGCTCTGGCTTAGCCTGCTCAGTCTTAGCTTCTTCGACTACCCTTTGTTCTGTCTTAGTCTCCACCTTAGGCTTAGTCTCCTTTGGTGGCTCTGTCTTCTTACCACTCTCCTTGTGTACCAGACCTATGTGTGTTCTAAGTGCTGTGTACGACTTGAACTCCTTACCGCACGTCTCGCACTTAAATCCTTGAACCTGTTTAGGCTCTGTTGACTGTTTAACCTCTGTTGGTTTGGGCTCTGTTTCCTGTTTGGTGTCTGCCGACTGTTTGACCTGTTGTGGTTCGAATACCTCGTACGCCGTAAACTCGTAGCTGTTTGCACGCATACTACCCCTAAATATCCTGACGTCACCTGTCTTAAGCACACTTGTAACCGAAGGTGCCGCGTCGACCACTATTTCGCCACTGTCGTCCCCTACCAAATAGGAACGCCACGTTAGGTCAACGGCATCAACAACGCCGTCCTTTTCGCACTCAACCTTACCCTTGCTCTGTAACTTACGGTAGCACTTAGGGCAACCAATGTACGTCCTTTCCTCTATTTTCTGGACGACGACACCCTTGATGGCACATGGAACGTCTGGCTTAATCTCTGATATTTTAATAACACTTATAGGCCGACTTCTCCTAGGTACCTCGAAAGGTATGCCTTTCTCTATGGCAAACAGCTTGGCCACTAGTTCGAAGTTACCCGTGAACTCAGGGTACCTCTCTTGCGCCCAACGTCTGACGTCGTCCTCGCTAAACCCGTTCTCCTTTAAGGTCTCTTTCAAGGACATAAGACCACCAACAAACGAAAATACATAGGAAAATATAAACGTTATAGTAAAGGTTCAGGGGTCCCCAAAAAGGACAGGGTAGCTCAACGACCAAGATACTGGTCAAGGGTCCGGCGTTGGTCAAGGGTCTCGTCATACCTTATACCAACAGTGCGCTCGAGCATGTTGTTCAAAAGCTCAAGGTAGTAATTGACGTCGACGTGTTCGGGCTTAACGTTACCGTTTAACAAGGGTTGGACACCAGAGTAGGTGTAAACGTACTGAACCTTGTCGCCTACATAGAACTTATACCCTAACTTCTCTGCTTTCTTGGCCGCCTGGACGTGGTGTGGCTCAACCTTGTAGTCGTCCTTGCTTATGCTCTTACTCAGTGCTAACCTTTCGACAGGTATCTGACCTTTCTTAAGCATGCTTACAAACTCTTTGACCAAGGGTGTAACCTTACCGCCATTAAGGTACTCCGACACTACGAGCTTTTGTAGGTCCTTTATGGCCTCTGGCCAATCACTCCTAACTGTTTCCATACCAACGGTTTCGACGGTAGGGGTTATGTACCCCTTACCCTTTTTCCAAATTACCAGACCTGCATACTTCTTTTTGGCCGCAGTGTTATCACCTCCACGTCTAGGGAAGTATATTTTAGAGAACAGCTTGTCAGGTTCAACCGTCATAACAACGCCCATACGTTCCTTTATGCATAGCTCCAAATAACGTGCTAGATCGTAGTAACCTTGTTCATTGACGTCCTGCGGTATAACAACAAACACACTGTCAGTGTCAGATGCTATGACCTTTAACCCTAACTGTTCACAAGCGTCACGCATAACTTGGTTTATCTGCCTACCGTAAGTTGCTACCTTGTCCCCTAGTTCGACGTTGAACAGCCTAAAGGAAGGGTTACTCATAACACCATATACGGCGTTAAGGAGTATCTTTAAGGCACCTTGTTTAACGTTAGCCCTGACGTCACCTTTACTGGCAAGCTCCTTGAGCCTTAGACGTTCTCTGTATAAGTCTTCTATAACCTTAGGTATAAGCACACCTTCCTTGTCTGGACTTATTTTGAACTGCATAATTATGCTTGGGTACATGCTTGCAACATCTAACACTAAGACGTTCTCGAACACCCTTAAGGCCTCTGGAGGTTGGTGTACATATGCACCACTGTGCTTAACTTCCTCGTCGTAATTCTCTGGCTTACTCGGTAACGCTAACCCAAGTTCACGTGCCTTTCTTAAAAGTAGACTGTCTATGGGTTTGGATGCCTTAACGGTCTCGTCTGGGAACAGATAGGTATAGTAGGCCTTGGTTATAGCCGTGTCAACAAAGCCGTATGCACGTTCAATCTCGTAGAGTAGTTCACTATCACACAGGCAACGTTCGGCTATCTGTTGTTTGGTAAGCTGATGGACGGGCTTGTCGACGTTAACCCTGCTTAACCCTACTAGTTCCTTAGCAACGTGTTCAAGGGTCCAGGAACTGAACATCTTTTGACGTTCACTCCTAACAAGCCAGTAAAGGTCTGCAAACCTAACGTTGAAAGCTATACCCAGTTTCTGTGACCTTTGTGTCAGTATAGGTACGTCGAAGGCATCACTGTTATAGCCGACTAGGAGTTCAAACCTGTGCTCCGTAACCATGTTGTGGAGCCATTTAACGACGTCAGGCTCACTGCCAACGTACACTTCCGATACACCCTGTGCAACAACACTTGCACCAATAATCGTACCTTCCTTGAAACTGTCAAAATCACGTGTTGCTGTCTCTAGGTCAAAGTAGGCAACGTTATACGTGTCCGACGTCTTCCAGTCCATATCGATCCTGACACGTCTCTCAAAAGGTATGTCGGCCTCTAAAGCAACGCCCTTGGGCATGACCCTCCTTAATAGACCTACCTGCCTTGGCAATTGTGTTTCAACCCTTGACACGGCAGTACCGTCTATCGTCGTTAGGTCTGTGTTATGTACCGTTATAGGAATACCTACCCTTGATGCATAGTAACGT
>Ga0208549_100750_pt1 | contig 12903 bp, 18 predicted proteins | sample BED_host_MetaG_FD_187135 | JGI IMG/M metagenome (GOLD analysis project Ga0208549, IMG submission 187135) | Hot spring microbial mat communities from Yellowstone National Park, Wyoming, USA - BED_host_MetaG (SPAdes) (version 2) | ecosystem: Environmental > Aquatic > Thermal springs > Hot (42-90C)... | reverse complement strand
TTGAAAAGCGTAACCGGGTAAGCGTTCGCAGCCGCGGGCGCCATGTGGAGACCAATCGTGTATAGGTACCCATCTTCACCGTAGACAATCCTATCATAACCCCAAGTCGGAGTGGGGCTCAGCGTTATCTGACTGTAAGGCAAAGCTGTCTGAACCTCCGTGATGGAGAGGTTATCGCTGGGTGGGGGTAGATTCAGGCGGGCAAGTATGGCTGGGTTAGTCCAGTGAGCCGTGTACAGGTACTCACCTGACGTGGAGGAAGAGCCCCAGGCGAATGGGTTACTCATCGGTATGAATTCATAAGGAGCATTCCTAGTGGGGAGAATATCACAGGGGGAGGGTGAGCCAGGCGGACATGTGCTACTTATATCATACACGTCGAACCAGAAGGGGTCGGTTGCATGGTAGTGCTCCACGTAGACACCCTGCGGTATAGTGGTCGGCGTCCCCTGAGGCGTTAGTGGCTGGGTCTCCCCATTCGTCATCGAGGTCACCGTGACGGTAAGGTCGTTGAGCTGAGGGAGAGGATAGATGTAGGGGAAGTAGTATACCTCGGCTGTCCCCGAGGAAGCTGGTGGAGTGAACTGCACACTCACCACTATTGTGGTGGGCTTACCCTCCACGAGTGTGATGGGTATATCCGTGTATGGGACGATGGATTGGATAGCGTCCGACGCCCAAGCATTCGGCGCCGTACCGCTGATAGAGAAGTAGTATTGTCCAGGTGGGAAGCCCCCCAGAAATTCAGTTACCGCAATCTCACCTGTCCCAAACGTACCCGACTTCGAGTACACTACGTTCCCATTCGCATCCTTAAGAGTCATCTGCCCAGTGATAGCCCTATTATCACTATCCGTCTGAACAAGTATAGTTGAGAGTGGCTGTGGGGGTGTCATGGTGTTGAATCCAGCGAGGTAAGTGGCTGGCTCCGAGAACTTACCGTTATACTCAGCTAGGAACAGGTATAAGCCCTCAGCTGGGGGTGTGAAGGTATAGGTGGCTGTACCCGACGAGTCAGTGGTAAGAGAAACAGGGCCGTTATTACCGTTCGTAATGTAGAGTAGGACGGAGGCACCTGAGACAGGCTGATTCGTTGAAGGGTTCACCAATGTAACCGTGGCGGTAACACTTGAGGGGTAGCCACCACTAGAAGCACTAAGACTCAGGCTGAGACCACTAGAAGGTGGGGGTGTAGGAGCTACGACATCTATTGTAACAACTGGACTCTTAACCATGCTTCGCTTCGCCTATGCGCCAGATGGGTTGGCGTCAAGCCAGAAGTTATAGCTACCTGTTTGTAGACTGGATGTCTGCACCGTGACACTCCAGTTACCACTTGAATCCGTGGTTACACTCTGCGAGGTGGGTGCTGGGGGCGTACCCGAACTGGGTATTGGGCCCTGCGTGAAGAAGTAGAACACGGTGTCCGCAAAGGGGTGACCACCCGAATCCGTAGCTGTCCCACTGAAGGTGAGCGTCGCACCCTGCGGTACCTCGGGTGGACTCGAAGGCGGATTCGAGGACGACCATATAACCTGACCGTTAGCTGATACTTGGAGAGTAGAAGAGCCCGCTGACACAATGATTGTGGCTGAAGGAGACCTAACTGAGACCGTAACAGTTGTGGACATATACTAGTAGTATAGCCTCACTCACAGAAAAAGGTTTTGTTTATCCACCCAAAAAGAAAGGGAAGGGGGCTACCAGCCACGAGCCACTATGGTTGATGGTGTAGCTATTGTCGCTGTCCCACCGGTAACAGCGTTTATCGTTACATAGAAGTAATAAGACCCAGTGGCGGTGGGCGTGTACACGTGGGTTATAGGCATACTATTCGGGTTGGAGGCTAACCCTTCCTGCGTCACCGTGATACTCGTGAGCAGGGTGTCCGTGCTGGGTGGAGCCGAGCCCTGAGCTGGTACACCCGCCGTGGATACGTAGAGGCTCAGTGTGACGCCGTCCCCCAGCGTGTTGTTGTAGCCGTAACCCTCGAAGCTCACCACCAGTGGGAGATTCACTGTTACAGAGGAGACGGGAACACCAGCGGTGCCCAGACCCGTGCTCACGGCTGTTGTTGAAGTCGTCGAGTAGGATGCTGATAGGTTCACGGCTGAGAATGCGCTCCCGTTTACGAAGGCGCCAACATTCCCTATCGTGTATGGTGTAGAAACCTGGAAGCCACCAAGATTAAGGTTTCCTGAGATTACGAGCGATGGATTAAAAGGAGAATACAGATAAGCACTGCCACTAGGATTATAAATTGGTATATTAAACATAGCAGGATAGTTAGAGATAAAGGTGTGGGTACCTGTTAGGCTGTTCTGTGTACCATTGGTTACTATCTCAAAATTACCGTAACTCGTGGAGCCACTCGTGTTCGTGAACACGTGGTGACCCGCACCGTCAACCGTCTCAACCTCCGCACCACTGCTGTTGAATATACCCAAATAATTAGAAGAGTCCTGCTGGATACTGATGCCTGAGGGTAACACGAGTTTGGGTGCCTGGAGCACTGTGAGTAATCCAGAGGAGTTGAAGCCTATCGTGGTACCATCGGGTGCCGATACAGCTGAAGGCCAACTAACCGAAGCCATAAGTAGTAAAGGGAGAACGAAGTAAAAAACTTTGTGTCAAACAAAGGAGACACTGGGTTGGACACCGTTGGGTGGATAGGCCCTTATACGTGTCCAGTACAGGGTGGGTGACGTTGAACCTGAAAGGTAGTTTAGGAAAGCGTTAAAGTAGATGTTTGAGGGCACATAGGTTTCGGATACGCTCGCAATTGTTTGGTAACCCACGTACCCCGCAACGGTGGAGCCATTCGCGGATACACTCAGAATGTTATGCGGGTTACTCAGAGTAATGGATGCGGATCCATCCGCAAGATTATTCCCAGCGCTATCAGTGTAGTATAGCTGAACCTGTCCAACTAACCCAAATAGTAAGCTATCCGTGTTTGAACCATGAGTTGCGACACCGTTAGCTACTTGGAACGCGTCTATATTATTGGAAGCCGCGGAAGCTGTGATGGGTCCAATGCACGATTCAAAGTAAACCCCAGCAAGTGAATATGTTTGTGTCGCAGTGTCGAGGGCAACTGCCTGACCCGTTGTACACGTCGAAGTGAACCCGTTATTAACAGAGTAGCTACCAATGGGTCGACCTATACCTGTGGGATTCCAAATACTCTTCAGAGTGGTACCCGCAAAGTTATCGTAGAGAGCTGGGAAAACCGTGAAACCATTGTCGAGCGCACCATACGTAGAGGAGAGGTAGGGAGCCATACCCGTGTAGACACCGTCGGGGGCACCCACGTTAAAGTAGATGTTAATCGACGAGTTTGCTGGAATCCCATTGGGTAGGAGAACCCACACCGTTGTGGGTGTCTCATACCAGGCGTATAGGGGCTGGGTCAGCGCTGGGTCAGCGTAGAATCTGAGTGGCCACGTGTTAAGACTCAGCTGGGGGGGTAACTGGATGTACTGCTGGAAGTTTGTGGGGGTAGCCGTACTCTGGGTGTTGGACACCTGAAGATAAGTATACCCAAAGTTCACTGGGAAAGGTGACGATACAAGTGTCTGCGGGATGGGAGGCCAAGCCATCTTCTACGCCTGCGTGAATCGGTGGCTCAACTGGAACTGTGTCTGCGCCGTAGTACCGTTAACGTACCGCACCCTAACATACCTCGCTAAGAGAGCGACGTGCGCCTGTGCATTGTAGGGATAAGTCCCAGAGACGAAAGGGTTAGTGGCTGTGGGTGTCGTCTGACTCGTGGTGGCGATAGCCGCTGAGAATGCCACAGTGTTGAAGTTATCCTCTGAGAAGTCGATGTAGAGGGTGCCAGCCTGATCACTGTTAGCCTCCGCGGCAATATAGGACGCCCCATACTGCGATGTATCCACTACCTGACCCGTGAAGATACCGTTAGCTGGAAGAGGCGTAGTAGAATCAAGGACATACTGCGGGTTCGTGGGGAAGGTTATCTGACTGACACCCCCACCCCCACCGCCATCAATATAGTTCTGACTCGTCTTCACACACCTCCGTAGAAGAGGTCGATGTGCGCCCTGACGAAGCCAGCACTCGGCGCTGTGGAATACGTTAAAGCAAGTGAAAGGTAGCGTTCAGCGGCACTCGTGTAGAAGTCGGACTGGATAGCCTGAACACTTGGAGCCGAGGTGGAGCCAGCTGGAACAGTGATGGGTGAACCCACATTGAAATCAGGGTACCCCGACTCAGACTGGTAGTCCAAGCCGTCTAGGAGTGCACCGTACTGATAGTTCCTCGCGTTCTCATTAGCTATCACCTGCACCGACAAAGCGGCATTCGCATAGTTATACACATAAATATTGAAGGCGCGTATAGGTGGAACACTCTCACCTAAACGGACAAGGCTGATACCAGGCTGAGTTGGTGTGAGGGGGTTAAACGGGTCAGTCCTATACGTATGAGTGTTAGTATCAGTTATCGGCAAATCCACGACTAGGTAGGGGTACAGCGTCATCTTTTCAGGTCACCTTCACTGGTAGCTTCGCGCTGACAACCTCCTCAGCAACAAAACCCGTAGAAGTAGGAACAGTAGAGGTCGAAGGAGTGATTGACTCGAAGAACTCCTTAACGGACTCCTTAAACAAGTCGACGTCGTAGATCTCGATGATGTTTGCAGCGAACCCAGTTATCAGGGCGGGCTGATTCCTCGGCACCACCTCAATCTTGATTGACTGGTAGAAGGGTAACCCGTCGCCACTCAGACTCAGGGCGTACACGGGTAGTGGGAACCCCCTAATATATGAACCATAAGAAAGTATGTTGGGTTCACCCATCTGGTTCCTGTAGACGCGGGCATCCCTGAGCTCACCCACTGTTACCTCAATCACTGTTAACCCGTCGGCTGAAGCCCTCGTTATAAAGTTGGGGTCAGTTGTACCGATTGCTGCGGACACGAAGTAGCCTGGGAACTCCCCGTTCAGCACGGTGTAGGTACCCGTGAAGGATACGGGGATACCTGAGAGTAGCTGCGTCTGTAGCTGGGGTACATGGTAGCGCCAACCCTTCACGAACGGTAGAAACCATGGTATAGCCAACTCTTACCACTCACGGATAAATAGCGCGGGGAAGCAAATAAACATTGAGTTGAGACGCGGAATAGTTAGTAGCCCGCTATGATTATCCACCCCGTGGCCGCAGCCGTCATGGATGCGGGCAGAGTCACACCCGTCGCGCTCACTGTAATGGTCATACCCGTCGTATTCACTAGGACGGCGGGCGTGTTGGTGAAGGCCTTAGTGAAGGTTATACTCTGCGCGGTGGACGTGGTGTTCTCGTACCCACTAGCGTAGAGTATAACGAGTTTGAGGGCTGAGCCCTGCATTGGTTGCGACCAGACAATTGAGCCCGCACTTGTCCCCGTCAGAGTGTTCTGCGTGGTGTTCGGGTTTAAACTGGAGACAGTGGGTGAACCCGAGGGGTTGATCTGTAGTTGCCCTAGGGAGTTCAAGGTGAGGGTGGCGTTGTCAATGGAGGGTATGGAGTTGAGTTTGGTTAGGTTACCCATTCAGGCCACCTATATGGGTGAACCAGTGCCTTTGACGAAGTAGGCTTTCACGAACACGTTCGCCGAGTTCGCAGCTGATGAGACAGCTACGAGAGAGTACCCCGACTTCACACTGATACTCCACTCGTCTTCGTCGAGGGTGACGGCGCTGCTCGCTGGCACAGGTATCGGTGGAGTCTTAGCCACAGGTGTGGGCGCACCCGACACCGTGGATACGGCGAGTAGCTGCACGGTTATCAGGCTCGTAGTAGCATTCTGAATGACGACCTGCTTCACCCTCAATGTGAGGTCGGGGGGGACAATGACGGCAGCGTTAGCCTGACCCTCATAGAGCAGGGGGGCTGGGGTGGTGCCTATCGCCGTTGAACCATTGTTCAGGTTGAAGAGGTCGTACTCGGGTGGCTCATACTTCTCCATTTTTAACCACCATATATCTCCCTGTAGCTCAGGGTGACGAGGTCTGGGTAATTATCAGGTGAAATCATGATGCTGCTATCCACTGCCCCCAGGGAGCGGATTGGGAACCCTGCTAGAATGGCTTTTTTAAGCTCCTCTCGACCGAGTGGTTCGAGGATCATCCTGTTGACCACGAAGTTGAAGGCTGGCATAATCGGTATGGTGGCCGTGTTCATGAGGGTCACATTGTAGGTGAGGTTCACGAAGACTATGAACTCCGTCTTCGCGCTCGGGTTATTGAGGGGTGACTGGAAGCCGTCGACACCCATCTCCACGAAGCTGTTGGAGGGGTAAATGTTCTGCTCGAGCACTGAGACGAACTGCTGCTGCACCTTATTCATAACCCTGAGGTAGGATGGTGAGATACCGTAGAAGACCTGGTAGGCGTCGCCCGTATTCGTGATCTTGAACATATCTGTTACGTTTTTAACCCCCTGGAGGGAGAAGCTGAAGTTATCAATGTAGGGTGGGGAATTAGTGGGCCCCGGGGAGGTGCCGTAGGGCGCCATCGGGAGAAAGTTGGGTACCTCTGTGGCGAAGTTATAGTAGAGTGTGGTCACATTGTGTTTGACCACGCGGAAACCCGTGAACATCGCTTGAGCCGGGTTCTTCGCCCCCGAGTAGCTCACGAGGAGGTACTGGCCGTTCCGGAGCAGCCTGTCATCGACCCGCTCAAAGCTCTCCATCACTACTCGAGCCACCCCCGAATGTGTATGTGAAGGGGTAAACCGTACCCGTACTATTCTCCGTTAAGGTAACCAGAGGAACATACAACTCGTAGTTTGCTGCTGTGCTATTATATATCATCAAATCAGTACCCCTCGTATGTAACCGTGACTGAACCACTGAGGGTGACGGCTGCGGTGGGAGCCTCGAAGGGTGCCCCACCAGCCGTGGCACCGGAAGCAGCTAAAAGCTGTAGGTTAACAGTGTTACCACTCCAACCAGTGACCCTGAGACCGTATAGCAGTGATGTACCCACCAGGTAGGCTGCCTTCACATTCAATATGTTCCTAGCCCTCGTGACCGTAACTGAAAAAGCACCAGAGGCACTCGTGGAGCCTGAGAGGGCTATTGTCTCAGTGAACTCCCCGACGCGGTTAAGCGGTGTACTCATCTCCACTCACTCACTCACTTCACTCATCCATCAATCCATCCATCTACTCCTGCTGGTAGTAGGCAGTGTTCACGAACTGTATACCGTCGAGCGCGATTACCTCGTTACCCGCAGCGTTGAACTCAACGTCGATTGACCACACCTTGTTATTATCCACGTAGATCGCTGCTGGGGCGGGTATCACACTCATCTGGCTCGCCAAGTTGAGTATGTTGACGGTCTCAACACCGTAGCCCACGGAGCCTGGCCCGATCACCTTGAACGCCTGCACCTTAGAGGGGTAGGACTGGTCGATGAAGCCCCACACCAGGAAGTTCACCTGTTTATTCGTGTTCTGGAGGGGTGACAGCGTGGTCGCCGTGCTCTGCGTATTCAAGCTGAAGAACCCCGTGTTCCAGCCCTGCGTCACCGAGCGTGACCAGCTCGTCACATTCGCTGTGGGTGAACCCGTGTTATCCAGCACTGACTCTGGCCTTATCTGCTGGGCGTGGAGTGTCCCCGAACTCCCTAAGCCGAAGGTGCCTCCCACCCCATTCGAGGATTTGGCGAGGTAGAGCCCCGTTATAGCCGCCTGGAACCTCTCCGTGTAGTACTGCCTGACGACACCCACATCTGTGAGCATGATGAACTGCTGGTAGTACCAGCTCGCGAGGTCGCTTAGCTCCTGCACGGATACAGTGGTGTTGGGGTCTATGGGTGGCTCCATGTTATCCGAGTACCACTTTATAGCCGAGACGTTTGGACCCAGGAAGGCCTGGAGCGCCTGCTGGTAATTCATCTGGGCGCTCGGGTTCGCGTTCTTCAGGTTTATTATGTTGAAGAGGTCGAGCCCGGACTCAGCGGCTGCACGCGCCAAGCCAGGTGGCCTCACAGGTATAGCTACAGCCATAATTTACACCTGAGTGGGGGTGGGGGTGCCCCCTTATAAGCAGGTGTGAGACTCATACTACCCGTATGGTTTAAATGAAGGTGGACATATACTATGAGTGATGTGGGATGACGAGGCAGACTCCACCCTGGGATAGGAAGGTGCTTTACCAGCTCCGATTAAAGAAGTCCACCAGGGACAGCTTCCTCAGATACTTCTACCAGGAGAAAGCGAGGAGACCAGAGCTCACCCAGGACGACTTTGTGCAGGAGCTACTCTACGCCAGATTCAAAAACTTCTGACAAGGTGGGTCGACTTATACCTACTTGCTCCGCTACTTTTGTAATAGTCTCCTTCTCCAAATCAGTCTCAGAGTTAGACGTATTAATAGCGTTCGCCACGAACGCTTTCTTTTGTGTAAGCTCCTCTACTTTTTTGAAAGCTTGTGCGACTATTAATGCAAGCTCGGAGTTGACGGTTACAGGTGGAGTAGGAAGTAGCCCGCGCCCGCGCCGAGCACGTAGAATGACCAGTCAACGAAGCCGTCGGGCCACAGGGGGCTCCTCTCCACGATCTGGTCGAAAACCGCCTCCTTTAGTAGGAGTTCGGCTAGGAGTATGAAGGGGATAAACCAGTGGTCCAGGTGGGTGGCGTACACACCGAAAGTAATGGCGAGGCCCCACGCGAAGTGTGCGTCTTGGGCGAGCAGCCAGGAAGAAGGAGACCAGCCACCCGAAGCTTCATACATCCGCCTCAACACCTTACCATCACCCACCTCTCCTCCTCGCCTCCATGAGCGCGTACTGGTACCCAAAGTAGTAGCCGAGTAGGACGCCTACAATCGTTGTCCACGCGGAGAGAGGTATCCTCCCCAGGTAGAGCAGGATAGAGGCCACTATGAATATAACTAGGCCAATGAAGAGGTTGGGGTTACTTAGGGGTGCTGGGAGACTCATATCTTCTCTTCCTCCCCCTCTGCCTCCCTCTTCTACTTGAACCAGGATTTCACGAGGGCCTTCACCTTCTCCACGTCGTATTCACCCACCGCTTTGAGTAGCTCCTCCACTGTGACCCCGTGTGCACGTAGGAAGGACTCTAGGAAGAGGTCTGGCTGGACGTCCAGTGTATCGATGATGCAGATTATACCCTGGACGAGGAGCTGTGTGGCCTCAGTGGGGTTGGTCTGGTAGGTGGCTATCGCCTGGAGTATATCGTCTATGCACTGGGTTGGGTTAGGTGTTGGACTCGGGGAGGGCTGGGGTTGGGGTTGGGGCTGTGGGGATGGTTGCTGTGTGCACGCTGAGAGCTGTATTGGGGGGTCATTAAACGGCAAAATATCGTAGGGTGCTCCGAGCGCCTTAACCGTGGCTATATTGAAGGTGGCGGGGTTAGGGGTGTAGCCTTGGAGGCTGGTGCCGGTCTGGGTGTCCCAGTCCTTGACTCGCTGGGGGTCGTAGCCAACACATGTGGGCCCCACATACCATAGGCTGACTGGGTAGACGCCTTGAGGGTAGGGAGGCATAAGGGTGGAGAACCCGCCCTCAAGCATACTCCACGTCTGACCTGGGTTCAATGTGAAGATGAAGGCGAAGTTGAGCCACTGCCCATTCGGGAACTGGACGGGCGCCATGGGTGGAGCGTTCAGCTCAGGTGAACCATGGTCAACCAGGGGTGGTATCTCACCGTTCACCAGGGATACCCCGCCCTCCACTGGCTCCATGTATACCCAGCTTGTACCGAACCCGTTGCTACCCGAACACGTGGGGCAGATAGGTGTGCTGTTCGCGAGGTAAACAGGTGCGAAGGCGCCCCCAAAATAGTAGCCGTTCCTGAGGAGTATGACGCTCTCCCTCTGTGAGCCCTGATTAGTGAACGTCCACTCAACGACTCCCTGCGACTGGTCATACCAACTCCAGCTCACAGACACCGAGGACAGGGGTGCTTGAGCCTGGTTCGGCAGAGAGTAGCGTACAGGTCGAAGCGACCTGTGGAAGTCCTCTACAACCAGCTTCCCACTTCCAATTAACGACCTAACGACAGACACTATTATACCACCTTTTCTCATACTAGTATGGGGTGGATAATAACCTTTTTATCGGCTTACTGCGTTGAGTAGGTGGTCGTGGATGGCTGAAAAGAATAATGTGGGGGCGCTCGTGGTGGGTGGGCTCGCGGTTGCCGTCGTCGGCGGCATCCTCGCCTACAGTATATTGAAGAGTAGGAGTGGGAGTGGGGGTCTGACACCTCTACCTCCGCCGACACCCACTGGTTGCTCCTCGAGTTCACAGTGCCCGTCAGGCTATATATGTGTTAACGGGGAGTGTGTTCAGCCTACGGGTTGTACTTCTAACTCGCAGTGCCCCCCCAACTATATGTGTGAGAACGGTGCCTGCGTTCCTGTGGGGCAGTGTGGCACCCAGGGTGCACCCTGCTCCTCCACGTCCCAGTGCTGCTCGGGCTACACGTGCCTCGACGGGGTGTGCACGGGTTGCCCCACTGGTACCTGTACGTGTTCAGAGTTCTGGGACCCAGTGCAGTGCTCGTGTCAGCCACTTGTACCAGCCATAATCTCCCCTTCAAGCACACAGTACACCTACTACCTCGACTGGCTCATCTTCTACTCATGCGGGGTGACGGGGGGTATATCGAAGTGTATAGAGTACTGCCCCGACGGCTACCCCCAGTGCGCTCCTTGTATGAATCTCACCGCGGGTAACTCCTCCAGCTCAGTCACCCTACAGTTACAGGGTCAACTCACCACCTCGGGGGGTGTACCCGTCTGTAACCAGACCCTGGCGCTAGTGTACCCTTCCCCTCTGAGTTACAGCCCCACGAGCGGTGAATACACTGTTATCTTCTCCGTGACTGGTCCAAGCACGGTTACCACTGATTCTAACGGGAACTTCACTGTTAGTGTGCAGTACACTGCGACACTCACCTACATCGACTACTACTCCGCCTGCTTCCGCGAGTCCTCCACCAATAGTATGGCTGACCCCTTCGCCGTTAAAGCGTATGTTCAGAACGACCCAACCGTGGCTGGCTACTTCTCAGTGGTCGTCAGCAACACAATAGTAGCCGAAACCTACCAGATCTAACTTTTGACGGGTGGGACCCCTAGGGGTCACACCCAGCAAAACACATATTTACTGCGGAGGGATTAAGGGAATCATGGTCTCCAAGAGCACGGAGGATATACTCGCGGTTATCGGCGTGGTGGGTGCACTTGGGATAGGTGGCTACGCTGTTTACAGACTCGTCTCCTCCCTGACGAGTCCGGGGTGCACCACACCAGGCACAGCTTGCTACTCAGCCGTCCAACCCTACCTCCAGGAGTTAACGGCGTGTCAGACCGAGTGGACGAATACACTGAACACTTACCTCGAGGAGGATAACGCGGCGGGTACAAGTCTCACACAGGCTCAGCAGGCTAACCTCAACTACATAATGAATACCTGTGTGAACCCAGCCGCTAAGAAGGCGAGTACTGCTGTCCAACCCTTCAACTGGCAGGCAAACATGGTCACCCTCGGAAAGTACGCCGTGATCACAGCGGGTATCCTAGTCTTCGTCAGGATATCCCCAAGCGTTATACAAGGTATAATCAACGCTCTGAGGACTTCCCAGGTTATGAGGACGGGGCCCGAAATGGGTTCAGCCACCACGAACCTCGCCCTCAGGGTCTCCGCACCCGAACTCGACTCCTCAACACTCACAGCGTGGGCGGACACAGGCGTCTACAACTGGACCTCTAACCTCGAGGCACTGGACGCGGGTAGCTACCAGGCACTCGTCGAGCAGGGCATCATAGACGCGGATACAGCTGACACTCTTTATACTACCGCGACGACGGCGATGGAGGCTGACGCGGAGGACACCGCTTCCTATCTCCTAGAGTTCCTGTGACCGCGTATAGAATTGTAGAGAGAGACATAAGGATTATATAGCGCTGGTTGATGGGTATCATAGAGGCAGACATGTCGCAGCGACGGGAACCCATGCAGACAGGTAATGAGACCAGTGGGGCTACGGCTCGAAGCCTTAGTGTGCCCCAGGCACGCACACCTATGCGTGTGTTGGAAGACCTAATAGGATATACAGAAGACTACGACCTAGAAATCCAGAGACTCGGCTGGGGGGATCACCCCTTCCAGCTCGTGTGTAGGGGGCACATGAGTGGGGTAACCCCAGACTTCCTCTTCGACGCGATGGGAAATGGGTGGCGCATACTCTCAATCAGAGTTAACCCAGAGAAGCCACTGGAAGTAGAGATGTGCGTAGACATAGCGCCGGATTACACGCCACCGCCACTCCTCAGCTAGGTGGGGGTGTACATACAGAGTGACTGCGCGTAAAGTCGACTACGACGCCATAGCGCAGACGGTGAGGGAGAAGGGTAAGCTCACCTTCGGGGAGATCGCGGCGCACTGGAACCTCTCACCCAGCACAGCGTACGCGGTTCTCAAGATTATCCCGGAGGCGTACCCAGACATTAAACGTGTGGGTGACACGCTGACGGCCTCTGGGAGCCACGACGAGCCGATGGCTTCCGGGAGCCACGAAACGGTGATGACCTTCTGGCGCCTTTGAGCGTGGAGAGAAGGGAGCAGAGGTGAAGAAGAGTGATGTTTGAAACGAGAGGAAGGAGCTCACCTGGGAGGTGGCCAGTGTGGGAAGGCTGCGAGCTGTGCGGGCACAACCTGAAGCTCCACGACGAGAAGGGGAGGTGCCCTGTGTGCAGGGAGAACGCTAGGAGGAGCGGGAGGTGGAGCCCCTGCTACGAGGTGGTGTTCTTCAGGCTTCCCGCACGCCTCGACGAGTTCCTAGAGCAAACAGCCGCCAAGTTCAGGGTTACACTAGAGGATCTAGCACTCATAGTGTTAGAAGCCGACTACTACTGCGACCACG
>Ga0208549_100743_pt1 | contig 12992 bp, 11 predicted proteins | sample BED_host_MetaG_FD_187135 | JGI IMG/M metagenome (GOLD analysis project Ga0208549, IMG submission 187135) | Hot spring microbial mat communities from Yellowstone National Park, Wyoming, USA - BED_host_MetaG (SPAdes) (version 2) | ecosystem: Environmental > Aquatic > Thermal springs > Hot (42-90C)... | reverse complement strand
TGCGAGTGAAAGGGGGAGAATCGTTCAGGGAAAGGGGGTCTTCTCTTTTTGGGTTTTTAAAGGAAACTCGCACGTTCTTTTGCAATGGTTCAAAGAATAGAGGAAGAAAAGGAAGCACAGAACGTTCTGCGGGAAATTTCGTGTTTCAAATGCTCTCATTTCCCCGTTTGTGAATACTTCAGAGCGGTTCAGCAAATTGTCGAGGTCCCTGAGGACGCAAAGAAGTTTCAACCATTCCAGCCAGAGCATCTTGCAAAAATATGCAAGTTTTATTTGCCTGATCCATTCACATGAAAAGACGTGCGATTTTTTATTTTATTTTTTTGGTTTTTTGCGTGTGTTAGATTACATTATGAGTTTTTTTAAAAGGAAAAATAAGACATTGTTTGTATACTCTAAAAATGCTCTTTTTTCCTTTTTTGAACTTGAAAAATGCATTTTTAGAAAGAATCCATCCATCCGTTCAACTAAAGAAAAGAACTCAAAAAACCAATGAAAAAAGAAAAAAGCGTTAAGGGGGCTTCTCACCTTCCAAAACAGCATCAAGGTCGAAGGTTCCGTAGAGCCGAGCGTATGCAAACCATGCCCAAAAGGCTTGCAAGATGTTCTTTAAAGGAGCCGTTATTTTTCCTATGATCTTCCAATTCCTATAATTACCGAGAAACTTTTTCCAGGAGTAGGTCTGCTTGTTATGAAAAGGATCGAAGCCTCGAACCCCAGAGCCGTTAGTCGCGAGCCTCACAGCTTTGATTACTGTTTTTGTCGAGATAGGAATTCCGTTCTCTCTAAAAGCTTCTACAATGATGTGAGAAGGAATGCCTCTTCTATAAAGTCCGAGAGCTAAGGCGCGTGATTTTGCTTTAAGGTCGAGTTCGAGGCTTGAGTTCACGTTGGATGATGCAAAAGCCCCTTATAAGCCCCAGAGACGCTTTGAACCTTCTAACCCTAAGCAAAGCTCGGGTCTGTTTTTTAATCGGGTCGGAAATGTGAAATTGCGTCTAATCCTTTAAAAATCGTCAGAAGAAGCCCCTTTAAAAAAAGAAAACGAGCTAACAAAAGATTTTTGCGAGAGAACGTCGAGCTTATATATAAGCGTTCTATATTTTCATTCGTATGAAAGGGGGTTTAACGTTAGCGGGCATCGGGATACTCGCTCTAATAATACTCTCAGCAGGAATCATAGCCTTCATAATAGACCCAGCAAGCTTTCTTGCGCTTGAAACACAAACCGCTCAAGAAGCATACAAACTCACAGGAGGACTCGTAGGAACGCCACCCCCATCACCTCCACCCATAAAATTCAACGTAGGAGAAGTCCTTAGAACAGACAACGGTAGCCTTGAAATCGGATGGACAGCACAACAACCGATAGGAGGAGGCGTGTTTCAATATTTCGGTTCTTGCAAATATCCGACTGAACTTTATGCACTTAATATCACGAACGAAGCGAATGTGCCTATCGTGAAGATTGTAATTAGTAACACAGGTACACAAGGCACACCTTATCCTTTGCCTCATCCATGGTATACAAATTCGAGCTTTTACAGTCAAGCGTGGCAAGGTAATGCAACAAATTGGCAAATTATAAATGTGAATATCCCGCCTCACACAACAGTAATAGTGTGGAATGCTTCTTCTCTTACAACTTATGTTCCTATTTACTTTTATTTTGCGAACGGCTCTTATTATAAGGCGTCTCCATCTTTTATACCTAATTATCCTGTCTGAGGCGAGTAAAAAATGATCAAACCTTTGACGACTTATTACGACATAATCCCTCCGAATGAAAACATTCCAGGTCTCATAGGTTTTGTTCAAAATCAAGTTTATACATTGCCGAAGATAACGCATGGTTTTATTGTCGTTTATTCAGGCGTTCTTTTCACTCCTGAATACAAAGACCATATGTTTCAAACGAAACAATGGGAAGAGCATTTCTGGTACGATATGAATGTTTTTGGAAAATACATCGAGGAAAATTTTTGGAACATTTATAGAGAACACGAAAAGACAGTCAAAGAAGGATTAATAACAGAGTTTAATCACGCGGTTTTTGAACTGGGATACAGTCGAGCGTGGAAATCACCTCTGTTTCTCTATGTCAAGAACGGGGCGTTGGTGCTTGATAGATACGTGAAAAAGAATTTCCCGCAACTTTTAGATGACGTAACAAATATTCAGCACGAAGAAAAATTCAAGATAGTTATGCTATTATTTCTAGTCTCCGCACTCTTTTGGGTTCCTGCGCTCGTTTCGTTCCTTATTAGAGTCTAACAAACGCGCGACTTTGGTTTAAAAATCAAACGCTCCTTTTTTATTGAATGCAAAAGAATGCTTTATCTAAGGTTTTGGTTATAATAGCTTTTATCTTACTTAGCATTATCGCGGGTTTAAATATCGCTTTTGCGCATCCACTTTCTTCTACGAAATACGTTACGATTACAGCAAAAAACGATCCTGGAGGCATTGTCGAAATTTATTATATTTTCAATGGAATCACGTATGGACCTTTCAACACTAGCTCAATAGAAACGATTAAAGTACCTGACGGGGCAACCGTGATCTATAAGGCGATTCCTGACAACGGGTTTGCCTTTTATGGTTTTAACTATACTTTCGAGCCTTATTCAATGATCACGCCTTCAACAAAATTCACTTTTTCTTCTTCACAAACGTTAACCTTTAACGACGTAACTACTTCTATTACAGCGATTGCGTTTTTCCCTGTGAAATTGACTATTATAGACCCAAGCATATATGACTACATAACAACTTCTCACGAATATTACATTAGTTTCGTCGGAGGCTTGGCTTTTGCGAATAACGATTCGCTCGTTCCGTCTTCGCTTGTTTCACAAAACACGTTCACGCTTAATGTTGAAGTTCAAGCAGTAGGAAGCTCAACCGTTGTGAGTGGTTCTGTTTCTCTTATTCCTTCGGGTTCTGTCCTTTACATAAGTAATCAACCGCTCTTTAATATACATTCTCCAAATGGCTTAGAAATGAAATACGCGTATATTACGTGGACATCTCCGAAACCCTATCTATACGCTTCAGGAACAATTTGGAGCGCGAACGATTGGGCGTGGGCAATTGAAGTAACTATCAAAGCGGGTGAATCAAGCGTTTCGTGGACATTACCTTTTCAAAATCTCAACTTTCAACTTACAGGACAAGTTTTGCCTTCTACTTCAGCATCTGTCTACTTCCCCGCTGGTAGTTCTCCGTCTTTTTATGATACCCCACTTTCGGGTTATGCGTTTTTGAATTGGTTCATAATAGAAACTTCAGCTAGCGGGCATGCTGGAACTGAGTATACTTCAACCAGCAACCCGTGGACTTTCAATTTGCCCTCAACATCATTCGCGCAGGCGTATAACGGTCCTTACTTCTTACTTGAACCTAATGTTGTGCAAACGAAAGTGACTTTCGACGTGAACGCGCCTTCTGAAGCGGTAGGGACACAGGTGTCTCTCACACTTACATTTCCGAACGGCACCCAGCAAACTCAAACTCAAACGCTCGTTTCTGCGACAGGCTCTGCTTTAGCAACCCCAGGCACTTCTGCAACCTTCACTTGGACTTCAATACCTGTGGGTTCTTACTCGTGGTCAATCTTGCCGACAACAATAACTTATTCTTCACCTTACGGAACTGAAAGTGCAACAGCTTACCCGTCTTCAGGCTCCTTCACGCTTTCTTCAACGAATAACGGGACATACACTCAAGGCATCACATATTCAAGCGGTGTGGTTAACGTAACCTTCATTGAAACGGGTCTTGCGAGCGGGATTCCGTGGTGGGTTGAGTTGGGGACTGTGAACGAATCTGCAATTGCTCCGAATCCTATAATATTCTACAACATTCCAACGCGTTCTACAATTTCATACAAAGCTGACAGTCCGATTCTCGCGGATAATGGATGGATCAAATATCAGACTTCGCAAGCAAGCGGTACTATTTCTACGGGCATTACAAACATAACGCAACAAATTACGTATAACACGTATTACCTAGTGAACGTGATCTTCAAACCTGATTACGGCACTGCAAACCCGCAAACAGTTTGGGTTCAAGCAGGCAATTCTCAAACATTCCAATTAACCCCTGAAGAAGATTATTACATTGCTCAACCTTATTCTTCTTCGATAACAGTACCTTCGGGCATTACGATTAATTACAATTCAATTTCAAAGACTACATCGGGCAACACTTACGTATATAATGTCCCCGTTACAGTTAACGCACCTGGAAATATTACTGTCTCTCTCACGTGGTTTAACTTTATCGATTACATTAGTGAAAGCGGGTTACCGAGCGGGCAATCGTGGAGCTTTGTAATTTATCAGAACGGGCAAGAACAAAGCGCGAACACTGTTTACGGTTCTCCTGTTTCAATTGAAGAACCAGGTTACGATTATTCAACAAATAACTATTATCAATACACAATCACGTTCCCTGTTATACAAGCAGGGAACGTATATTACGTTCCGACATCTATTTCCACGAGCGCAGTGGACGTGCTTTCAAAGACGAGCAATTCGGTAACGTTTGAAATCACGGGAAACTCTGAGAATAATACGAATATTATTACCGTAACGTATACAGAATTTTATGCTTTAACGATTAACGCGGGATCAGGAGGCTCTGTTTCGTGGTCTGTGCTTTCAGGGTCGGCTTACGGCGGTTCTTCGGGGACTGTCAATGCGGGGCAAAGTCAGACTGTGTATGTAACGAGCGGGGCAGAACTTCAACTTACGGACAACCCGAATTCAGGATACGCGTTTACTTCGTGGAGCTTTTCAGGATATGTTGCGCCTGCACAAGGTTATTCTTCAAACAGCAACCCGATAGACATTGTTGATTCAGGAGGCACAGGTTCTGTTTCAGCAACTTATCAATACACGGATTACCTGCAATTCACTGTAAGCACAAACGCACCTTCTGCTATCGGCTTTAAAATTACACTGAGCAACGGGCAATCTCAATCAGGAAACACGCTTTTGGGTTCTTCGACAGTAACGTTCTACTTACCTTACGGGACTTATCAATGGAGCATTTCACCTACGAGCGTTACGTATTACAATCACAACATTAAGGAAGTTTATGTTGCAACGCCTTCTTCAAGTTCTGCAACAACGAACGCGAGCGTGAGTATTAATTACGTTCTTTCAAGCTCGTCATATCAATACACGTGGAGCGAGACAGGGCTTCCGAGCGGAACAAAGTGGGGCGTTTCGGTAAACGGTAATAACTATTACACTACAAGTTCGAGCTTAACCGAAACGTTCAGCACAGGACAAACATACACATGGAGCGCGATTAATCCGACAAACTATTCAGGTTCGCCCGCGACAGGATCTTTCTCAGGTCCTGGTTCTCAAAGCATTACGTTCTACACGACCCCGAGCGTTTCAATACAGGCTAATCCATCATCAGGAAGCGCACCTCTTACTGTTACCTACACGGCTTATGCTTATGGAGGCTCTGGAAACTACGAATATGACTTCTACTATATGGGCAATAGTGGTAATTATCATTGGTCAGGATGGCAGTATTCTAATACTTTCACATACACGTATACATCAAGCGGGGTTTACTATGCAATGGTCGAAGTTGAAGACACTGTAACAGGCGCAACAGCATATTCAAACTACGCGCAGGTTACCGTTTCAGCACCGCCTTTGAGTGTTACAATCTTCGCTTTTCCAACTTCAGGCAATGCACCACTTGGCGTTCAGTTCTACTCAAGCGTTTCGGGCGGTGTGGGTAATTATCAATACACGTGGTATTTCGGAGACGGCGGAACAAGCACACAAGCAAATCCATACTACATTTATTACAACCCTGGAACATATTGTGCACAATTATACGTTCAGAGCGGTAGTCAAGGAGCTTGGAGCAATCAGATAACCATTACGGTAACCCAGCAACAGTCTTTGAGCGTGACTGCTTCAGCAAACCCGACTTCAGGCACTCAGCCTCTTACGGTTACCTACACGGCTTCGGGTTCTGGCGGTTCAGGAAGCTATTATTTCACGCTATACGTTGACGGTAATCCCGTAGGAAATACAGTAGGACCAAGCAGTAGCGCGACCATTCAATACACGTTTTCGCAAGCTGGAACGTATAGCACGTATATCCAAGTCATGGACGCGAACACATTCAACACAGCTAATTCGCAAACAATAACAATAAATGTTCAAGCTCCTGCAAACACATATTCATTAACCTTCACTGAAACAGGATTGCCGACAACAAACCCCGTAACAGGGGCACCAGTAACGTGGACAGCAACAGTGAACGGACAATCACAAACGGCTGATGCAGGGCAAAGCATTACGTTCACAGGCTTATCTGGAACTGTAAGCTGGAGTGTTCAAAGTCCTATAACAGTACCCGTGAATTTCCACTATCGCGTCAAGTATTATGCTCATCCAAGCTCAGGAACGGCATCGGGCAGTGAGACAATAAGCATTACATACAAAGACCCGCCTTCCGTGTTTTCAAGCGTAAGAGTTAATTTGTTCAACCTAATCGAAAAAATAATCAACCTTCTAAACCTTTTTGCAAAGAGCATTTTTTAACCTTGAAATCTTCATTTAATAAAATAATTGAAAACAACCAGAATTTTGAATTCAACACTAAGACAAATTCGTTCGAAACGCCTGTTGCCGTTACTTCGCTTTCATACGTTATCGTGTTAGTTCCAGGATGCGCGGTTCCAGAACTAGGCGAGGGATAATAGACAACATTGTTTGCGCTCGTATTGTAAGCAGTCCACGAAAGCGAAGAAGACGTTGAAGTTATTGTTAAAGTCTGCGTCGGAGTAAGAGTATAGGTTTGCCCGTTCACGTTTAAAGTCCAATCGGGACCGTTAGAAGGAATGCCTTGCTGATTGAAGTAATAGAAATATTCGTTTTCATAATTTCCAATCACACTTCCTGCTTGATGAGGCATGAACGTGTCTGACTGTTTATTATCCAAGCCTGATGTTGAAACCCACACGAATTGCAAATCAGAAAGCGAAGTTGAAACAGGCGAATTAAACGAATAACTTACCCATTGCCCGTAATTCACAGCAATTGTCACGGGTAATTGTGAAAAAGTGTAAGAGTTCCCGTCGAGCGTGAGAACAATCCCTTGAGCGCTCGAATTCATTCCCGAAACCCCGAACGTAATGTAATACCCGAATTCTGCCGTTTCGCTCGTAGGCGAAGTAATTGTCAAAGTCAAAGGATTATTTGTGCTTGTCTGAGAACCTACCCACGTCTCGAAGAAATAGCCCTGATTCGCGGATGCCGTAAAGGTTACCTGAGAACCGTAAGGAACAAAGAACGAAGTGTTTGAATAATACGTCTGCCCGTTGTAAGAGGCAGAAGCTGACCCTCCGAAAGTGTTTTGAATAGTTACCTGAATGCCAAAGTTAGCCGTTTCGTAAATAGGACTATTCATCGTTACAGTAGCAGGATTATTTGAACCCGTGTATGAAATTGTCCCGACCCCACTCCACAAAACGAACAAATAGCCTGAGTAAGGACTTGCAGAAATTTGCACGCTTGACCCAGCATTATACCACGTTGAACCGCTCGGATTCGTGGATCCTGCACCCGAAGGATACACATTCATGATAAGTTCATATTGTGACGCGTAATTTCCTATAACGTCCCCAGATTGATGAGGTATAAAATTATCCGTTTGTTTATTATCCAAACCTGAAGTTGAAACCCACACGTACCTTATACCATTTGTTGAAGTATAAATAGGCGAGTAGAATGAATAACTTACAGATTGTCCATAATTCACGGCAATAGTTACAGGTAATTGCGAGTAAGTATAACCTTGTCCGTCAACCGAAAGAACAGTCCCTTCTGCATTAGAACCCAAACCTGTGGTGCTGAAAGTAATATCGAAACCGAATTCTGCAGTTTCATTCGTTGGTTTAGTGATTGTCAACGTTAATGGATTATTCGTGCTTGTTTGTGTTCCAACCCACGTATCGAAAAAGTACCCTTGATTCGGAGATGCGGAGAATGTAACTTGTGAATTAGGAGCCACGTAAAACGAAGTATTAGATTGATACGTTTGTCCGTTATACGATGCCGAAGCTGACCCTCCGAACGTGTTTTGAACAGTTACCTCAATATTAAAGATTGCAGTTTCATTCACAGGCGAATTCATTGTAATTGTCACAGGATTGCTTGTTCCTGTGTAAGAAGAAGAACCACTACCGTTCCACGAAGCAAACTGATAACCCGAATTCGCGGTTGCCGAAATCTGAACGCTCGTTCCTGCATTATACCACGTTGAACCGCTTGAAGAAGTAGAACCAGCACCTGACGGATACACGCTCATTGTAAGCTCGTATTGTGTCTCATAATTGCCCGTAATGTTTCCTGACTGCGTAGGAGTGAACGTCGCGGATTGAGCAGTATCTAAGCCCGATGTCGAAACCCACACGTACCTTTTACCGTTTATTGTTGAATAAACAGGCGAGTAGAACGAATAGCTCACGGATTGACCTCCTGGAACGTCTACTGTAACAGGCAATTGCGAATAAGAGTAAGAGTTTCCGTTCACGACCAAAACCGTTCCTTGAGCATCAGAACCCAAGCCTGTTGCATTAAACGTGATCTTATAACCGTAATAAGCCGTTTCAGTAATATCGCCCCACATGTAGATCGTTGCATTTTGCGAAGTCCCCGAATAACTCTGATAACCAGAACCGCTCCAATACAAAAACAAATTATTCCCGACAGGCGTTTCACTAATATGCACGACCGTCCCGTAAGGCAAAACGTAAGTGCCTACCGCAGGAGTTGTTTGACCCGCGCCTGAAGGATAAACGGACATCGTAAGCGTGTACATTTCGCTCGCAGGGTTTGTCATTCCGTAAGGCGCCCAGAACTCGTTCCCGTAAAACGTTAGAACAGCATACTTCCATCCTGGCTGTAAAATATTAACAAACGTGTAATTTTGTATAGGTAAAATTTCAACGCTCACGGGAACAGTATGCAAATTATTCGACGGGTCTATTTCGAGCAAATCAACAATCTTCGAAGGATGCGCCCACTCGTTTATTACAGTTAAATTAGAACCCGAAACAACAAGCGCGAGGCGTTCCTGAGCCTTATACTCGAGAAAAAGCGTTTGCTGATTTGTTCTCGAGACGAAAAGCAAGCCGTTTAGGTAAAGCGCGTAGATCATAAAAATCGAAGCTAAAGCAATACCTATTACAATCAAACCTGCGAGAGTGCTAGAAACTGCTTTTCTTTTTTTAAATTTGCCAGCGAATGTGATGCGGAGCCCGTACATGTTTTTTAATAAAGACACGCTTTAAAAAGTAAAGATAAAAAGACAAAGCCGTACGTAGTAGGGGTGTTACTTAATAGCAAGGGTGATACTTCGAGTGAATAAAATAACATTGTAATAAAGGAGATGCTTTGTTTGAAAAAGAAAGCATTTGAGAAAGAAGAGGAGTAATGCGCGAAAGTCAAAACCACAAGCGAAATAATATCGAAGGTCGGAATAGAAAATTTTACGCGTGTGATAAGGGAAACACGGAACGAAATGTAAGAATGTTGCTTTCACAAAGGTGTGAATTGAGGATACAACGAAATAACAAGCAAAAATATTCCTAAAAGCAAAAACATAATGTTTTCTCATGAAAAAGGCTTAAGTATTTATATACTTTAATTAGGATAAAATAACAGAAAGCATGCGTCGATCAAACACGGTGCGCATCATTGCAGGGAAAGAAACAAAAGCTAAGCTAACGGCTCTAGGAAAGGCATTCGTTGATTGCTGGAACGAAGTTAATAAGTTAAGGCTTGAGCAGTACAAAAAGCACGAGCTTGTAGATTTTAATAAAACAGAAAAAGTCGTTTATGAAAAATACAAAGCTGTATTGCGCGGGGCAAACGTAACGCAAGTAACGCGAAAGAACATGGGAGCATGGAAATCTTTCTTCAAGCTAAGCAAAAAGAAGAAAGAAGGGGAATTGCCTAAGTGGATGAAGCCAAAGCCTCCACATAAAAAGAGAGATGATTTATTTTTGCTGATATGAAATGACAGGTACAAAATTGAAGGAAACGAAATATATCTTTTGGACTTTAACCTAAGGCTAAAGTTCATTGGCAAGCTCAAGTGGGTCGGCAAACAAGGAACTCTTGAAATATTCTACGATAATGCAAGGAAGAAGTGGTACGCAAGGATTCCTATGGTTGTAAAAGTAAATAACAAACCAAAAGGCAAAATGAAGGCGGGCATCGATCTAGGGATAGTAAACCTTGCAACCGTTGCTGTTCAAGACGGCTCGTGGATGCTTTTCAAAGGAGGTTCAGTGCTTTCAAAGTTCAAGAAGATAACAAAGCGCATTTCAATAGAAGAAAAGAGGCTTGCAAGACACGGCTTAAAAACTAGCAGGAAGCTTGAAAAACTTTACAAAAAGCGTTCTCTTTTGCTTAAGAACGCTAGAGAAGGACTAGCGAGGGAAATCGTAGAGACACTGTATGACAAAGGAGTAGGAGAAATATACATCGGCTACCCAAAGGGCATAGCTCAAGATAAAGGAAACGAAAGGAACACAAACTTCTGGAGCTATTCTGCAATAATAAAGCGAATCAAGAATGTTGCACAGGGATACAAAATAAAGGTCAAGCTTGTGGATGAAGAAAATACATCTAAGAAGTGTTCCCTGTGTGGGGAAATTCACGAAGACGGGAGGATTAAGAGAGGCTTGTTCAAGTGTCCTCACACAGAGAAGGTAATAAACGCTGATCTGAACGGGGCAATAAACATTCTACATATCCCCGAGTCCGTTGAGGATAGGGGTAAGTGGCTGAAGGCACAGCCCGTGGTCCACCGCTGGACGAACGAAGCGGGGTGGGTAACCACTAGCTATGAAGTGATGAAGATGAAGGCAATAAACCACGAACCCATGATCCGCCTTGAAGGAACCATCGCCTTTTAAGGCGGGGAGGATGTCAGGATTTTTAAACCCTGTTAGTATATTATTCCAATGAGCGAGGAATTGAAAGCGTTGAAAGTGGATGAAATAATTGTCGTGAGCGAAGTCAACAAAGTGAACGAGCTTTTGAAACAGGGCTTTAGAATCATTAAAATCACAAAAATGACAAGAACAGAACAATTAGAAGGAGGCAAGACCGCGACCTATGAATTTCTAACTTTTGTTCTAGGAAAAAGAACGCCTAAACCCTTCTCGCTTTGGAACCCTCTGAAAACAGGAGGCGAATGGGCTTTCGCTGATTCAAAAGAACTCAAAGAGCTTGTTGAAAAAATAAAGAGCACAGGAGGAATCTGGAAGGATGACCGCTATGTTTACATGCTCTCAAAAGACGGACGCTTTATACGGAGGGTGGAAATAAATGCAATTAGATAAGAAAAAAGTCGCTCAAGCGTTTCGCGACGCATTCTCCGAAAACGGGGAGGCTGTCGCGCAAGTTATAGAATTCCACTTGAAGAACGCGTACGGGATCGACCCTGAAGACATTCTCGAAGAACCAGAAAAAGTAAGCAAAGCGATTGCGGACATCTACGGGGTTTATGCAGGGCAAGTTGAAAGCAAGCTCTGTTTCTACTTGAGCGAGTATCTGAACCTTGGATACGACGGGAACAGTTTGAAAAAGCTCGTGAAATATATCGAAAGAAAAGAACAGTTTGAAAGAGTGAAGTAATACGAAACTAATAACTCACTACACTTTTGCGATAGGACTTTTAGCTTTCCTATTCCCTCCTTACTTACTTTCAACAATCATTTTAGGTTTTCTTGTTTCGTTTCTCATGGATCACGCGGGCCACGAAAGAAAAAGGTTCGGGACACGAAGAACTTGGATTACGCATTCAATATTCACAGCTTCGGCTTTAGGTGTCTTTTTAGGAATTTTACTCGCGTTCGGGTTTGAATACGCGAACTTGCCTTTTTCTTTCGTTATTTTCGCGTTTCAAGGTTTTGTTTCTGCGCTTTCGCACTTATTTTTAGACGCAATTACGGAAGGAGGCATTTTTATTTTCACGAAACGCTTCGCGCTTGCTCATTTTCGATATGACAATCCTTTCTTGAACACAGGGTTTGCGCTTTTAGGAATATTTTTGCTTGCTCTTTCATTGTATCCGCAAATAAAAATTTTTTAAGAGCTTATTGCACGCAACTATTGAATGGAGGAAGTTAAAGTTACAAAAAACTATCGAATAACAATACCTTCGTGCATTAGAAAAGAGCTTGGCATACAAATAAGAAACACACTTTTTGTTCAAGTAGAGAAAAATAAAAATGTTCTGATTAAGAAAACGAACGATATTGCGTCTTTGGGTCTTGCAATAGGAAAAAAGATTATGAATGAAGAAGTTAATGAAACAACAAAAGAGGCAGGGAATGAAATTGGAAGCACGAATGCGTAAGGTAACGTTTCGTGAGTTACTCGGTCGCGATCTGAATTATATCGAGCAAAAATACGCGCCTAAAGAACTGTATGTTGAGGGCTCGCTAGAAATTCCGTTGAATGCTCCGCGTGTTTCTGTTATAGGAACCCGAAACCCTTCGCCTATCGGACGGGATGTCACAAAAATGATTGTTGAAAGGCTAGTGAAAAAAGGCGTAATTGTAATCAGCGGTCTTGCGCGCGGAATAGACACAGTGACGCACATAACGGCAATCGAACATGGAGGAAAAACTATTGCAGTCCTCGGAACTCCTCTTAACAAATTTTACCCGCCAGAAAACAAAGATCTTCAACTTAAAATAATGAAAGAACACTTAGCAATTACCCAATTCTCTCCTAATCATGTAACAATACCCTCCGATTTCCTAAAGCGCGACCGAACAATCGCGTTAATCTCAAACGCGACAATCATAGTTGAAGCGAAACAATCAGGCGGGACAGTGTTCACAGGTTGGGAAGCAATACGGCTTGGAAGACCCCTCTACATCTGGAAGGACACATTCGATAATCCAAACCTTTCGTGGACGCGTA
>Ga0208549_100735_pt1 | contig 13028 bp, 23 predicted proteins | sample BED_host_MetaG_FD_187135 | JGI IMG/M metagenome (GOLD analysis project Ga0208549, IMG submission 187135) | Hot spring microbial mat communities from Yellowstone National Park, Wyoming, USA - BED_host_MetaG (SPAdes) (version 2) | ecosystem: Environmental > Aquatic > Thermal springs > Hot (42-90C)... | reverse complement strand
CAGCTTGAAGAGATAAAATCAGCTCTAGTCTATCCTTATTTTCGAATTTAATGGACTTTGTAATTTCTAAAACGGCCTGTTCCTCTTTTATCCAATCCTCTAACTGCTTAAGAAATTCACTACTCACGATAATTAGAACGACAAAGAAATATATAATATTTAGCCCAAATAATACTTAGAGGAGGGCTTAAATGAGTCTCCTCGCCCTAAAGCCCTCCTCAATTCTCAAGAAAATTCTAATTATTATCTTTGTTTATACAACATTTCCCTTACATCCTTTGCTGTTAGGATCTTAAAACCATGTTTGTTCTGTAAGTGTGTAAGAAAATCAAGAATGCTATCAGTTTTGTATTCACAACGAATGCAGTGAAATTCGTTTGGGTTAAAATTATTACTAAACGTCATATGTTAAATAAATGGTTTTCGCTTTTTCAAAACAGGCAGGATGATAGTATTTGACACTTGTATAATTTGAAGCAGGGCTATTAAGCATATAGTTTGTTATAATTACTTCATCGGATATTTCCTTCCCGCAATATGCACATTGACACTCCCCATCCTTAAAGGGTGAGGTTTTCATTTACTTAGAAAGCAAATTAACGTATTCTTTGGCACTCCCGCCCTGAGGACGAGGATTCTCGGTTCGTTAGCCTCATGGCTTCATACTACCGAGTTCGGGCTGTGTCAAACCAGCCCCTGCCATGAGCATATAGCCCATGGCCCGCTTAAGTATATTCATCGCCCCATTATAATCAGCGTTACATTGGTAATTACAATTTGAACATTTGAACAGGCTTCCGACTCGAAGCCCCTTATTTCCACATTTATGGCATGTTTTAGAAGTATACTTTTCACTAATTTTAATGACTTTAATACCAAGCCATTTAGCTTTATATTCTATGAACTTACTGAATTTATAGAATGGGAAACCAATATTTAGTTTCCTACTGAATTTTCTTCCTTTACCATTTTTCCTTATACCCTTAAGATTTCCTAAAACAATCATCGAATCGTTCTTTAAAGCTTCATTAACGATTGTTCTACTTATTTTATGCAACATGTCATTTACTACTCTCCTTTCTTTATTTCCAATCTTTTTTATTGTTTTATAAGCTTTCTTTAAAGCTAGAGACCTTCTGAGATAAAAATAGTGTCCTTTTATACGTCTGAGCTCTTTACCGTAAAATTTAGGTTTGGGTTCATTGGAATTTACTGTTGTAGCAATCCAGCGAATACCCGTATCAATTGCTAAAATTGACTTAGGGTTTCTTTCTTCAACTTCTTTTTCAACAACTATATAAACAAACCATTCATTGCCTTTCCTAATTATTTTAGCCTCTCTGCAAACCATATCTTCTGTTATTGGTTCATGAGTTTTTATAGGAACATTTATTCCACCCCAAACTCCATAAACAGGTATCTTTAACCAATAAGGCGTAAGTTTTGTATTTGCTCTATAAACGTCTCTTCTTAAAATTAAAGGATATTCTTTATTTGGTTTAATTTTCCCATTTAATCTTTTAAGAAATCTTTCTGCTTCCTGCTTAGTTGCTGAATAAAGCGGAACGGTTTTATCACCATGTAAATAACGCTGAAAGTTTTCGTATTCACGTTTTAAAAGTTCTTCTTTGCCTTTTCTTAATTCAAGAATTTTCCCCTTAATAGTTTTCTTTACTTTCAAAGCGACTCGCCTAATTGAAATTTCTTTTTCAGAATATTTAAGCCTTTCATCCCCGCCATAAAGGGCGAGGCTTTCATTAAAGTTAATAATACCATCGCCTATGTAATATAAATGCAAGCATTGCTACAGAACCTTGTAGATTTTTTACATCGGATTCAAGCTGTTTTATTCTATCTTCGAGCTCCTTTATTTTCTTATTAATTTCTTCCTCGCTCATTTCTTAGTAAAGTATTTTTTTACTTCTTTTAAAGTTTCTTTCATCTCATTCAATACTTCTAAATGGAGATTAATCTGCTTAGTTAGTTCTTGGATTGCTGGAACAAATTGCTTATTTAACTGCATAAGAACGTAAGGCATTTGGTAAAAAGCATGTGCGAAGTCTAAATCATTCGTTTCTATCTCTGGCCGCCCAAGACTTTCTTCTCCTAATTTTACCCATGCCTTTTCTTTATATTCTGCAATGCTTTTTGCTTCCTTCTCAGTTTTTACTGTAGTTAAAGGAAATTGTGGAATATCACCTTCGTAGCTTATATGTTGCCTTACTATCTTTATTTGAGAAAAATCACAGAATAGCTTATATTCGCTTTGAAGAATTAGCTGGATATGCTCTAACATTCTAAAGTATGTTGTTAATATAGCTCCTAGGTCATTTGGATCTGCTCTTATTTCTGGAAGATATATTATCAAAGTCTTGTTTATTATTTCAGCACTCGCTAGATTCTTAATTTTGAAGTATTTGCGCTCTACTCCGTTGTTTAGTTTAATTACTTTCTCTGGAACTACATCACCGCTTATTATAGGAACCTTTGCAACTAGGTTATGATATCGAAGATTTATTTTTTTAGGTGAAGCGACAGACAGGTAGAGTGATTTTTCCAATAACTTTGAAACAGTTTCATCCTCTCTAATGAGTATATATGAAACAGTTTGCCCTCTTTTTTCTGAGAGAATATACCCATTGCTTTCTAACTGTTTCAAAAGGCGAAACAGTCTTGAAACAGGTATATTCAGCTCCTTTGCAACCTTCCTTAAAGAAGAAGAATTGAGTTTATTGATTAATTCTTTAAGGTTCATTAATAGAAAATATTGTCATGGGATAAATATTTAACTGTTTCATTTTGAAACAGTTCCCCGAATAACTGTTTCACTTTCGGCCTACCTGAGTCAAAAATCCCGAATAAAAACTGTTTCACGAAACAGTTTGAAACAGTTAAATTTGAGAACCTTGAACAATAAAAACTTTTTCAGACCTTCGTTTTTCTCTTTCGTCCTTCACTAGTTTGTGGCCACAACGAGAACAATAGTATATTACAATTCCTTTAAAACCTATGCCAGAATCTTCTCTACAAGAGCATGAACAAAAAATTTCTTTTAGATAACCTTCCTCCCAATCGAGACAGAACCTACACATTGGAATTCATAGACATTTTCCTTAATAACCATGTTCAGCTTTGAAATGTTCAGCTATTCTCTTATCTAATTGCTTTTTATTATAAGCAAAGATAACTTTTTTACATTTTGCACACTTAAAACCCCATCTTTTATTAGGATAAGCTTTCTCATTTTTCCAGACTAATCCCAAAAGTTTATTCATATCTACACATTCAGCTTCTGATAGGAAGTTTTGAAAACCCAATCGATTGCTTTTTTCAATCGCGCTTTTGCTTGTTCGTTCAAATCAGGTTTATTATATATAGTAAATTCCTTTATATAATTGGCATCCTCAACTTCTTCCAGCTTAACGTTTAATTCGTTAGTAGTCCTTCTTATAAGATTGAAAATATTAGCAGGCACGGTTATTAAAGGTTTATAGACTACATGATCACCTTCAACCTTAACAGTAGCTACATTAATTGTCTTTCCTTCATAAAATAAGCCATATGTTTGCTCAACCTCAGGTCTTATATCTTGCTTAGTTACCTCGCTTGATGGCTTAATTACGGGCCTATATTGAGAAAGTTCCTTTTCAAGCTCTTGGTTCTCGGTCTTTAAGTTAGTTATTTCTTGTTCAAGCTCAGCTATCCTCTCTTTAAGCTTATTGTTCTCTGCTTCCAAATTATGAATCCCAGACTTTAGCAACTCATTATTTTTTCGAAGCTCTTCTATCTCGTTTTGATTTACAGATTTACCTTTAAGAACCTGTATTATAATTTCGTTAAAGAAATCTTCCCAAGATTTTTCGCCTTTTTTTAATACCAGCGCATCATAGATATCTCTGCTTATTTTAAAATCCAACTTAATTTTTCTCGCCATAATTTTTAAATAAATTTTCTCCCTAATAAATTTTGCCCTTTAAATTTTTGCCCAACAAAAATTTATTGAATAAAATTTACTCTTTAAAAATTTTATTGAAGAAAAATTAAAAGGGGAAAAAATTAAGGACAAAAATTATGCAATAAAAATTCTTGGGGCAAAATTTATTGCGTAATTTTTAAGGGGAAAATTATCCTAAGACTTTTTCAAGCCCTTTCAAAATAGCTTCTAAACCAGAAAACCAGTTATAGCTTTCCCTCCAACCTAAAACTCTAATCATGTCCGTGCTTATGAAAAGATAATTAGGCTCTATAGGTCTAGGATTCTTCATCCATTCAACAGTAACTTTCCAGCCCTTTTGCTCTATTAAGTAAGTTACGATGTCATTACATGAAGCTATATCCTGAGGAGCTACATTATAGGCAGAGATTGGATTTGGGAACCCACCTTGTAAAAGCTTATCAATCATGAATAAATACGCATTTACATGATCCTTATAAAACATCCATTGCCTTGAGCTTAAAGGATGGCCGTCCAACTCAAGCTTCTTTTCATCCTTCAAATATGCATAAATTACTTTCTCTATGAAATACCCCTTTGCTTCCTCTGGAAGATCGAATAATATTCTGCCAAATGTATTCGTAGGCCTCAGAATCACTATGTTCTTATGATAAGCATACCTGACCTTAAGAAAAGCATTATAAATCATTGCCTCGCTGGCCTGCTTAGAGATTGCATATGGATTTGTTGGATAAAGTAGCTCATTTTCCTTCCAGAAATAAATTCTATCGGTATAAGGATATACTTCAGCCGTTGATGCATGGATTAAATGAGAATTTGCCTTTATAGTGGCATTTGCAACATTTATTGCAATCCTTACATTCGTGGAGAAGTAATCCCAAGGATCTGAATAAGAAAATCTTACAGGTGTTCTTGATGCTAAATTAACTATTATTTCAGGCTTTATATTCACTATTTCTTCTACAGACCTCTCGCTAGTTAAGTCAATAGGCCCTATCATATTAACGCCTTCAATCCTTTTTTCGAACTGGTCGCTTTTATATAGCGTGAATACTTCAAAGCCTTTATTCACAAGTTCTTTGACTAAAGCTCTCCCAATGAACCCTGTTGCCCCAGTTACAAGAATTCTCTCTTTCATAGCAATTTCTCTAAATCTTCAGCAAATCTCTCTACGCTAATCTGCTTTATTAATTCTGGACTAGGATTGTGCCTTCCCTTGCTTATTGCTTCTAGCATTTTTTCACTTGCATCTTCGATATCAGGCAAGAAATCTAAAGACCATACACCTGGAGCTATTTTGCTTGTTTTTACGTATAAAGCATTATTACCAATTAACTCAACATGATTTGGATGCTCAGTCAATACCAAAGGACAACCTGTGGCCAATGCTTCAAGAGCTGGTAAGTTTATTCCTTCAGCAGTGCTTAGAATACAATAACAATCAGCTATGTTATATATTTCATTTAATTGCTCTTCAGGTATTCCCCACTCCTTTATATAAACAGCTGGTAGAAGAACAGAACCTGATAGACCTAAAACAGTAATTATATGCTCTATATGATAAGCGCCAGTGCCTGTGTTGAGAAAAAGCTGAACGTCATCGAATTTATTCTTTAGTGACTTAAAAGCATAAAGTAAAGAAATCCAGTTTTTATGCGGCCTGTCATGAACGCCTACAGAAACAACGAGCTTACTTGAAGTTACGCCATAGTCTTCCTTCTTAGCTTTAACAGGCTTAAATATGTTGGTATCTATGCCTGGCTTTACAACCTTAATAAGATTGCTTGCAGTTCCAGCTCTTTCAAGAACCTGCTTTGAATAATTTGTAGGAACTGCAATTATATCGTAGTTATTGTTTAGAGCTAAGCCAACATCCATAGGATAAGGGTCAGACTGAACCATTATATAGCCAATCAGCTTTATCTTACCTTTCCATTCTTGGAATGAATAAGCTTGAGGGAAATAATTTGGAGTATGTGCAAAGGGATCTCGAATATGAATAATTACCTCTGGATTGAACAAATTGATAGATTTGCGCATTACAATTTGATTTAATGAAGGATATGCTGAGTAAATTGGCAATCCTGTTTCATATTCCTTTACAGGTCCGCCTAAAAGCTGAAAACTTAGAAAAGCTACATCATGTCCTTTTTTGCTATATTGTTTGCCTAAATTCCGTGCAATATTGCCATAGCCACTTGTTATATTAGGGCCGTCCGCTGCAATTAAAATCCGCATAATAAAATAACAAAAAATAGGTTTAAAAAGCTTAGCTTAAAGACGGGGAATGTCAATCTACACTTCTAAGCATACCGAAATGTAGTTTATAACGCTTAATGTTCCGCTAACAGATGCATTAAGAATTCGTCCAGCTTCAATTGGAATTGTATAGTTTATGACATTTGTACTAACCATTGAATTGTTTAAAATAACAACCGCTGAAGCACTTGCTGAACTTTTGATTGTTATTTGCCAGCTTCCTCCAGTTCCTAATGTAAAGCTTGCGAATAAGGTAAGCTTACCATCTGTTTTTGCTAGATAAGTGAAGATGGTTGCGCTTATTGCATCGTATGTTTCTATTATTCTAGCCTGAGGAGAAGTGTTTATGCTCATGGCGATTGTGTTACTGCAAAATAACTTTGGAAAGTAAAGGTGGATGTTGTTCCACTAGGATATACTGGATTAATAACAGTATAGCCTAACCATAAGTCAGTAGGAAATACAGGCGGGTCTTTCATTGTAATATAGAGAATTGCATAGTTATTTACAGGACTGGTGGAAGTAAAAGGACCTATAAATCCAGAGAATCCTGATGCAACACTCCACCTTCTATAAACTATACTTGTATATCCATCCATTAAAAAGAATATTATATCATCGAACTGAGCGCCAGAAGCTAATTGCCAAGACACTGATACTGTTATTTTAACCGTATCATAAGAAACAATGGCTGTATTTGCGAATTGTCTATTTATAAATTGCAAATAAGCAGAATCGCCAGTAGGATTGATATAAACTCTTGTGCTAAAGTATTCTCCTAATGCTGGATTAACTTTTGTCCTATTAGGATATTTGATTATATTGAAGCTCATCCTTCAACACTCACCGTTACATTAGCACTATTATTCTGAACTAGTGCAATTATGTCTAGATATAATCTGATTGTTCTAGCACCACCTAAATCAATTACCATAGTTACACTATCTGAAGCCCAAGTTGCATATGGAGTAAGCCATGGGGATTCTGCATAAGCGTAAGGACCATATGCATCATTAAGTCCTACTATATTTCCAAATGCATCATAAATATGAACACGCAATCTTATAAATGTGTTAGCAATAGGGTAATTATATATCGTGCCAGACCAGCTATTAACACGCATGGATACTGTTATCACATCGCTACTTGCTGTATAGCTTCCTAAGTCTATTGTATTTATATATATTGTTGTATTTGAGAAAGGAAATGAAGCATTAGTTGCCACAATATTCCCATTGAATAAAACCCGACCTTTGGTTAATGATTGGCTCATAATTGAATAATCTGGAAGAATCTATTTAAGCTCATCTGAACACAAGCAAGAATATAATAACTACAGCAGGAGGAGAAGGCGCTGTTGAATAACTAAGATTTACTGAAATAAAGTTTGTTGGATAGTTTTCAAAAGGGAAAGTAACATAAGTTGAGCTACCTGCACCAACTGTAAAGCTTGGACCTACTGAATAATCTGAATATTGCTGATTGTTGAATATATTGCCTATAGGCTGAACATTAAGAGTCTGATTGCTTTGGTTAATAACAAATAAAGCATATGCTTTAGGAGGAGGAAAAGCAGGATAAAGCTCTATTAAATTAATAAATTGAGGGTCTGTTCTGTAGTTATGAACATTTGTATCAGAAATTACAATACTATTTACTAGAGTTACTGCATTATCAGGCAATTCGATTAATTGAGAACTCATGTTGTTTGCAATATATTAAAATCTAATGTGTAAATAATTTGTTGATTTGACGTAGGATTAGTTATATAAAATGCAACTTTGCCTTTGAATGGCGTCCCTGGAAACTGTGGTTCATATATGAAAGTAAATCTGCTTAATGTAGGGTCGTAAAGAGCAAGTTTTACATAACCTATGCCTTGAGTAAAACCAGCAAGATAAAGATTCCTGTATGAAAGAGCGATCTTGATAGTAGTCTGATCCGCAGCTTTCATATAATACAAATCGCCTTCTATATTCTTATCACTAGCAGATACAGATATGCTATAAATATATCCTTGGATTTTTTCAGCTTCATAAATTTTTTTCCTTTCGCCTGGTTTCAAAGAAGCAAAATCGAGATGTTCGTTGATAAATTTCCAGTGAGGATTGCTTGGAAAATCTATAAAAGGATTTAAAGAAACTCTTGCCTCTTCTCTATAAGTAGGAATTGGTGTCGTTGGTATAGCAGGAGTTTGCGATGCGGCCGTAGCTTTAGCAGGTTTTATGCCTAGTAAACTTTCTAAATAATTAATGGAATTTATTTCCGCTTGGCTTCTCTCAGCAATATATTGCTTTAGCTCTTCTAATGCAATCTGCAAAGGATTAGTACTCATAAAAGTTAAATGTTTTCACGAATATTTTAAATTACTCTGCCGTATTTATATACATAGATTAATGTAACGGCAATAGTTCCAGTTTCGGATTGACCTAATAATGCTTGGCCAGCAGGAACACGTAGTATAGGCTTGACTTCAAATCCCTTTTCTAATGTCGGATTAGCAGGAGATAGTGTAACAACTTGAACTGTGCCTGTTATACTTGTACCCAGTTGTGTCATCAATTTCACAGTATATGTCCCAACACCTGATGCAGCATCTTCAGCGAATGTCTCAGCATATACGAGAGCGCTCATGTTTGGTGGTACAGGCCCTAATATTGTAGCTACAGTAGGCGTTATTATCGCTGTAACCTCTAAAAGATCAGTTTCTTGTATCATGTTTTAGGACTCAAAGCACTTTTAATCTGAGCAGGAGACATACCGAAGAATACTGGAGACCTGATATTATAATATTTAGTGATATCATAGCTAAATCCTCCTAAACCACCTAGTGTATAATATTTGACATAAACCTTTCTATTAAGCATCAGCATAACTAAGTCTGCATCGGTCACAACCTCAACTTGTACTCTGTTTATTACAAAGTTGAATAAAGGTGAGATAGGTACAGGTAATGGATTAGCAATACCGAAAGCTACATCGAATTCTGGTGGAATAATAAGTTCAGATGCGGATGAGGGTGAATATAAAGGACTGTCGAAACCATCTATCCAACCAAAGGCGTTATAACTCTCCCCCCAGCCGTAAATATCCAACTCACCTTGTCCAGTTTGTGAAGGTGCGTTAATAAAGACTCTCGTGTGAGATGGCGCAATACCAAAAAACACTTGATAAAGATGTGAATACTCAGTAACCCTTAATACATTTGGTGGCTGACCTGATATGTTCTTTGATCCGAACAATGCAGGAGGTTGCCAACCTAAATCAGTTACACCATTTATTGATGTAGAAGGTGGTACAGGCCCACTAAACGCACCTTCTTGAATAGGATCATATAAGTAATAAAATAGTTTATCTCTAGCAGTGATTCTTAAAGGTACATAACCACGACCTGCTTGTGTAGGTACTACAAGCATTAATAGATGGTTCTCTAGCAATATGTGTTTTTCTATACGACTTAAATCAATATATTTTTGCTCGCTCATTTCCCCCTCTTGCTGTATCACGGAGGATACCCACTATTTAGTTAGGTACCCTCTACTAATAATGTAAAGGGTGGTAATGTACCTGAAGGTGCTTCTGTTACACCTGTAGTACCAACAATTTGCTGAGCAAATATCTTAATACCGTTAGGAGCAGGAGCTACTGTTCCTACAGTACCTGTAGCCAATCCAACGCCTAAGACATTTATTATTGTTAAAATTGTCCCTACTGCTTGTTGTACACCAGCTACTTCAGCATTGCTTACAGTAGTAAAGCTTGAAGAAAAAATTAATGTTCCTCCTTGCCCTGCAGTATATACTATACCGCTTTTAGTTTCAAATACTCGCCTTCTCTCAGCAGGTGTAAAAGACATTCTTAAGTTTCAGCAGCTAAATAATCACCAGTTGCAAATGTTAACCCGAATAATTGTAAGTTAGACTGAACGTTTGCGCTAGGTTGTATATTGCCTCTCATATAGAAGCTTCCATTTGTACCTATTAAGAAAACACCCATTAATTTAGCATAGAATATGTTCGTAGCAGGTAGCCATGTAACAGCTTGAACTGGATAATCAGTGTTACCTACGTGGAATCTGTATTCAGCTAAAGGTGGTGAAGGTGCAGTTTCAAGCAATGCTCCGAATGCCAATACGACTCTCTTGTTTAAGTTAGTTGCAGATACGCCTCCTAAACCTGTCTGAGCTAATGAAACAGGGTTCGTAGCACTTCCAAATATATTTTGCCATCCTGTAGATGTGAATATTCTGTTCCATGTAAGAACGGGTGTACCTGATGTAATACCAGGGTTCATTATTGTTATAGCTCTTATTAGTTGGAAGCCAAATTGTGCTGAACCTGCAGCTGATAACCCTGCAAATTTAAGTCCTCCAAAAGCGGCCTTAGCTACTTTAGCAGCAACTAAGAAAGCATCACGATCTTGAAGCAACAACTCTTGCAGATTTGCGCTTAAGCTGTATATCTCAGCAATTCTTCTTATGTCCCTGTTGAATATTGTCAATTCATCCGCTGTTAGTTCTAGCTGGTTTAATGACGTTTGTCCTCCAGTTAAAATTAAAGGTGGCGCTTCAGCCATAAGCTTACTTAAAATTTTAAGTATTTAAGTCTTGTGCGTCATAAATACCACAAATGCCACAAAATGAAGATGTAGAGATTAGAATTAGATGCAATCCTAACACAAGAAAGAAATTTTTCCAATTAAAGTATGAATTAGGCTTGAAAAATGGCGAGGAAGTATTATTATTTTTGATTAATAATTATGAATCAACGAAAAAAATGAAGCCTCATATAGTTTAAGAATTTTTTCTAGATTCAAGCTTCTTTATTTTTTTCTCTTGTTCTAGAACTAATTTATAACAGTCCTTGCAAAGTATAATACCGTCACCTAGATCATAACTTTTCTGTCCGAGCAAAGAATCTCCACAAATTAAACAGTTAAGTATCACGGCTTAACAATAGGTATTTTAGTCTCTTTAGGAACTTCAGTTCTAATTAGCCTTACTTCTATGCCATACTTTTTTCCTATAGGAACAATGACACTCTGCACAAAGTTTAAGAAATCTTCGACACTTTCAAATTGGAGTTGCAAAACAGAATCTTTCCCGCCTTGAGCTATCCACTTCATAATTTAATAATTACTCGCTATTTTAAAAACCTTTTTACAAAAACATATATCGCAAGAGGGAAAAAGGTAAAAAACGGTATATCGTCAACGTAAAACAGGTTGCTAATCATCATTTCAGTAGTTCCAGATCCATAGTGATAAACGCCTTGTGAAATCATAAAAACATGAAACGGTAATAATAACCAAAATAATAGCATTACTTTAATAGCGTCTTTAATTCGCATTTTTTTCTTATCCCAAAACAAAACAGCGAATATAAAGAAAAAAATATTCCCTAAAATGAAGGCTAATCCCATTCTTTTGATACAATTATTGTGAAGAGCGCAGGTATTAAGAATATTTCGATAATGAAAATAAGATCCTGAAATGGAACTAGCCATACAAAAGGCCCTATATCATAACCCCACACCCAAACATTAAAATAAGCCATTATATTATCCCAAATAAAGCCAATAATCAACATTAAAGGTATCCACTTAAGCACTTTAATGAATAGTTTCTTTTTCTTCTTATCTATAATTAAAAATGGCAAAAAAATAAAAGCAATGAATTGAACTAGAAGAATCCACCAATATGTTTCAACTGGGTTCAATTTCAGAAAGCATTTTTTTAACAAAATACTCAGGTGCTACATAAAGTATTTCAAATGGCTCCTGCCTTACGTTCACTAATGATTTGATGTCCATCAATGATTTCTTGGCCATTTCTATATGCTTATCTATTTCTCTTCTCCTAAATGACTCAGGAGTAAGGTCCTTTAATCCGCCTAAGGTTTCCATCGCTTTTAACGGGCCATGAATTATGAATTCCTTTATAGCCTCATCAACCTTAAACAGTGGAATGAGCTGATCACCTGGCTTAGCTATATACTTACCTTGCTTCTTGGCCTTAAGAATATCTACAAGGTCATCTGCTAGCTGAAAAGCAATGCCGATATTCCTTCCATAATTGTAGTATAAATTTTGGATAATTTCAGAGGCACCAGCTGATAAAGCCCCAGCTTTTGCCGAAGCTGCAAATAAAGTCGCAGTCTTTTTCTCTATTACCTTATAATACCATTGAAGAGAAATAGGTTCCATAGTTTCGATTTCCTCTATTGCGCCTTCGCTGAGCTTTTGCCATGCTTCAGCAATCACTTTAACCATATCGAGGCCTACTAAAGAGGCCTGATTCACAGCTTTAGATAAAAGTAAATCAGAAGTTAATATAGCCTTGGTATCGCCTACTTTAGTATATAAAGAAGGTTTACCTCTACGTTGCTCATCTCTATCGATTATGCTATCTTGAACTAAAGATGCATTATGTGTTATTTCAATCGATATCCCAGCTCTTATAGCCTTTTCAAGTGCTTCATTATTATCAGTTAATGATTCACAACAAAGAAGACACAAAACAGGCCTTAAACGCTTACCACCTTCCACGCTATACTTTTGGTATTCGGCATAGACTTCATCATCGTTAATTACCTCTTTTAATTTTGATTCAATAAGATTTGCTCTTTTAAGAAATTGTTCCTCAATCACAATTTATAAATAAAAATACATGCTAATAAACTAATTGCGCAGACCTTTCGCTCCTCCTATTGAGTTAAGGAAGGTATCAATCATAATGAAATCGGCAATAGGTGTTTCTGATTCGAACACAACGAAACCATACATCATTGCATCCTTAGGTGTTAGCTGTCCCTCAA
>Ga0208549_100721_pt1 | contig 13172 bp, 10 predicted proteins | sample BED_host_MetaG_FD_187135 | JGI IMG/M metagenome (GOLD analysis project Ga0208549, IMG submission 187135) | Hot spring microbial mat communities from Yellowstone National Park, Wyoming, USA - BED_host_MetaG (SPAdes) (version 2) | ecosystem: Environmental > Aquatic > Thermal springs > Hot (42-90C)... | reverse complement strand
ATTCGCGTTTCTTACAAACAACTTTTCTGGCGGCGTTTGGCTTATATGGTACTCTCTATTATATAGTTCTACATTCTACTTCTTCTATAAATATGGATAGGTGAATTATATGGTAGGTGTAAATGCTCTATTTCTGGCGTTTTCCGGCATAGCCTTCCTGGGCTACATACTTACAGCGCTTTTTGCAAAAATAAAGATAGCAAATATACTTCCACTTATGCTTCTAGGTTTACTAGTAGGTCCTATACTTCATTTGTTAAATACAGGACATGGCAGTACAATCGTTAGTATATCACCTTACGTAAGTGCAGTAGCTATAGCTTTTGTCTTATTCGATGTTGGATTAAGCCTAGACATTAAAACGCTAGGAGAGGTAATACTAAAGGCTAGCAAATTTACCTTTGGGCTTGCTATCTTTACAGGTATCCTCTTAGGCTTAGCAATATTTTTCATATTTAAATGGAACCTTTATCTAGCATTTATTGCTGGATTCGCTCTTGCTGGTCCGAGCTCCGTAATATTGCCATCTGCCATTAAGATAACTAAGATAAATAAGAGGCTTAGATCAGCACTTCTTTTTGAAAGTGTTGTCACAGATTCTGTGCAGCTTATAATACCAATACTACTCCTTTCTATGCTTGCGATTGGCAGTTTGGATCTTATTGATGGCGTGAGGATGCTTATCAACTTCTTTTTAATATCGCCTATATTTGGTGCAATCCTTGCATTCTTTTGGGTTTTTATATTAAAAGAGTTTTCACAGTATAGCAAGCGCTATAGCTGGATGCTCACAATAACAATGGTAATTGGTAGTTATGGTTTAGCACAGGCTTTACAGCTTTATGGTGCGGTATCAGTATTTGTGTTTGGCGTAATCTTAGTAAATATACCAAAGCTCTCGAGATATCTTGAGAGGTATACATATGATATAAAAAGGGAGTTTATACATATTAGAGATTACCAGAGAGAGATAACCTTCTTTGTAAGCACATTCTTCTTTTTCTATATAGGCTTGGTTTTTAGAGTTAGTGAGCTCAATAATCTACTGCTAGTTGGCAGTTTTATTTTAGCAATAATAATATTCTTAGCAAGGTATCTCTTTGCACCAATATTAAATGATCTATTCAGCGAAAGAAACCTACGTTCCGAGAAAATATTCACAGTTTTCGATGTTGCAAGAGGACTTGCACCAGCAATTATAGCAACAATGCCAATAGCACTTGGTATAAGTGCGCCAGCTCTTACAGACCTGATCTTCCTTACAATAATATTCACAAATATAATTATGACCACAGGGCTATTTGTTTACGCAAAAAGGACATTCAAAAAGTAAGGTATTTCTATGATCTATTTTAAGCGCTACAAAACGGAGCATGGCGATGTAATAGCGATGTGCGATGAGGAGCTTATTGGTAAGGTTATAAAAGAGGGTAAGATAGAGATAGACCTTAATAAATATGCGAGCTTCTACAAGGGAGAGCTGCTAAAGGAAGAAGACGTAGAAGCACTTATTGATAATATCTACTCAGCCAATATCGTTGGTGAGCGCTCAGCCAAAATTATCATAAAGAAGGGTCTCGCAAGTGAAAATGATATTAGGAAAGTTAATGGTATACCGTTTATGCAGCTATTCAAAATAGACTATTAGCTTAGCTTTTTTTCTCTTTTAGTAGGATTATTGCCTGTGCCAAGTCTCCTTTGCTTTCCTCGATAGCCTTCTTGACCTTTTCTTTATCGTTAACACCGCTCTGCTCACTTACAAAATTAATATCCTCATCGCTTATCTCAACCTTCTCGCTCTTTTCCCTCTCATAGTAATTTCCTGTTATCTGAAATAGTTTCTTACCCTGCATTTCTATCATAGTAACCTGTGGGTTTTCTATCACTATATCATTATCAACGCCTTCTATAACTACCCTTACTGCCTTTATCTCACTGCTTTTTATGCCGAGTTTGTCCATCATGTTTTTAAGGGCTCTTGGATCTAGGTTTGGAATCATAGAATCTACCAACTAACAAATATATTATAAAAGAGAGAATTGATATGAATAAGGTGATAGCAATGATTATTATTATAGCTTTGCTATTTACTTGGGTGTGATATTTAACCATAGCATATGTTGGTGGTGCAGGAGTAAAGGTTGTTGGAATTGTTGTTGAGGTTGTTATAATGCTTGGTGGTATTATAGTGATAGAACTGTTTAAAGTGTTTATAATTGAATTAGAGCTTTCTATAGGCTTGGTGAAATTTACAAATTTTATATCATACAAAGAAACATATGAGTTATTTGCGATTACCGCCCTATCAGCACTGCTATTCGCGATAAATGTGGTATTGTATATAGTAAGATTTGAAGATATTGCCAATAAGCCATTGCCATACAGTAAGCAGTTCTCTATTGTTACATTTCTTTGACCAGAAACCTTAAAGTCAACATTTGTAGATTTTACATATCCGCCACGGCAGTTTACTAGCACATTACTTGCACCTATATTCATGCCTATTGAGCAGATCTCATTAGTAAGCCAGAAAACATTTATCTTATTTAGCGAATTATAAGCAAAAGGATAGTAGCCAGGTGTGCCTATTCCACCCATGTCGCCACTGCAGTAAGAAAGGCCAACAGAGTATGTTTCGGTAGTAGAGTTCTCATGATCGTATGGAGTATCAAGCAGCGCTATGAATTCATACACACCCGGCTCTTGATAGCCTCTTTCATAAACAAATTTGCCGCTGGTAATGTTGTAGAATGTAGCTTGCAGAGTAGCGTTAGGATCTCCCTGCCAGCCATTAAGAAGCCTTAGCTTGTTCCTCTTTGTAGGCGTGTTGAATATAATAGTATAATTCCAATATATCGGCTTGTTTACTGGGAATATTTCGTCTTGGTATATAAATGGGCTTATGTAAGCGGGCTCATACAAAACATTTCTGCTTATGTTGAATCTGGTATAGCCTAGTATATCAAACCCCCAGTATGGCGTACTATATAAATAAGGATTAAAGTTTATTGTATTGTTTTTAGATATTTCTTCGCTTTCTAGCATGAAGTAGCATGAGCCATTGCAGCTTGTATTCGGAAAAATACCAAATCTTGGAATAGGCAGCTCATATTCCTTGGCTGCATTTATAAAATTGTCAAGCTTTTGATTCATTGCTACAAGATAAGGAGCTTTTTCTGCAAACACGTTTGGCATCAGCTGTATAAACCTACCGATTGCATATTTCCTATCAGGACCATATAATAACAGATGAAAGAAATTACCAATTGCAATATTTGAAGTATTATCATAGAAGACAAGGCTATAATTTCCAGTTACATTAACTATGTTGTTCTGCGCGTTGTGCATACTTAATATTTTACCATTAATTGTGCAGTTTACTACGGTGTTATTGAATGTATTATTTAGAAATATAATAGCTGTGCTGATAGAATTTATCGCGTGTGAATCGCACTCAAGTATATTTGACTGCGCATTTGCACCAAATATAACTGTATTATTCATACATGAGATTGATGCGTTTAATATATAAGTATTGCTATTGCCGCTTATTACAAAAGGACATACGCTACCCGCATTGACTAAAGCAAAAGAGAGCATAAGTATGAACAACAGTATTTTATATGCTGCTTGCATGCATACACCATTTGGACTCGGCGGGAATCGCACCCGCGACCTTCCGCTTGCAAAGCGGACGCTCTGCTACTGAGCCACGAGCCCATAAAAATAATTTTTTAAGAATAAATATAAATTTATCCTGAGCTAGCACTTTGCATTAAGAGAAACCGTGGTTAGAGATAGATTTATATATGTTTTTGCTAATCAATTCACAAGAGATTAAAACCAAAAATGGTGTTAAGATGGCAGAGGAAGACGAAGATGAAGAGTATGACGATTGGGACGATGAGGAAGAGGACTATGAAGAATATGAAGATGAAGAAGAACCTGAAGAGGAAGATGATGAAGAGTAACTTCTTTTTATTTTTTATTAATTTGTGCTTATGAAATATTTCTATTGTGGAAGTGAATGCTAGTTTAAGATTTAAATGCCTCTTTAAATGATTTTTCTAGTTTTTGGGAGAAACTGCTCCAATATGCATGTGCTTTCGATTCATCAATATTTGTAAGATAGGACGGTGGATTAGGAACACTAAGCTTATTTGGTATTATACGATTAACAAATCTTGAAACATAATATGGTACATTCTCTTTAGTACCACGATTTATGCTATATCTTCGCTCGTATCTATGAAGATCTTTTATAAGGTTATGCGCAGTCTCTCTGTAATCTTCTTGAATCTTCCTCATCATATCAAGATTTGCTTTAGCTGCAGCCGGAGAAGTTCTATTAAGCTGTTGTTGTATTTGCTTAGCTTGAGCGGCTAAGCTATTGAGTTTGTTAATTTCACTATTAATTGAATTATATAGATTCTGAGCGTAAGTATCATTTTTCAAGGCAGATGAAGCGTTTAAATTCTCTAGCATATTTAAAAGTTCTGTTAGTGGAACTTTTACTTGTACTATTTTATTATTCATTTTAGTGTAAATTTTTGTTCCCTCGTTTAAGCCGGATTGAAATTTATTAATATTATCATGCATCATCCTAATTCTTGCGTTTGAGGAAGCGATTTTTGCCGCTTCAACTCTAGAAACACCATTTGCACGAGCAGCACTATATTCCTGCTTATAATACTTTGCAAAAGTTTTACCTTTAGTAGCTGTTTTCTGTATATATGCTGCTTCAAGCGCCGTAGCTTTATTTCTCGTAATTGAACCTTGCCTAAAACCTGCAGTCATCCTAGCAACATTTTTTCCAGTTAAAGTGGCTTTGCCAGCACCGCCCAACAAAACACCTATACCAAACAAGGCAAATATGTTGTAGCCACGCATCAGACCTGCTGCAGCAACTATCAAAATAAGTATTATTATCAGTGGAATAAGTGCATTTATTGCTCCTATCGAAAGTATTATGCTTATCATCAATAGTATTAAGCCCTTTTTGATATAAATAATTAATCTTTTTTACTCTTATTTGCCATTTCTATAAGATATATTAGCAATATAGCTGTAGCTGCTGTGCCAAGAAGTAAAATAATATTTATAGAACCATATGAAAGCATATCTAAACCTAGCTGGACAGGACTTACAGTCGTTTCATTTGGCGACCACGTAAAGTTTAACACCTGGAATGTTGCAAGGTTCGGCTGTGAATTTACAGGACCGCTAGATAAGCTATAATATAGAGTTGCTGAGTTAGATAAGTAGGGCTGCTGTATTGTTACCGGTTCGCCGTATGGATAGCCGTAAAACTCCGCTGTTATCGAGGCTATGCCTATACCGCACGCATTTGCTGTAAATGCAAAATTGCCGTTCTGGTCGGTTGTTGCTATGCCCATTAGACCAATTTGTGAGGTGCATAGGCCGGTGCCGTTAGAAGCTACAGGTATGCACCACTGCCTTATTGTTTGGCCAGTTTGTAGAACTATTGAGTTGCACGTTGCTGGCAAGCGATTGCCATATATATTGCAATCGTATACCCTCTGAGGGTATAGATGAGTTGGCGGTGGTCCGCACTCGCCTAGCGCATTGTACTGCGGATAATATGTTATTACATTCGCATTTGAAGATAAGCTTGTAAATGCTGGGTCTGCAAGTGTGCATGGACCACTTACCATGCTATTATATGCGCAAAGTATTGCATTTACTGGATAGAGCAATGCATTATACTGCATATAATTTATGTTGTTTTTGAAGTAAATGTAGATAGAATTATCCACTAAAGGCACATGTTTAACGCCATTAAAGTATGTTGCGTTTCCATGAATATAAAGGGTTGTCTGGTTTACGTTCTGTGGATCATAAGCAGGATTTACGCTTAGACTTATCTGTGTTATATTTGCAATATCAGCATCTATTGGAAGGTAAATTGTGTTGTTAAACCTATCATTAAGCACATAGATTAGTCTTGTATAGCCTCTAGCGTTAAATGGTCCACTAGTTACTATTCCAGAAGGATTTAGCGGTGATTGGTTAAGATATAAATCGAGTGCATCGGTAAATAAGCCTATCTTATACCAGTCAAACAGCTGTACTAATGAAGGAACATTAAACTGCTTATAGTAATAGCCTGTGCCTTGACCAAGTGCTCCGCCTCCAAAATAAGATGTATAAGGTTTAGGCATAAGTACTCTAAGTGCATCTTCACCAAAAAGACTACCTTCAGGTACAGAAGAGATTGTCGCATATACAGGTTGCGAGCCCAAATAATATTGATTTATTATAAAGTTTGCAATCTTTGAGCCGTTCACAATGGTTTGATAAAGTCCGTTTTTGTTGGTTATATTTACATAAATGTTTGTGAAGTTTCTATCGGTAAGGAGGTTTGTAATTAGATTCTTTGGCAATATTGTTCCGTAGTCAGAAAGATTTGGCACATAATATTTGCCATTACCATATATAAGATAAGTATCACCACCTTCTATTGTCGAATCTAAATTTTTAGAGGAAGAGCTTACAGTCTGGTAGGTGAAGACCTGATAAGAATTTGAAGCTATATCATTTGAAATTAAAACATTATATGTATAAGGAATCAAGAGATAACCCGCAAGCTTGCTATTTAATGTTTCTGCGATGCCAGGAAGAGAAGAAGGAGGAGAGGAATAAGAACTTATCATGCTACAAGATGTAAGTACTATACTGTTTGGATTTAGTTTCCCACACGCTGTACCATTTTCCATAGCTTCGATTGGATGCGCACAAAGCGAACTGCCTGGACTGTTTCCAGAATATGTAGAGGAAATTATGCGCTCAATAGGCATTATCTGTGGTGTGCCGAGGCTTTCCAAGAACTTAAATGCATCTGTAGCAGTATAAACAGGTGGATTCATGTATTCAACGCCAGGCAAATAACCACATACCGTATTGTAATAATATGAATAGTCAGTAAGGCAGTTATATGGTGGCAAACCGCCAAAGAGCTTTGTGTAGTTCTCTATATTTAGTTTTGTTAAAATAAGTTCTTTGTATATGTCTGGGTTGTTAATTGTATCCTTAACAAGACCCCAAAAAGCGCCAATATCGGATAGCGGATTCTTTGGGGTGGAGTTTGGAAAGAGAATGTTTATAGAATCATTGAAGTTTACAGAGAAGCCTATTTTGTTGTATTCGGGAGCCCAACCAACCTTTATATCCGGCGAGGTCCTCGCAGCCGTATCTGAGTCATGCATAGCTAATGCATCGAGCTGTGGACCTATAGGATAGTATGAGCCATTATAGTAGTTCACGCCACTTTCTGGATGATAATTTGCGGGATTAAGATTTACAGGGTTAAAGTTGCATTCAGGCGGTGTTCCACCATTTCCACCGCAGAAGTTTATACTTTTAGCATCATCTATATTAAATAGAGCTGTGCCAAAAATATTGCTAAGACTTGCTCCTGTTATGTTTGCGGCTAGCACCCAGCCATAAGGTGGATATGCACCATTAGAATAATAAGGTGGAGCCAGGCTATAATAGGTGCTTGATTCAGTATTAGGAGAAATACAGCTATATTGGTAACCTGTAACAAGAGAGGTTGTATGTGGTTCTTGTGTAATACATGGATTTGTTACCAACTCACAACTAGCCGAGCAAGTAACACCATTTTCTGAGTATTTAGTGGTTGGATAGCATTGATTAGATGTTAAGCTGTTCTGTGGTGTTAGATAGTAAGGTGAACCACATGTTTGAACTGTATACATATCATTGAAGTGGTTAGGATTAATTGGTATGTTGCTGCCTGTTGAGTTTAACACGCGCAATGTTAAAATATCAAAAAACACGCCTTTGTAGTTTGGGACTAAACCAAACCATGAGCTACCTACTTGGTTAATACCTATCCCACCAGCCCATTCGTCTAAGATATATAGATAGCCATTTACGTCAGCTATGCCAAGAGGATGATGGTATTCAGGTTCATCAAGCACGATTACTCTATTCACAAAGAAATCGTTCCATAGTTCAGACGGCAATGATTGGTTATATAAGCCATTGTTAGAGAGCCAGGAATAAATGTTAAGCGCAGCTAGAGGAGCTCCGCCATTGATACCACCAGGATAGACCGCATAAGCAAGATTTATTTGATTAATTTGCGTTAAATTAGTACTGCTATATACATATATATAACCACCATCGCTCTGGTTTGCTAAGAATATTAATAATCCTGTTGGTGAGACCGCTATCTCAGGCATTACCTGATTATTCGAATTTGTTTCGATTGAATTGTAAACCTCAACCCAATTGTTATTTCTAAGTGTATTTGTTATCTCTGCAAGGGCTGGACTGTAAAAGGAATAGCCAGTAGAAATGTCAGTGTATGATACATATCCTGTTATAAAAACGTCGCCAAAATTGTCAACAGATATATTCAAAGGTGTAAATCCTTGGTTTGACAAAAAGCTATTGTTAAAGGTATCTAGATTTATGCTGTTTACAACATATAAAGAGCTATTTTGCAGAGCAATCACATTGGTCCAATAGTTATTCCATTTGTCGATCCATTGTTGCATACTATTTGCGCTGCCCACACTGTCAGGTTGATAGTTTGTTGTATTGTAATAGCCTTTCAATATAAGCCTAAGCATTGTTAGAAAATATGCATCTTGAGAAGCTGAATAATTCAACACATATATATAGTTATTTGGTGCGGCGGCTATTGATATAACACCAGGTATGCTAGCGCTTATGTAATGGGGTATAACATTTAGCTTTGTTATTTTGCTAAGCCATTTCATGTATTTGTTCCAAGGCATTTTAGTTATTTCGTTCGGATTGCTATTTACTAAAACACCATTGTAATTCACAAAGAATCTAGAGCCAGTATCTATAGGGAATGGCTCTATCGAATTCTGAGGTTCATAGTAGTTCCATGGGCTAAAGGTATCGTATGAGATATTCATATACATAGGCAAAACTAGTGATCCTGGTGAAGGTATAGAAAAATTATATAGTATGTAAGGTAGTATTGGGGTGTTGAATGTTGTGTAACTGTTTTCCCCTGTTACTACATTATAAGGTATAAATGTATTATTGAGATTATTCATGGTAACATACATGTTTGCAGTTAGTGGCGTGTAAATAGTATAAGTGCTTACCGCAATGCCATCAGTATTATAGCATGTTATGGTATTAACCTCAGTATAGCTATATGATATTTCCATTGTATTGCTTACTCCAGGAAGTTCTGCATATTTGGCAGCCCAAGACCATAGCCCATGCTGAGCATATGAGGGCACTTGCTCATAAATGTAGCTCTTTGTATTAAATCCATTCGAGAGAGTACCATCCACAATGGGCGAATAGCCGAGGTTAAAAAGATCCAACTCACCTATGTTGTCTATGTAGAAATTTTGTATAGAAACATCATTGGGTGTTGGCCCGCTAGCAACTATATCATAGTTTACAGTAGGATATAATGGTGCAGCGCTCAGGAAGCATACATCTCCTCCTGTAAAGTCGCCGTAAGGTGTAAATAAATAATTGTCAGTATAAGTTTGCTTGGGTGGGTTTGGCGAGGTTAGAAGCCGTATTGCGTTTGCAGAATTTGAAGTATTAACAATCGCTGTTGGAGAATACGCATAAAAGCCTGATTGCTGCGAAGATAATACGCATGAAGGAAGAGAGAAATAAGTAGGCGAAACATGTATAGAAACAGGAAAAGATTCTACAGGATAGATATATGATATTTTCGAAGTGCATGTTGTCCCAGATGTTGCTATCGTAGTTAAAGTAGTTGTTGAAGTGGTTGTTGATGTTGTGGTTGAGGTTGTTGTAGATGTTGTTGTGGTCGAGGTTAAGGTTGTTGTTAAAGTTGTCGTTGAGGTTGAGGTTGTTGTAGTCAAACTAGTTGTTGGTAAGGTTGTTGGTGCGGTAATAAGATAAATAAGCGAAATTAAAGGAATGGTGAAAAGAAACAACTTATTCAAGCAGATCACTTATCAAGCAAATTTCTTACATCATATTCATTTAATTTTAATATTTAAGAATATGTTGTAAAAGCATAAAAATTAATCTTAGAAGGGGCTTTTAGAGGAATAAAAGGGTTTTCTGGGAATTTATTTATTTTTTAAAATTTTATTCTGTTTGTGATATTATGGAGTTTGACTTCTTGAAATGGATAGGACATGCGGCTTTTATTATAGAAGGTGAGAAAAGGATTTATATAGACCCTTTTAAACTAAGCAAAAGTTTTGGTGATGCAGACATTATATTTATAACACATTTGCATTTCGACCATCTAAGTATAGATGACATTAAGAAGGTGGTAACAAAAGAAACAATAATCGTTGCACCTACAGAAGCAAAGAGCAAGCTTGCTTCATTCAATACATTTCTTGTAGAGCCTATGAAAAGATATAATCTACATGGGGTAGAATTTGAAACGGTGTATGCATACAATGTAAAGAAGGAAAGGCTTAACTTTCATCCAAAACAGAATAATTGGTTGGGTTATATAATAAATGTGGATGGCAAGCAGGTATACCATGCTGGTGATACCGATTTTATAGATGAGATGAAAAGCGTTAAGTGCGATCTTGCGCTGCTTCCTATTGGAGGTACATATACAATGAGTGTTGAAGAGGCGATAGAAGCGGCGAAGGCGATAGATGCAAAATATTTTGCGCCTATGCATTATAAGGCGCTTCTCGGAAGAGAAGGTTCTAAAGAAGCTGAAGAGAAGTTCAAAAAAGAGGTTAAGAATAGTGTATTGTTAAAAGAGATGCAGGAGCCTAGCTACTCTTTCTAAGCTCTATGATCTCATCTGCAGTGTTAAGCAATTCATCCGTGCTCATCTTAAATACACGTCTTTCCTTGTTTGCAAGCATGCGTGCAAGCTTAGCCGCTTCTTCTTTGCTAAGCCCGAGCTGCTTAGCTGAATCGACTATAGCATTCTTGAGCACCTTCTTCTTATGCTGCATCAACATTCCAATAACCATGAGCTCCTCTTTGCTTATCTCTCTTTTCTTAGGCTTGAGATAAATAAGTGCGGAATCGACCTTTGGTATAGGCTTGAAATTTCCCCTAGGCACATCCATAAGCTTTGTCATGCTGAATGAAAGCTGCGCATAAACGCTTAGTTTAGAATATTTTTTACTACCGTTAACTGCAAGCATATGTTCTATGAACTCTTTTTGCATGCAGAGCAGGGCTTCCTTCTTATTTGAAGCTAGCCATTCTATAACCTTGCTTGAAAGATTATATGGAATGTTTGAGATCACTATATCTATATCCTTTGTTCTCAGATTACTCTCTACCTTAAAGAAATCGCCTTCTATAAGCTCAAGGTTCTTCTTCTTTATTTTTGTTGAGAGCAGTGAGTAGAGAAAGTGGTCCTTTTCAATTGCTATTACATGCTTCGCCCTCTTTACCAGCTCTTCGGTAAGTATACCATATCCTGGACCTATCTCAAGCACCGCCTTGCCATATGCATGCATAGCCTCGGCTACAGCCACGCGCTTGTTCACAAGAAAGTTTTGACCTAATCTTTTGTTTGGTGAAAAAAGAGGTTCCATAATACAGTAATATAAATTTAACCTCCTTATTTTTATTTGTTTTGTATGTATATGAGAGGCCAATCTTCTATCGAGTTTCTTACCACTTATAGCTTCCTTTTTATAATGCTAGGCGTACTTGCAAGTCTTCTCTTTTATTTTGGAACTCTTCCACGAAGCACTGTGCCGATGAGCTGCACCTCCTTTAGCGGTCCGACATGCAGCTTAGCTAGCTACTATGCAAACTCAAGCGCACACTACTCCTTCTTTATTATAGCACTGCAGAATTCACAGGCGATGCCCATAAATGTAACGAATATAACAGTGATGGTTAGGTCATATAAATATAATGGCTACTGCTCACCCAGCTTTTTGTATCAAGGCATGTATACTTTATGCATAGCTGGCTCAAATAATGTATATAACCTTGGCAGCTTGGTCCAGGGCTTTTATACAATAACAGGAAAGGCTTGCAATACAGGCTTAGCTAATCTCGGAAGATATTGTGGCGAAAGTTTTAGCTACAGTGGCTCATTCACAACCTCGCCATCTATAAAAAAACCGACAGCATTTGCGGTTGTTGTTGCTGCTGGACCTCAAGGCAAAGCAATACCAAACTATCAAAACGCACCATTGGTGCCAAACAATTGGAGCATAGTACAGAATGGATATTGGGTTACCTATCCAAACGGCTATGCATACACCTCAACTCCACAATACTCTGGTACAGCTCTCGGTTTTAAGCTTGCATCTTTTCCTTATACAACCTCTTTCCTAAACGGCAATACCCTCTGCACATCGCCATATAATTCAATGTTTAGCATTTCTTCAACCCTTTTCTACATGCCAACAAGCAGGAGCGTTGGGGTTTATATAGATACTGCGGGGGCTGAAGAGGTCTATTATGAGGAGCCTGCATCGAATGTCTGGATAAGCACATTTAGCGGAGGCGCATGGAAGCTGCAAGGTGCAACAATCTATTCAAACACTATAACCTTAAACAGTGGTGTGGCTAAGTTAGAAGTTGTATGGGCAAGCAACTGCTTTGGCATGCAGGCCCTCAACCTTACTAACCTGCCTCAGTGAGCATGCTCTTTGCTATAGAAGCTATTCCTTTGAAGCCTGCAAGCTGCGTTCCCGCTTCATCATTTGAATTAAATATTTCTATCCTCACCTTCTGCTTGTCAGCTTTATCCAATACACTTTGCACCTCCCTGCTTATCAATAGATCATCATTAACCAAGACAACACCGGCAAGATATTCTTCTAACGATTTATCGACATTTTCTAAACCAAACCATGCGTTTCTAAATTGGAGAGCCTGCATAAATAAGTTAAGCAGGGCAAATTCTCTTTTTACATGCTCATGCTCTAGAAACTTTGCAACATCTGGGCTTTGCATCGCTTCTCTAATGCCAGACCTTTCAGCGTCACTCGCAGGCACAAATAAGAGCTTCTTTCCTGTATTTATATGCATGCTTTCTATATAATGCTTGAAGTCTTCTCTTGTAAAACCCGGTCCCGCTATTATTACAGTATCTGCATGCATATTTTTTATTATATTTATCACTTCATCAAAATAGCCTTTTCTAGCCTTCTCATAATCTTGCTCCTTCATCCTCTTGCTTAAATGGCTATATATCT
>Ga0208549_100720_pt1 | contig 13208 bp, 10 predicted proteins | sample BED_host_MetaG_FD_187135 | JGI IMG/M metagenome (GOLD analysis project Ga0208549, IMG submission 187135) | Hot spring microbial mat communities from Yellowstone National Park, Wyoming, USA - BED_host_MetaG (SPAdes) (version 2) | ecosystem: Environmental > Aquatic > Thermal springs > Hot (42-90C)... | reverse complement strand
TGAATTTAGTAGAGAAGTTGAGCGAGGAGGAGGCTCAAGCTATAATTTCTAAATGGGAGGAACTGAACCTTATCCGCGTGGATGTCATCACGAACCAGATTGTATCAAAAGATAGAGACCAGGAGGTGAATGAAAATGGGAACCAGTGAGATCGATAACAAGGAATACGCAGAACCGCCTGGCTCCGTCCCAGAAACATCCGTATCAAAGACCCCACAGGACTGCAAATACTTCCATAACTGTTCAGCAAATCTTTGTCCCCTGGACCTTGAGATATCAAAGAGGATATGGATTCCAAGCGAGAATGATACCTATGAAATATGCAGAAACCCTGAGTTCGCAAGCCTGCAGTTCATAAAGACACAAAGAAAGATCGTAAAGGCATTGAGGAACAGACCATGGGAATGTGATGACTTCTTTACCTTCGAGATGCTAAACAGGGACATAACCGTTAAATCAGGAATAAAAGGAATTCCTTTGGATCCCCCTGACACTGTCAAGGATGCATTCACATGGTACAGGAAGAAAGAAAGACTATGGATAGCCCGTCACCCTGAAAAAAGGGAACTTTCAGCGAATGAAATCCAGAGGAGAAAGGTCCAAATGCATGCTTTGAGAGGAGGGATTGAAGATAAAGACCAATTTCACCAGAATTAATCAAAAAATGTGTTCATTTATTCATTTTGGAGAGGTATCGGGGTTAGGACGATTAACAATTCATCTTGACCCTATTCCCTCTAAAAATTACACAAATGGAGATGAGTTAAGATGATGACTAAATTTGTGAGGATCCCTGATTCAGATTTCACATTTCACTACGAGATTAAGGGCCCTGATGAGTCCGTGAAACTCGGACGAAACACTCATACGAGTGTCGGCCTAAAGGCCAGGAGATTAAGAAATGGAGAATATGGAAAAAACAACGAGGGAAGATAAGCAAAAACAGGGTAGAATGCCAAACAGGTATAATACACCTTACGGCTACGGTGTCCTTGACAACTTCGGAGCACACCTTGTTGGAAGACTGCTTACCATTGAGCTAATGAACAATAAAACGGTGTCTGGAAAGCTAAAAGGATATGGGCAATTCGATATTATGATCACTGACTCAAGGACTGGCCAGGATTTAATAATCATGAAGCACGCCATAGTTTCAGTACAGGGGGACCTGACTGTCAAGCAGAATTCGGAGACTGGGAGGAAAATATGAAAAGAGACCTTACTAAAGAGGAAATCGAGGCGATAAAAGCTGATATAAACAGGCACCTTTCAATACGAGACATCGCCAAGAAATACCATATATCGTTCAGTGTCTATTCAGAGATAAAGAACTCAGCTATAGACAAGACTATCCAAACAGAAACAATAAGACCGGAAGAGTCTTCCAAAAAGAAGACTGCGAAAAATGACGAACCTGTCAGTGCGAAAACCATCGAAAATAACAAAACAGGCAAAGCATGGATTGTAAACGAGGAACATACGAACAAAGAGGTCAAAAATGATAATATCTTTGATATCAGACCCCCGCCAAAGCTCAAGCCGAAAAAATTTCTGTTTCCTAGGATTGGCAAGAAGAATACCTTTCTCATTGCATACCTCGGAAAGTTCTACTTTGAATTCATACTCCCTGATTTCCCAAAGGAAATGCAGGACGAGCTTGCGGAAACCATAGCGGATGCCGTGGTCGAATTTATTAGAAAGCACAATGAAACGACCTTTACAATAATAAGGACGAACTGAACGCATACTTTCTTTGGCAGGAAAATCACGTTAATGCAATGAACATGCTATAAGGACGTAAAGAATGGATCCGAAGGCAAATTTAACCGAGGAAGAAATCAGGACCATCAAGGAAGATATCCAGAGAGGTCTCTCGCCCAAGAAAATATGCATGAAATATCATATTTCTCCTGTCAAATATGCTGAAATCAAGGATTCTATGAAACAAAAAGAACAGTCAAGCAGTGATCCTGACCGTATTATATCACCGAAGACCTATTATGTTAGACCTTATGTTAGCCCTTATATTAGACTAACGAGGAACAGGCACTGGGGCTTGATTCTTTTTACTCTGCTCGTTATATTGTTTGTTTACTCGATTTACCTGGTATATTTCGGGTTGTCAAACCTTCTTCCTACGCTGGTAATCCTGGTTCTTATTATTCTCATTGTACTACTCGCATCATTTATTAATGAAGACTAATGACCTTATTTGCGTGAAACCAATAAAAAGGGCTATGAAAGCCCATGACATAAATGCAATTTCATTTTCCTCTCGGAATTTTTCAAAGTCCTGAGAATATTCAATACAGAGTGAATGGCTCTAATTCACGCTTTCGATAACGTTGTTGTTTTCCCCTTTCGGCATTTTTCTTGTTCCCGAAGATCTAAGAGCGTTAATATATTTTCAAGACGTGATATCCCTATGATTATGAGTATTTTGTCAATTGTATCTTATTGTATCTTATTGAGTCTTATTTGATATTATTGTGCAATATTGTGTATTATTGGGTATTATTATCTAAATGATGGATAAATCTTGTATGGTATTCGACGAATATGAATTATTCGGGCTTATAGTGAATTTATCAAATAATCGAAACTTAATCACATTTTAATAAAAGCTCGTTTCTCCTTTCAGCTTTTTGGAGGTCTTCATAACTCATCTTCATTGATCACTATAAGGTAAGGGATGCCTATTAATTATATGATTGTAAAAATTACATAAACATGCACTAGCATGCATAAATAAGCACAGACAAGCCTATGGAATGTATCAGCTTTTCATTGGTGGACCGGTGCGTTTTATCTAAAAACAATGATATATCCTCATTCCAATCAATACACCAATTGTTACACCGAGTTACACCAACGGTGTAGGTTTCGATGCGTATCTATAAATGTGTTAGCTTTTTCTGCCGTATTGCCATATTATGTCTGAGAACATCGATGTATTCTCGTTCCAATCAATACGGCAATGGCCACAGCGAGCCACGTCATCAACGTGCCCCCAGTCAGTGAACATACCGTGAAAATCTGGAAAACGAGTGCTATTCGGTGTTTGAAATATCTTGTTCACCCACATTCATTCATGTGAACATACCATGAACATCTGGGCAATGTATATTATCCAGAGTCCAGAACTGTTTTGTTCACGTTCACGGCAGTATACATACCATGATCATGTTCCGGTGGAATGACGCCCACCGTTCAAATATTTGAAAGAAAACTGCTTCTAAATTCCCCTGGAGCAGATCAATTAGCATAATTAAATAATGCAGTAAAACGTGTAATGCTATTATGTAATAATTGAATTTAGAAGATAATTGCTCATATCTTACCTAATAATTCTGCCATTATTTCATCGCAATATGAATAGAAACCCTTTTCGTCTAGGATTAATATCTTAGACTTGGAATAACTTGATTCTGGGTTTGATATTATATGGTTGCCCTGTTCGAATAATTTTTTGAAATGAATCTTCAAATCATTCAAATCATCGATTCCCTTCCGTTCAAGTTTATTTCTCAACAATTCCAAGTTCAATGTTGAATCATTGCCAATCGATGACTTAACCATTTGCCATTTAGCGTATTCCTTTAAATTTACAAAGCTTATTGACCTCGTTATATTTTCCAAATTCAGTTTTTTCAACAACTGTGAAACAGGGAAGCTATAATCATAAACATCTTCACCCGCCCCTGGAACATGATTTCTCAATCCAAGACCTGCCTTTAGCAATTCTTCATAGATTTCTCTTGATTTCTCTTTCATTTGAAGTGAATGAGCTGCTACATACATTGCATACAGCAATTTTTCATCTATTCCTAGTGATTTAGAAATTCCTTTAAGTTTTTCATCATCTAGATTGGGCACATAATTGTAATTACTGTAAGAGGTAACTCTAAACTTTAAGAGGAATTCATTTGTATTCCCTAATTCTTCAAATTCTCCTCTTAGCATTGATATGAGGAAATATCTCTCTTCATATTTATTGACAATATTAAATAATTTATCTTTCCTTTCCTCAATCCTTTCATCAATGATTGCTCTGGCTAAATTCACTGATTTATCGTCTCTTTGAATGAAGTAATGCTTATCACCTCTCCCAATTATACCAATAAAACTGAGAACCTTAAGTTCGGGTAAATGTTTTTGGTAATTAATTTCATATGAATTTAATGAAATTTGAAAGATCAATTCTTTAGCTATATTTAAATCAAGTTTTTCTTGCTTGATCTCTTCTTCGAATTCCATGATTATCTCCATATATTGTGTTGCATTTCTTTGCCCATGTGGGGGATTAGGCGGTATATCATCAGTAACTTGCTTCAAACCTAAGGCCTTTATGATAGAATCAATATCTCCTTCAGAAAATTCATGCTTACTATTTTCAAGTACATCTTGAATATTTTCTATGATATTATTCGTGTTTACTATACGAAAGAAACGATTCTTATGCATATCTACATTACCCTGCCCCAGTCTCTCCACATATTTGCTATCACCCTTAAAACAAGCCCAGGAATCAATCATGGCTCTAAAAACTTCTTCCTTAATTTTTTGATTCTGTAGGGAAGGAATTACACTTTTAAGGTTTCTAAACAAATAATCCCTTTGCTCTTTGCATTGTCCAAATACATTCCTATCTCCATCTACCGGTGTTATATTCTGATCTTTATCCTTGACATACCATGGACCATTTTCACCTCCCATTACTTCTCCTTCGTAACTCTTTAATTCAATGTCTATTAGTCCCTTTTTCAATATGATTAACATATCTATTTGCATTGAAGAAATGAAATTATAACATACATGAATTCTTTCGAAGCTATTTCCAAATTCGGATTTTATTTTATCAAGTACTTCACGGAACTGTTCCCTTTCAGAGGGATTTGGAAATTCACCTTCGCCTGTATAAACCAAAACGGGCATACCTTTAAAGTTAAATAAGCAATAAAAAAGTTTGGGTTTGTAAATTTGTTATATAATCCTGAATCAAAGTTTTGATTGAATCCCTAACTCTTTCAATTTTAAACAATATGTTGTTTTGTTTTTTTTTCAAAATCTTCATCGATTTCTTTGGTATCCCTGAGGACTTCCATTCTTCCCCTTTCGGGGGCATGGTTTCGTTCTGGAATCTTCCAACATTTAGGGCGAGCTAGAAGCTCAAAGATCGGATCGGCAGCCTTTCCTGAACCAGTATTCCACAAATTATGGAATACGATCAAAAAAATTCTTTCATCGTAGTATTGGGTTTTATTGCTTCTCTCAAATTCCTAACGCTCTCATGATTACATTATTCTCGCCTTCGGATGATCGAGAATGTATCGCCTTAAATTTGAAAGAAAAGTGCATCCTGATGAGCGTTTTAAGAGGGCATGGGGGTAAGAACGATAAATTACACTACTTGGCCATATTTCTCGCAAAATGAATAGACAACCAGGACATGAAAAATATACGATTTTATTGGTTTTGAATAATGGTATCTCTTTGAGAGAGGGAAAGCAAAATTGGAAAATTCCTTCCTTTTCGAGAGATTATCGAATATCTTAACCTTTTCAAAAAAATATGTTGATTTATTCAATTTTAAGAATTATTGAATTCAAAAGGTAAAAATATATTACCATGCCTCCTGAATGATAGATTCAAACAGGCTATCCTTAGAGGAATATTCTCTCCTCCACGAGCATGAAGAAACCAGCCTTGAAATTAAAGGAGATCACAGACCTTCTGACTGTTCAATAAATCTTAAATATGGCTTGGAAATTTTTAGTAAGCCCCCTGACGCCTCCTCCTCAATCGCAGGGGGCGAATTTTAAGAAGAATTTTATTACGTTATATTATATGTTTCAAGAAAAGGTCACCTCAAAAACTTCCGTTAAGTTATTTATGGTTTGCTTATTTTTTATTAATATTCTTTGCAGTAGCAGATTGATATCTGACCCTAGCGATTAACCCTATTAAGGCCCGGCCTTATCAACAGCAGATTACATGTTTTTCCCTCAATCAATTTTAAAGACAGTTTGCGATGAAAGCTTATACCCAGCTTCGTCCTTTCCATCAGTGTCCTTCTTTACAAGAATTGCCCAAACGACCCGACGCATGTTCTGGGGTGGTTCGTATGATTCTTCATCAAGGTCGACGTTCGGATCTGGGATTATCTCTGGTAGCTTCTCCTTCAGTTTGTTTTCCTTATATGCATTCTCAAGTGCCCTAATCAATTTTTGGTTTCCTTGTTCTTTTTGGACATATAGAATATATCTTGCCATTTCTGGATCCTTATTCATAGTATCTACAATTTTTCTCAATTTAATGGGTATAGCCCTCAATGTTTTCTTATGTTTATCTTCCAGAGATTGCAGATATTTATTTTTCAATTCCCTGAATTTGTCTATCAACTGCTTATAATCTATTTTATCCCCTTTGTTATCATTTGGTTTATCCATCAAAATTTGAATTATTTTGGTTTGGTCAGTCACCAATTCACCGTCGTCGAATTTCAGGACCCAATGGTAATCATAGGGGCGATTTATGCCCGACCTGAAAAGTACGAATATTCCTCCTCTCTCAAAATACTTATATGCACCTGAACCGAGGGGAATTGCCTTTATTTTTTCCTCGCCAAGCTGTTCCTTTATCTTTTCATAAATATCCATGGGGTCTAAACCCCATAGGTCAATTCCCAAGCTTTCGCCCACTTCATCAATCTTGTTCAGCACTTCATTTTTCCCTTTCAGTATATCGAGGAGTATGTTAAAATCTTTCGAGAGCGGTTCCTCGCCAAGTATGGAAGCGTCCTGACCTAAAGTCTGCCTTATTTCCTCGATCTTTGTGCTGAGCTTTTCCATAATCCCGATAAAATGCTCAAGACTTTTCGGATCTTCCTTATCTTTATTTTCCGGCGTCATATTCATAATGTATACCTTATCATAAGTAGAATTCATCCTATCTATCCTGCCAGTTCTCTGTATTAATACTACAGGATTCCACGGAAGATCATAATTGACCATATACTGGGCATTCTGGAGATTTTGGCCTGCGCTTAGTACATCAGTACTCACTAAGTAACCTCCATTATTCATGAAATAATTTATTACATCGAACCTATCATTCATGTTGTTACCTACTGATTTGTTTCCAGTTGTGAGCATCAGCCTGTCCCTTATCCCCGGAATATTCCTGAGTTTATTGTATATATATTCAGCAGTATCAGCGAAGGATGTAAATATAATTATGCCATTTTTTCCCTCTATGTTGAAACTACTTATTTTCTTATTGAATACATCAAACTTAACATCTTCTGATTCCAGTTTATCAAGGGTGGCGATTATAGAATTTATTATATTTACATCACTTAATGCTTTTTTCTTGTACTCTTCGACCTCATTATCGTCCATGGTAAGGTTTTTGAGCTGGTCATCGGGTATACCTGAGAAATCAAAATCATCTCCATCTTCATACACTTTGTTTTTGAACTTCGGTGGGATAAATATCTTGTGTTTTTGAGCGAAGTCTATTGTTTTATTTATGTAATCTCTCTGGCGTTCTAGGCTCCTTCTAAGAGCGAAGACAGAACTCTCTAACCTCTTGAAATAGTTGATTTTTGTTACGGTCTTAACAAGATCCTTAAGTGTTTCTTTTTTAATGACCTGCTGTGATGATCCTATTGGCATACCATCTGGTAAAGTTAGATTCTTGACCTGCTTATCTACAGCCAAATCATAATAGATGAAATTCATGCTGTCTATCTGATTTGATAACCATTCTGGGTCCAGCGGCAGAGAATAGGAAACTCCGTCTGTATCTATAACTCTCGACGGGAAAGACAGTCCTTTGCTGAGCTTTGAGGCTGTTTCCCTTGACGTCCTAACAACGAACCTCTTCAACAACGGGTCAATGTTTATTTTCCTGCCGTTGAGAAGTTCCTTCTGTTGTTGGCTAAAGAAACCCTTGAGCGAGGGTGCTATATCAGGCACCCCATCATCATTCACAAAAAGGCTTATAAGATTGTATAAATCCATAAGGGAATTGTTCACCGGCGTAGCAGTGATGAGAACAAGTTTAACATTCTTCCTGTTCAAGTAATCAGAAATGCCTTTGTATCTTTGAGAAGATGAAGACCTGAAATAATGGGCTTCATCTATGATTATGAAATTCATATCTTTGTATTTACGTGAAAGTATATCCGGATCGCTGGATACCATTTCCGTATTAATACGTGGAATTTCTATTCCACTGGCATCGTGCATCTCCTTTTCCCATGTGGTCTCCAGAATACTTTTGGGTGCTATAATGAGAGGTTTCATTCCCGATTTTACTGCCATAAGAGCAAGAGCTATTCCGACCCTCGTTTTGCCGAGACCTACGGGATCGGCGATTATGACACCCCCGTACCTGTTTAACACATTCCATGCCTGGTGTATGGTCATTTTCTGGTGGAGGTGTAGACCTTTAATCATTTCGATTTTTTCAATATCCTCAAATTTATCTTTCAGTGACTCCTCAAGCGCCTTAGCCAAGATCTCCAATGGGCTGTGGGCAGTCACGTAGTTTTTGAGGAATTCAATGAGCTTGTTTTTAAAATCTATGGAATTATCCCACATATCATCGAACCATTTTGAGAGTTCCATAACAACTTCCCTGTCCGTAGTGAGCATGTTAAGTTCTTTATTGCTCGTAAGCCCGCTGTAAGTAAAATTACTGGAACCTATAATGCCGAAGCCGTTGTTTATCTGGGAAAGAGAAGGATTGCCTCCCATGTATACTTTCCCGTGGAAAAAACCATCATTTACGATATTAACCTGAACATTTTTCTTCTCAAAGTATTCCACTGCATCTTCAACCTCTGAGAAGAACTTTAGGTCCTCTTCGTTATCCAATGCCTCGTTTTCAAGTTCTGAAAGTATTTCATCGCGGTACGCAACGTTGGACTGAGGCTCCCTCCCGAGTAGGAATCGGAGATTCTTATCTTTCAGGGAATCTTTGATAAGAGAAAATCCCCGGACGTTGAAGTAGGCGGAAGCGATGGCAATTTCTTTCACCGCTGATATCTCGTTTGAAAGAGTGTCGCTCATTTTCACGGAACGATTATCGATTATTTTGGTCATTGGTCGTTGCCCTCCTCGTCATCCGGTTTAATCTCGCTGTTTGATTCCGTCGATTGGGCTTCAGATGCCAACCTCTTCAACGGTCTGTCGGCTTTGACTAGGCGGTCTTCTACAAGTTCAACAAATTCATTGTAAAGTTCTTGCAGAGAAATATTTTCAACCCCCATTGACTTTAATATTTCTGAATCTAATTTTCTTCTGTCTTCCATTCCTATTTCCTCAAAATATCTGTTTACTTCTCTGTCAAATGAAAATCTTATTTGTGATAAATCCAATTTGTTAAAATCCGGTACCGGCATCTGTTCATAGTCATCAACCATAACCTCTCCCACACCCCCACCCATTCTTCTCAGATAAAGCTCCATTGTCATGTAGAATAAAGTTGAATTAAGGTAGGCTATGATATTTTTAACTTCTGATTTGATTGTATATAAAGTATGATCACAAATAACTGGTTTATCTGATGAAGGAACGAAAAATCTGTCCATAACGTACATTGGCAATATAACGTTCGATGGTTCTAACTCATTAAGAAAATACCATTTTTTTCTGCCTGAGACTGAAGGGATATTGTTGTATCCATACACGGGATCCTTTCTCCCTCTAATCTGCACTGGTTGCTTTTCTCCCCATGCAATATACTTTTTCGTAAAGTCACCTGGTTCTTTGGTGTACAGACATAATTTTTCCATTTCCTTGATTATGTAACCTTTGAGTTCCTTGGTGGTCCTGACGAGAGGCGCTGTATCCGACCTGTTTATAACAAACCTCTCTCTGCCCTCGTTCTCTATGTAAATTAGCCCTCGTTCTCTCAACTCTTTTTCGTTTCTGGCCGTGACACCCCAGTCCTCGAACTTCTTTGGATTTGCAGCATAATCTATATCATATTGTGAGGAAATATCCTTCATATAAAAAAAGTTATTTGCGCCGGTTTTAATTCCAAACTTAATCTCAGCGAAGTCACCCAGTTTGTGTGTGAGCTTCGGCAGGATTTTCTCGACAAATAATTTTGGAGCACGGAGGTAGAACCATTTTCCGGGCTTGAGGTTATTCCTTTCAATGGAAATATGGTTTTTCACGTTGCGAAGAGAGTAGCTGTCGAGATATATGAAATCAACAGGAGTTTCTAGCATTTCATTAGTGAACACAGAAACAACTGTATTCACGTCGGCTCCAAAGGATCTTTGCCTCTGACCGTAAACAGCTATAAGCCTCTTCTTCATATATTCCTGCAGGCTTAACCCGTAGCCTGTTTCCAGCCATTTATCAGAAGAAATTACTGAAACCACGCCCTTCGGGGCGAGGAGGTTGAGGGCACGCATGAAGAAATATGCATAGAGGTCAGATTTCGAGTCAAGGCCATAATTGCTTTTGAGAAAAGTTTTTTTGTTTTTCGATATTGCCTCCTGTCGCACGTACGGTGGATTCATGATGATTATGTTAGCTTTGTTCACTAGATAATATTCTATATATTCCTCGGAGCCCCTGATACCGATAGTCTCCCGTATTTCTTTCCTGATTTTTTCCTTGAGTTCTTTCTTCTTCGCCTTATCGGATTCGTGTATGTACTCTCTGTGGAGATCTTTCATTTCTAGTGAGTAATTGGCGAAAGATAGAGATTCGAGTGAATCGTTCACGGTTACTAAATTAATGTCAAGGTTTGGCAGTGGGCGAGGATTGTCCTCGTCGATGACGTAAGAGAGCCAGATCCTCAGCCTAGCTATTTCCACTGCCTCGCTCTCGATGTCGAAACCGTAGATGTTCTCCAATAATTCTTCCTTGAGGATCTCTGGCGGCGTTTCTTTCCCTAGCACGGCCATCTCCGCTTCATTTATTATTCTAGAGACTTCGTCAATGTAATAAACTAGGAAACCGCCTGAGCCCACTGCAGGATCCACCGTAACTGCTTTCAGGAGCTTGTCTTTAAATAGTTGGAGTTCGGCGATGTTTTTTGATTTTGCAAGATTGGATATATAAAGTTCGATGCCGTCCTGTAGTTTTCCGTCCACCACTTTATCGTTTGTATTGAAACCGTTGAGGAAAAGGTAATTGGATATAGCACGTCTCACGATAAAAGAGATCTCTGCAGGGGGTGTATAGAACGTTCCCTTGTTACCCCTCTCGTGTTCGGGAAGCATGTTCTCGAATACAGTACCCAGGAGGTAGGGGTCAATAGAAACCTCTACCTCAGAGGGTGTTGACTCATCAACGGTAAAGTTGTAGCGGTTGAAGAATGAACGGGCTTTTATGAAGAAAGAGGTCATGTCTTCGAAAGCTTTGTCTATGAATTCATCTGTGATGTAATCCTCCCTGTCAAAGAGTGACCCATTCAAGTAAGGAAGGTTCATGGAATTATCGGGGTTGTTCAGGCCGTTGTAGAAGACTTCGTTTAGTTGTCTATAATCGGAAATGGTGTCGATGAAGCGGCGATTGCCAGCAAGCCACCCCTTCTTCTGGAGAAAATAGAGGAACATGAGCCTCCCAAGAAAACGCTGGGCGTAGGCATACGATTCCTTCTCTGGAAGGCCATGCCTTTTAAGAATTGATAAGAGTTGCAGAAATCTCTCCCTGTAGCCCTCGAAGAATTCCTCCCTGACTTTCTCATAGGGCAGATATTCTTTAAATAATAGCGCTAGTTCCTTTATGTCATCTGAATATCTTATAGATCTTAGTACCTCCTCATCTGTATGATAAAGGTGATCTTCGAGGTGGAGGATCCTTGCTTCTCCGTCTGCCCCATCTGGGAAAGTTATTAATAAAGCTTCCTTCCTGTCTGAGAATATAAACAAGGTATTGAAGGGCCTTTTTTTGATGAAATCTCTTGCTGCCCTGATTATTGATTTTTTACGGATTTCATCAGTGTATATGAATAATACGTTTAAAACACCGTTGTTGAATAGCGAGTATGATTCTTCTATATTTATTCCTTTGAGAACATGTTTATCTATTTTTATTTCTTCTCTATTTACATTGAAACCATTCTTTTCAAGTATGTTTAGAAAAAATGGTAGGTCAAAATTAGTCTTCCTTTCATTATCTTCCTTTGGGAAGCCCATAAATTATTATAGTGCACGATAGTATATATTTTTCTTTTAATTATTGACTTATCCCGGCCTGCACCAAAATTAATTCCCAGCCATCCCTTTTATCACGTGCAATAATTATCTGAGATATATGCCTGTATTTCATTGATTTCAGGAATTACTCTTTCATTATCTTACTGTATAATAATGCACAAACAAATTAATTTCTGTCTGGTAACTAAGAATCATGCTAAGGAAGCAAGAATTGAGGTAAGCACAAACCGACCCTTTTTAACACCCCTAATTGTTTGAGAGTTTATGGGATTCCCCTGCTACCCTCCTAATTGGGCAAAATCATCAGACGATTAAAAATAAGGTTGATTGTATTTTATCTTCTTCTAGATTTTTAATATTGTTTGCCCTGTATTGTTATTTATTTCTACGGTTCTCACTCTGTTACGGTCATAACAGAGTGTCCAGAATACTTTTTTCATCGCATCTAGATATTAGAAATCCTCTAATATCTAAGATATTATTGTAAAGAAGGTGATTTAAACGGATAGTTCTGATTTGGTAGGGTTCCAGAAAAGTGAATCATTTGACAAAGCTTGTAATGATATGCCCAAAAAACCTGGGGTATATGTTATAGTATTAAAAAACGAAAGAATCTGTAGACTTGAAGGCGAAAGTGATATACTCTATATAGGCAGTACCAGGGGTAAGGGAGGATTAAGGAACAGATTTTCGCAATATAGAAATCCAGGTAGATCTCAAAATACAAATATAAAAATAAATAATTATATTTTCAAAAGGGAACCCCACATAACAATATATTGGAAAATCATAGAGAACGAAGATCCGAGAAAAGAAGAAGGAAAATTATTAAAAAAGTATTCTGAAGAACATTGCGAGCTCCCTCCGTTAAATGATTCAAACCTGAGAGGAATGAACAAGAATTAAGATTAATTAACTCGATTAATAAATCCGATAGAGTATGGATGGAAGAATAATTATGAGAATATTGCAAGTTTGAGCCAATTAGTTGCACTACCTTATTCCCTATCTCGCAAAATGA
>Ga0208549_100719_pt1 | contig 13210 bp, 17 predicted proteins | sample BED_host_MetaG_FD_187135 | JGI IMG/M metagenome (GOLD analysis project Ga0208549, IMG submission 187135) | Hot spring microbial mat communities from Yellowstone National Park, Wyoming, USA - BED_host_MetaG (SPAdes) (version 2) | ecosystem: Environmental > Aquatic > Thermal springs > Hot (42-90C)... | reverse complement strand
GCTTCAGGGCACACTGTTGGGGACGTGAAGGACGATCAGCCCAGGATCTACTGTTCCGCCTTCCCCCCAATGGGGGAGAGATCGAGGAGGCCGGGGAGTTCGGTCCCCGTAATCCCGGTCAACCCCTCTATGCCCCGTTCTCGGCTCGAGGATCGCTCACCGATCCGATGGGGCTGAATCCTTTTTCGTGTTAATAGAAATCTTTTTATAGCTGTTTGTGACAAACTTTTGTTGATAAATAATGATCTCTCACACCGATGTGGGCTATGCCCAAAAGGGTGGGAGTGATTACGGAGATGTGAACCCCGTGCCGTTGGGCTCTAAGGAGTCCCATGACCCACAGTGGTTGAGGGCTAAGTCCCTACACTCGATCATGATTGATCATAAAATGAGTGAAATGAAAGTATAGGGACAAACGGCACTGCTCTAAGGGTTGGTGCGAGAAGGGGGCACGGGGACGTAATCTCTTCGCACAACCTGAGGGAAAAAGCAGGGGACGTGAGCCCGCGCCCTTGACGGGTCCCATGACCAGCCCTTAGGTTGGGCGGTCGAGGGCTGAGTCCCACGCTCGATCACGATCGAACGAAATGAGTGGCATGATAGCGTAGTGACAAACGGAATATCGACCATTCGTTATTCACCGAACTTAACCCATAACCTACGTGACTCTCCTCTATTTGATAGGGGTGGATTCGTAGAGGATCTGAGCCCTCTTGAGTTAGCCCCGCCGGAGCGGAGGGCTGGTCAAAGGCAGTTAGTATTCCATCTCTCATCTTTCACTTCTTTTCCTAAATATTATAATAATGTTAACAATATAGAATATTAATAAGATCAATGCTATCCCGAGCATCAACCAAAATGCAGGCCCGAAAAAGCCTGGACTGCCGCTCCCGAAGAAGATAGGTATGGGACCTATGAAAACTACTCCAGCGAAATTCGACGAACTCGGGGCCAATGGAACAGATAAGAGGACAGAGGCGAGTATGAGTATTAACCCCGCTAGTATTACTATTAATCCAACGAAGAAGAGTCTCATCTTATCTAAAATTAAGTTGAAGTTCGCTTAATCAATTTTTCCCTAGATCCCTGGTTTTCATCACCCTCTGCAGTGAGGGGTTAGACCACGCTAGCCAGCTTGGAACTGCTTTGATCAGTTCATACGCCTCTTCCCACCCGGAGAGATTCAATGCCTTAGCGAGCTCCTCTAAGCTCATCTGCGTCCTCACGTACTCGTTCAGTGTAGATATCACCTTCTCATCGATCTCGATTTCCTTATCTCCTATTTTCAGTTTGGGATTGCCCTCGCTCACTTTCTTCGACCTGAAGTGTATGTAAGTGTACACGTCACCCTTTAAAACTAATGTCGACTCCTTTCGTTCAGAGATTGAGTCGGGCAGGTGAAGTCAATATCACTTAATCTGAATACTTTCCCATAAGAACATATACGCTTCTACGTCAGTTTGTTTCCTTTGGAAATGAGGGATCGTCAACTCAGCGTGGGCATTGCCCAAAAGATGGTTAAGTCGGGAGACATTACTCCCGTGCAATGATCTCCAAGGAGACTCGCAAACTATTGACTGTAAATGGATAGGTGGTCGAGGGCTGAATCTCCACGCTTGTGATCATAGAATGGTGACAAATAGGGTGTGTAGGGACAATAAAGCAATAAAAAAGCTGATTCCCCCTTCGGGAGCGGGACTAGGACGGGGTTAGACGTAATGGCGATCTTCCAGGGGGACCAGATGCTAGTCAAGGGCGCCAAGGAAGTCCTCCGCGACGGAGGACCTCGGTACAACATACTCTCCGCGTTGCGTATACCCCACCGACGCCAGACCTTCGGGAGGAGGAATGAAGTGGAACAGACCTTCAGGACGTTTAAGCACCCCTCTCCGGAATGGATAGGGACTTCCCGTGGAACGCAAGCCAGCGTGTTGACGTGGATCGAGGCCTTCGTGAACCTGTATAACCTATTACAACGAGGTGAGTGAAATTGTTGGACACATTGTCCTTTCGGGAGGTAAAACTAATATACGTAACGCGATCTAACGCTTAAGGTGCTGGAATTGTTAGGGAAACTGATGGAGAGAATTGGCGAAGTCAACGAGATCCTGGCCTTCGTTGTTGCCATACTGTCCATAGCAATCTACTTCACTCCTCTTAATCTTTACAACCTTTTCGTGAGGCATGAGCAGTTCCAACCACTCTTCGGTTTCGCCTTCCCATTGATAGCCGCCACTTTGGCCATAGTACCTCACGAGTTAGCCCACAGGCAGGTAGCCAGGAAGTACGGTTGTTTCTCCAGGTTCTACCTATTTCCTCAAGGGTTCATATTTACCTTGGTGCTCAACCTCGTATCTCCCTTCGGCATATTCGCCTCAGGTTTCACCGGGATCTCATGTAACCCATTTTACGATATGTCGGAGAGAGACAGAATCTCTGGTTTAACTAGCTTGGCTGGTCCAGCTACCAATATGGTCATATCAGTAGTTTTCATAGCTATGTCCTACTCTTTAGCGTCATATATCCCGTTCTACTACGTTTACGTTTTTAGGGAAGTGGCGGCCCTTAGTTCCTTCGTAGCTTTCTTCAATCTAATACCCATAGGCCCTTTAGATGGGAGTAAAGTGATGAAGTGGAATCAAGGGCTCTGGTTAGGTGTCATAGTGTTAGCGTTCTTACTCTACTTTTACCTTTGAGAGATCGCATTGACCTCCTTTTAGCACTCCGTAAAACTCTATTAAACTGGACCACAGGTTAACCATAATGATAGTGGTATTAACAGGGACTCCAGGGACTGGGAAGTCGAGCGTGGCCTCTGAACTCTCTAAGACTCTGGGATACCAAGTGGTTTCAGTGTCCAAGTTGGCCATAGAGAAAGGACTATACACAGAATTCGATGAGGAGACTCAATCATATATTGTAGACGAGGAAGCTTTAAAGAGGGAGATCACTTCGTTGGCGAAAAGTAAGGACGTTATAATTGAGACCATTTACCCCTCCCTAGTTGAGTGCGCGGATTTAGTTATAGTTTTAAGGAGGAACCCGTTGAGGCTTCTAGAGGAGCTGAAGGCTAGGGGTTGGCCTCTAAGGAAGGTGATGGAGAACGTTGAGGCGGAGCTATTAGGAATCGTTGAGGCCGAAGCTAGAGAGAGTTTCTCCAATGTATGCACCATAGACACTACCAGTAAGACTCCCTCAGATGTGGTTAGAACAGTCTTAGCAGGGCAATGCGACGACGTGGATTGGCTTTCAGTAGAGGAATCGACGCGAGTAATTGAGCTGCTTCAGTCCATGGACTACAATGCGGACGACTCCCTCCGCTGAGAGAGTTTAAAACGTCTTCCTATCTGAAGGGAGTGTGTCCAACAATTTCGCCTTTTCGTATTTAAGTCGGGCGGTGGGCCTCCATTGAGGGTGCACGATTTCCAAACTCCAGAGGCTCACCACCCTCCTCACTGTTGTATTCCCTCATAAAATTTCCCCGTGCTTCCACAGCGTGGAGGAGATCGCTTCAGCATCTGCGTCACATTACCTGGGTCACAGCCCCAGGAACACTAGGTTGCCCAGGAGCACCCACTGGAGGATGTTGGCCAGGGCGACTTCACCGTTCAAGCGGTGAGTACGCGGTGGATGAGACGGGTGTTAGGGACGTGGTACCTTGGGTTTTGGGTCGTGAGGGATCTGAACAGCGGAAGGGTAGTCGCCGTGGGGTCGAGTGAGACCAGGACTGGGTCGGACTTGGTGGAATTGCTCTGGGGGGGGTGAAGTGTTGGTCGTGAAGGAGGTCCTCCGCGACGGAGGACCTCGGTACAACATACTTTCGAACCTCGGAGTTCCTTACAGTCACGTCATGTTCGGGGGGTGAACAGACCCTCAGGAGCTTCGAGCACCTCAGGAATGGACGAGCACTTCCCTCGGAACGCGAGGGAGAGGAGTGCGTCTGGATAAAGGCCTTCGTGAATATGTATAACCTACAAGGTGAGTGAAATTGTTGGACACACTGATAGTGTCGATATTAAGCTACAAATCATAGGGTTAGGACGTTCCCCTTGAGAGTATGGCGTTATTCACCCTTCATAGACCATTCTCATTGGCTAGAAGAAAATTTCGTAGCTCAGTGCCGACACTATCGACACACTGACTGAAGGGGTTATCTATCTAAAAGATCATGCTAGATCCATCGAGACTCTTAGTGAAGGAGTATCCAGTCGTAATTCGAATGCAATTGCGTGAAGGGACTAAAAGGTCTCGCTATGGTTAAGGAGTGAGCGTAGTAAAGTATGTAAGGTAATAATTTAACTTCAGCGGGCAAGTCGTTACGATAAGCAATGTCAGTTGATAACAACCCCTTCAGGATCCAGAGGAGTCAGAGGCAGCCAAGAGACCTGAGGAAAGTCCAGCCGCAGATCCCAGCCGTTGACGTTAACATCCAGGAGAGAATGAGGACCATCAAGTATAGGATTGCCATAATGAGCGGTAAAGGGGGAGTGGGTAAATCCTTCGTCTCCTCTAACCTCTCAATGGCTTTAGCAGCTACAGGGAAGAGGGTCGGAATAATAGATAGCGACTTTCACGGCCCCTCAGTTCCTAAAATGATGGGAATTAGGGGTCAGCCCCTCCTTCAGTCGGATAAGGGCATAGAACCGGTGATTGGCCCATTCGGTATAAAGGTTGTATCTATAGACTTCCTCCTTCCTAAGGACGATACTCCAGTAGTGTGGAGAGGCGCAATAAAGCACGGCGCACTTAGGCAGTTCTTGGGGGACGTCAACTGGGGAGAGTTGGACTATCTATTAGTTGATATGCCTCCTGGTACAGGAGATGAAGCCTTGTCTGTAGTTCAGTTGATACCAGGACTCACAGGTTTCCTGGTGGTCACCATACCTTCAGAGGTCTCGACTTTAGCAGTCAGGCGTTCTATTAGCTTCGCTAAGACCGTTAACGTGAGGATATTGGGAGTTATAGAGAACATGAGTTATTTCGTTTGTCCCACAGATAGTAGTAAGCACTTCATATTTGGCCAAGGTAAGGGGAAGGCGATGGCGGAGGAGATGGGGGTTCCGTTACTGGGCCAGATCCCAATAGAGAGCAAGATAGCTGAGTCTAACGATCTGGGCGAACCCTTTTTCCTTAAATATCCCAATTCAGATGCGGCGAGGGAATTCACGAGGGTTGCCGAGAGTATAGCTAAAATCATTGAATCCGCGTGATCTGCCTTACATTAGATACTATAACTGCGAGCGGAGCTTTTTCCTTCATGATATACTGGGGTTTTCAATTCTCTTATGGATCGAGTTCTTCTCGTCCTACCTAGATAGAACCAAATGACAACGAGAACGACAAGCCTCGCCCCTAGAAGGGGCGGGGTAAAAATTTTTAAACTAGTGAATATTTTAGAGTAGTGAAATATGAAACGTGTCCCCACACGGGGAAACCAAAACATATCCCCGAGTTGCTAGGATCTGGGAGCAGAGGGAAACTGGCAGTGAGGGATGGGGGTAATGGGCTGAAGACTCAGCCCGCGGTCTATCGCTGGATGAATGGAGCAGGGCGGGTAATTCCCACCAGCTATGAAGTGGTGAAGGTGGTAAACCACAAACCTATGATCCGCCCTGAGGGGAACCCTCGCCCTTCAGGGCAGGGAGGGGGTCAGACTACTTTGGAGTATAACTAGCACCACACCTTTAATTTTATTTTTAAGGATTAGATTAACCTTGGATGAACTGGATAGAGGAATTTCTGCTGATTCTGGGAATCGCGATGTTACCGTACGGTATTTACGATATATGGAGGAATACCAGAGATTTGGTTGTTAAACTAGTCCTCGTTTGTATATCCTTAGGTCTCTTTGCTATAGAGATCACTCTGTCTCTAATTAAATAGTGATCGCCCTACTCGGTTAGCTTGAGTTGAGAGGAATGAACTAGATGCGAGAAAGGTCGGAAACTGACTGTTAAAACGATCGAAGTAAAAGCAATGGAGATAAAAGGCTACAGGTCTCAATTGAAAACCGCAGCAACTTGTGGGCCCTTCTATGAGTAGGCCGAATCTGCTCAGGGAGCGCAGTGGAAAGAGTGGAGCCAACCCTAAGAGGCCTAAGCCAAGGCCTAAGCCAAAAGGGTTCAAGTTGAACATGACGAAAAGGGAAAAACCCATGGAGTCCAAACAAGTTTCGGGGTAATATTTATTAACTGTATCGCTGTTTTAATCTATTACATAGAGACATGCTATTTAGAGTATACCTGAACTTGCGCCCAGAGAGGGGGGTAAGCTTCCTAACAGGGGGTGGAGATTTAGTACACTTTTCACATACCCTATTCAGGGAATTAGAGAAGTCAAACGCGGATCCAAAGGGGGTAGCAGAAGCGATCTCCCTCTTTGCTAAGGAGAGAGGAGGTGTCTTCTCCACCTACGTTAGGCCTATAAAGCCTAGGAGTTCCACAGAAGTATTAACTCGGGTGCTTGAGGCAGAAATGGTGAACGGGGGGATCGGACAGGCTATATACCTAGTGATTTCAGATTTCGGGAGGATAGCAGAAGCCGTGATCGCTTCAAGTAGGGCCGTAGGGGAAGTCATAGAGAGGATAGTCAGATCGATGAAGAGATTGAATTTGATGAGGATAAGTATGCCCATACCCTACAAGTTCCTCGTCTTCGAGACCTTCAATAGATTCACTAAGGAGTTTCAGCCCTCTTATCGCGGTTACTTGAGGATAGGCGAATACGAAAACATGATCTCTGTAACTGACGATATGAGGGCTTTGATGTGGCCTCTGGAGCAAACCTTCATGGAGTACTCCGCTCAAATAGATGACCAGACTAAGAGGGTCCTAGCCGATTTTATCAGAGCTCAAAGCGACTTCTAAGCTGTGAACTCTTCGATGCTTGAAGAGCTGAGCGAGCGCCTGTAAGTTCATGCTAGGTCCTCTAGCAATCCTCATGCTGAACTTCGCTGAAGCTTCGATCTCTCCATGAGATCGGGGGAATTGGGGAGGAATCAGTCAAGGGTCTTCCCCCACATCTCTGAAGCCAGTTTACCAGTCCTCATGAAAGTTCCTATCTCCTTTTTCGCTTCTTCCCTTCTGGCTCTATGAGATTCCAGGAAATCGTTCAATTTTTCAACTAACATCTCCTTTAGCTCCCCCGTTAACAGCCTACCGCTCCTGTAGTCTTCCTCTATCTCCTTAATCCTCCGATCGTCATCCTCAAAAAAGTAATATAGCCATATGAAGGATACGTCAACTTCAGGGTTTCCTCCTAGTTTCCTGTGGAGTTCTACGGTGGGTTGACCACCCGAGAAGGCATACTTCATTATCTTCATCCTAACGGTCTTGGGATCGTCGTTCAGGTATATTGCGGTCTCAGGCTGGGAAGAACTCATCTTCCCCTCTATTCCAGTCAGAGGAGGGAAGAACTTGCTGTGGATCGCTGCTACTTTGAAGTAACCCAAACTCTCAGCGATATCCCGCTGAAGTCTCCAATATGGGTCCTGATCTATGCCCGCAGGGATCAAGCACCTCCTCCTCTCGAACATGGTAGGCGCTATTTGAAGGGCAGGGTAGAAGATGGAGCCTATATTGGTCGAGGGATCGAAGCCGAAGGTAGCCCTTACCTCGGAGAAGTTGAGTTTCTTGGCTATCTTGAGGGCCAATGGGTAAATATTCCTGATATACTCTGTGTCTTGAAATATGAAAGTTCTATCAGGGTCGAACCCTACAGCTATTATATCCAGGATGTTCTCCCTGGCCCACTTCCTAGTCTCTTCAAGAGAGACTTCTTGTTTAGTGAGGAACTTCTCGTCGTCGGTCACTTCTATATACAGATTCGCTCCGAACTTCTCTTGGAGCCATTTAGTGAAAATGAATGGGATTAGATGGCCTATATGCATGTCCTTTGAGGGACCCCTTCCTGTATATAGGTAAAACCCCTTCCCGCTCTCAAAGTCGTTAAGCACTAGGTCCAAGTCCCTATGGGAGAAGAAGACTTCCCTCCTGAGTAATGTATGTAATTCCCCTACATCCCTCTTTATTCTCTCCTTGAGGTTTTCAGTTATTCTCTGTGTTCCGAAACGCTCTATTAGCTTATCGTAGTCTACTTTGCCCTTGACCTCCCAAGGAGTTACCACGAACTCTTCAGTCCCTTCCATAGGCAGTGTTAGAACTCCCTCTATGGTGAAATAGTTTTTGGTGTGTCTCACTTCACTATGAGGACAGGAACCTTGGACTTGTCTACTAGAGCTGAGGACACACTACCTAGAATGACTCTTCTTAGGCCTGTGAGACCTCTAGAGCCCGTCACTATAATCCCACATTTGACCTCCTCGCAGTAACCCACGATCGCACCAGCTACGTCAGGGGATTCCAGGACTTTCCTTACCACATTAATCCCTGGGGGTAAAACCTTAGACGCTTCTTCCTGAATCGACTCCGCATGGGAAACATCGTGGATTACTACCCCCTCAGGTGTTCTGGGAGCTTCTCTGGCTACTGTGACTAAGTGAATCTCCCATCCCTTCTCCGCCATTAAATTAACCAGGAAACTAAGAGCCTTTTTGGAGTGAGAAGAACCGTCGTAGGCTACGACTACCTTCATAGAAATTAACTCTACTGACCCTATTAAAAGTTAAAGAGGAAAAGTGTAAGCTGGACATGGAGAGGATGTCCTAGTTCGTCCTAGGACCTCCACGCTCCCAGGTCACGGGTCGTATTACCTCGAGTCAGATCTTATATACCTAACCCTCGCGAGAGATACCCACATGGAGCCGTTTTACTTCAGGAGTTTCGATAAGGTAGTGGGAACTGCTCATAATTTGACTGAGCTGGAGAGTGAGATAAGGAGAATAGGGGAGGTGGACCCCAATTGTGTTAACTGGCACCTACAGCAGGGTCACGTGGTGGCTTGGCTTAATTATATAGGCGAACACGCGGTGGCTGAGATGTTGAAGGATGTTAAGAACTACAAGGAGGCCTTATCTAGGCTAAGGGAATACAGGGTTGTTGCCACTCGTTCCAGTAACAAAGCCAGCAAGAGAAGGAGAAGGTAGTTCTTCGAGCCTTGACTCTCCCAGAGTTTGGATACTCGATCGTCTCCATTTATTAATGGCCTTTGAAGTTTTTTATCGTTTTATCTAGACTGCTTGATTATACCAGTTAAGTAGTGAAATTTTAGCATATTTAAAGTCCAGTTAAAGGTCGGTATATGGGATTCAGCTTAGGGCTCGTAGAACCCTGTCTATGACGAAGACCTAAAGTAAGAAGTTCCAACTCAAAGTGAGTTATTAAATCTGTGGAAATTTCCCGCGTCTTCTCTGAATCTTCTCTGAAGCTGAAATACTTGCCTAAATTATCAGAGTAATCGTAATTTATAGCCGGGTGATACTCTACGCGTGTAGAGAAATGGGAATTAAAGAACAGCTGGTTGAGGGGATAAATACTCCCTGCCTTAAGGCCGCTTTCTTGGAGATCGATAGACGTGACTTCTTACCTGAGGAGAAGAGGAGGCTGGCATACGATGAGGAGTTCATTGGGACACCTATAACCATATTCCAAGGAATCACTACTACCGCACTCAACTTAGGTTTAATGATGGTTGACCTGCTTGAACTCAAAGAGGGGCACAGGGTGCTAGAGGTGGGCACAGGTTCAGGCTACTACACTGCATTAATATCTAGATGTGTAGGTGATAGGGGGAGTGTCTTCAGCTTAGAAATCGATAGACGAGCAGTGGAGTTGGCTAAGAGAGTTCTAGCTAGCTTTACCAACGTGAGTGTAATTGAGGGCGACGGAAGTGTGGGTTACATTGAGGGCGCCCCTTATGACAGTGCAGTAATTTGGGCTGCCTCTCCTACTCTGCCTTGTATCGTCTATGAGCAATTAAAGGAAGGTGGGATCATAGTAGTCCCCATAGAAGAAGTGAGCGGAAGGCAATGGCTTTACAGGGTCATTAAGACATCGAGCGGCGAACCCAAGATGGAGAGGATCACTGAGGTCGTGTTCATGAAGATGAGAGGGAAGTGTGGGTTCATTGGGACTTCTTAACTCTATCAGCGAGGGCTGCAGCTAATATCCCCGCCGACAGGGCTAAGACGTAGAGGATCCAGTAGTTACTACTTCCCTGAGAGGGGTGATACTTTAAGTGAAGCACCGACTTTATCCCGTTCTTAAATTGATAACTACTGAGGAAGTTCTGTAAGTCCGCGTAGGTATTGTGGAGTGAGGTTACGAAAGAGTTTATGATTGGTGATGAAACGCGATAGGTGGAGGAGAGCGTGAAATTGCCTGGGTAATAGGCCACGAATATTCCAGAACTAGATACATTAAATACTGCAGTCCCATTGATAGTGTAAGCTGCTGCTAAAGGTTTAAGTCCAGTTACGGTTAATTCGTAGAGTTGGACGTATTGCCAGGACAGAGGCTTCCCTTCGAAGGAGATATTGACTACCGCAGTGTTATTCCTCATAGTCAGTGTGAAGTCGGGTGGTACGGGCCATAGTACTTTGGGCCCTCCAGTGCCTGGAAACTCCTCGACTGAAGGAGCTATCAGGTTGCTCAAGTTGGCTATAACGTTTACACCTGACACCGACTCCCCGGTGTCAAGCCCCACAGAGATTACAGATTGAGGTATGATCTCTTCCCCCATTTGCTCGTAGTAAAGGTAGGCGGTGGAGTTGATTGAGAGCTGAGCCACACTTCCACCTCCAGGTCCTCCCCAGACGAACTCCAGGTCGTTAGGTAGTCCTAAAGAGGAGACTCCTCCGATCAGGAAGTCCCCTGGAGATTTCATGCTGTAGTACACCTTCGAGTTGTCTCCTATGCTGTAGCCGAACTGGAGTCTTCCGGAGGAGTTCATGAAGAGGGATAGGGTCAAGGGTAACTTAACTAACAAAGTAGGCCCTACATAATACAGCACTCCTAGCCCTTCATAAGTCGTAGTATTACCCACGAGTGTAACAGGTCCCGTTAAGTTCCAGAAGTTAACTATTAGAGTGACCTCGAAGTAGGAGGAGTTGATTTGATCGAAGAGCGCTACGTCTTGAGCCCAGTATTTCCCTCCTATCATCGCATTAAGCTGTAGTGAAGCGTTCCCTCGTCCGAATAACGTGCCGTTAGGGAAGTAATCGTCGCCTATGCTCATGTCTCTGATTTGAATCTGCCCCTCGACGTAGTTGGTCACCACTTGTGAGAACAGTGTGAAGGAAGCTAAGCCCATGGCGAAGGTAGGTGCGGTCACCAGTGGTTGCTCTGCTGCGGATATAAAAGCAGGACTCAAAAGAGAGGAGATCAGTAAGAGTAAAAACACGTAATACAATTTCCTTCCACTTGTACCGTGCTGACAGTGGAATTAATTAGCTTTGGCACTGCTGGCGATTAACCAGTTGGGCTTAGTCCGTTCGGAAGTCACCACTTTCTCTTTCGTTAGACTGCGACCAGTATGTCGCAGCCTCTGCAACTTCATCATCCATGTCTTATTTAAGCTTCTTATTTAAGCGATTTCGCTTGTAGATGTAAACCCTCTTTTCAAACCACACGGGTTCACATTCCTCGAAACTTTTTACCCCGCTGATGCGAGTATTGGTGATGCTCATCTTAGCAGAACTAAGACCGAAATCCAACATGAGGAAGTTGGAGGAACAGTTGAAGAAACTTTCTTACTACGACGGAATAGACATTCCCGACTCCCCTTTGGGCGAACCCACTGTGCCCCCGATAGCTGTGGCTGCAGTAGCTAGGAAGATACTTGGTGACGACGTGGAGATCATAATCAATCAGCGTTTAGCCGACGTTAATGAGTTATTCGTTAGGTCTCTAGCCAAGGGGGCTAAGCTCCTCAACGTGTCGATAGCCTTCACGAAGGGGGACAAACCTAGGGTTGGAAGGGAAGTCGGCTATCTCACCTCTGAATCAGCAGTAGCCATAGCTAAGGCGGCTGAGGGAATCAGGGCAGGTATGATCTTGAGTTTAAGGAAGCCCATAAGCGAAATAAAAGCCAGGATGAATAGTCATGCCGACTTCTTCTTGGCTGTAAGGTTAAGTAAACCAGAAATGCTGGACGGTCTAGAGAATAGCAAAGTTCTACCTTACGTTATAGTTAAGACTGATAAGAATTCTAATGTTGTCGAGGAGCTGGGTCAGCCTTACGTCGATTACAGGGAGATAAGCGAGTTCGTGAGGAAGTTGGAGGACTACAATCCATTGGGCATCCTACTCTCTTCTCCCGGAGATGAGGAGTGGTTATATAAAGGGATACACTTTTTATAGATCAGGTCGTTTCACTCCCATGAATAGGGATCTTATTTGAGGGTGAAACTACGTTATCCAGACGACTCTGATGCAGGATACGTCGAGTTCAATGGAGTTAAATCTGTAGTTTACGATGAACGAGGCAATTTGATCCTGGAGGTGGAAGGTAAGTTCCCCGACATCAGAACTGAAGACTACGGTTGGATAGACAAAGTGCTCTCCAGGGGGATAAGGGATGGCCGTAAGAGGTTTATACTATTTGTGGCTGGCAGATACTTAGTCAACGTGAAGGGTCTTGATGTGGAAGACGCGGTCAAGGTGTTGAGGGAATTTTACAGCAAAGACGGAGGTACCGTGTATGAAGCGTGGATCCGTTCGGTCCTGAGGGGAGTTAAAAGTAAGGGGCTCAAGCCCTGGTCCCTTACGAGAATAAGGGAAAACTTCAAGGACCTTTACGATGAGATCCGGAGGGCGATTGGAGAGGAAGCTTGAGATCCCCGTGTGAGGATGTGAGAGCCTAGATAAGGTCGCGAAGGACTGGAGGGAAGTGCGTAAGTTTGATTTCCGTTTGTCCCTAACCGCTGATTCCTGTCTTATTCGATAGTGAATGAGAGGCAGATTAGCCTTCGACTACCTACTTACTGTGGGTCAAGCCATGGAATCAAGAGCTAATAACGTGAGTCTTTCTCCTTAATCTTTCCTCTGCAACTTCACTAGTACGGGCCTTTTCGAAATTCGACGACTCTTTATCTTCTCGGGGGGTTTGGGGGTGGAGGACCCCTCGGGGATGGACAGCCCCCCAATTTAGATACTTCTTTAATATTCTATTAATGCCCGACGTTGGGTTCCGCTTTAGGGCTTACGCGGGCGAAAGTTGAGGGCGTTGAGGTAGTTGAAGATAGCCTCGGAGCTGTATAACGCCCTACGTTGGGCGGACGCCTGTTTCCGTGAGGGGGACGGGGAGTGGTTGA
>Ga0208549_100715_pt1 | contig 13303 bp, 10 predicted proteins | sample BED_host_MetaG_FD_187135 | JGI IMG/M metagenome (GOLD analysis project Ga0208549, IMG submission 187135) | Hot spring microbial mat communities from Yellowstone National Park, Wyoming, USA - BED_host_MetaG (SPAdes) (version 2) | ecosystem: Environmental > Aquatic > Thermal springs > Hot (42-90C)... | reverse complement strand
TTTAGTTGAGAAACCCCATGAGCTGTGTTGATCCCTGTAATTCCTGTATCTTTTCCTTCTAACTGCAGTGGAATTCTTGCATGTTTTAACTATGAATGAATCTATTGCAGCATTCTCCTTTTCAGTGAATATAAGGTCAAGGATCATCGCATTTACATAATGCCAGTCAATCATCCTTGCCCTTCTTGATAATGTTCTGAAATTTGTTATTTCATTGAGACATATGGCCTCTTTCAGATCTAGATGATTTTTGAAGAATTTCTCCGTAGATCTGTAGGATATCCCGTATATTTGAGTAATCAATAAAATCTTAAGAATAAGGGCATTGGAATACTTCCTCTTCCTGTCTTCAGAGATTATTTTATCCACCAAATCCATAATCACGGGGATATACGTGGCTGTCATATCCCTACATCATTTTTTCACATATAAATATCCGACATCAATTGGAAATTTTACAAAGGATGGGACACCCTATATGGAAGTCAAAACAGGTTTATTGGAATGGTCTTACCACAGGGAAGATGAATTTGGAATAAAAATGGCAGCTTATGCTCAGTTCGCCATAAATAAGAAATACGGGAACTTGCAAAACAAAGAATTCATGAGAAGTCGTAGGGAATCAAAACTATTAAAATATTTTCTGGATTTGGAGGGCAATAGATCAAAATACTGGAAAAAATATAGAGAATTGTAATATTAATATTACCATTGCATTTCTATCTGGACAAATATTATTAATTCCGTCTATATATATAATCGGTGGCTATTAATGCCTGAGGAAAATCCTGATGAATCTTCTCTTGAGAGGAGAAGATTGCAGGCTATTTAACATAAACTGGAAAGTTTGTTAAATAATAGCACAGAAATAAAAAATGCTATTGATATTCAAGTAGGTATTGCTTGGATTCGTTCAGGAGAGGGTCTTTATCGGGAACGGGATGAAAAATTACACGTAGAGGGAATATTAAGGATCACCGATACATGGACTAGGTCAGAAGAGTTGAGTGGTTTTTCGTTTTACTTCATTGACGATCCAGATGGACCTTACGCAATAATCTTTATCAACAAAATGGACATCTCCATAGGATTAGATATAGATCAAAATGTTATATCTCAATGATAATACCCAAAGTCATAAATTGTGACATTTTAGATACGGAAATCTTGTAATTGACTTCAAGAATAGATATCCTTATGTAGTCTGCAATTATTTCGGAAAGTCAACGTAATTATCGTAACCTAGATACTTCCTTGCCTTTTGAATCCATTCTTCGCCGTTATTTTCTACCACTGCCAGATCTGAATTACACTTTGAATGGAGGATACCTCTAATTTTACCTGTTTTATGGTCATGGTCTACTACAGGCATAATAGGAGCATAGTCCCGTTGATAATATAATGGACCACCACATAAGGCGCATTTGTAACCCTGAGCTTCTATTCCCTGCTCTATGAACACTCGTTGCTCAGCGGGTGATAAGCTTTTATAATCAGAATAATTCCGTATGATTGTCCAGAGGCTCATAGAATATCATCTAATAGAATTTATTAAGCCTTTTGTAAAAATCAGTAAATTATCCTATTGAATGAATCTCTCATCCTCCCTAAAGTAAGATCATTAAATTCCTCCTCGTCTAATATTCCGTAATCCAATTGATCCTTTATTACAATTATCCCTTGATTACCAAGTTCCTCTAATCTAAGCTGAATTTCTTCAACTTGAAGTCCTAAATTCCTGATTAAAATGTCTATAATTTTCATAAAGGGATATGGATTATATATACTCTCATTACCCCTGTGCTGCCATATTACCCACTAACAGAGGTAATCTATCACATCTTCGGAATTTAGATTAATTTTTCTTTTTCCATGGAAGAAAAAATCAAAAAGATCTAAAGAGGGAAAGCGCATTAATTGTTCTGTTACCATAATATTCCTTAAACTATTCATAACGATAACTGTACGCGTAACGGTAAGATTACCGAAATCCTTACCGGTAAGAAGGATCCATGCCTATATCATTCTCCATGAACTGAACGGATATATTCGATATTTTGTTTACTATTATTAGTGTAAAAATGAACCCTTACTAGTAATCTTACTAGTAAGCTTACTGGTAAGCTTACTGATAGAACTTATGGATGCCGTATAGTCCTAATTCACAAACATCAGTAAGACGATCGGTAAGGCTAGTAAGGTTATAAGTAAGATTTTCAAGATTTTTAATAGCATTGTTCTGAGAAATGCGAATTATCCATATTCCTTACCATTACTAGTAAGATTACTGATAAATTTGATTTTTAGAGTAAGATTACTAGTAAGGTTACCGGTATCTTACCGGTACGATTACCGACATACCGTAAGTATTTCAATCAATAGTTTAATATAAAACTATGCCTAAGAAGGAGAAGGCTGGGCGAACGGATGAAGATTTAGTCGGTAGTGTAGAAAAAATGAGACAAGAGGGAAAATCAAATTAAGAAATCAGGAAAGAACTAAACATAGGCCAGGGAAGACTGTAAAGGATGCCCGCAAAACTTCAGAGTAAATCCACAAATCCCACCGGTGAAATACAGATACCTCCACCAACAGAAAAGGCTATTATTAATGAAACTGTTGATAAAGCTAGAAAGCAGATTGTTGATAAACTCTCTGTTAAGTATTCCAAGGATTATGTCGGAAGTATGGAAGCAGCTTGAATTCTCAATACCAGATATAAAAATAAAAAGAAACGATAACTCTCAAATCAGGGAAAGGATCATGTCAATTAATCCTGAAAAAAGGAAAGAGTCGAAGATAAACAAGTCAACTCTATGGTATCAGCAGAAAAAGATTAAAGAGGGAAAGACTATAAAGATTTATAATAAGACCAAGGTGAAGATTGAATGACTGATTTAGAGGTTTCAAAACAAGATTATAACATAGATTTTGAAAGGATCAAAGAACTAATTTCTAAATATAAACAAATCAAGCATAATTTCTCAATAGGATGAGGTTATTCGGAATTCTATTCTGTCTTCAGAGATTATTTTATCCACCAAATCCATAATCACGGGGATATACGTGGTTGTCATATCTCCACATAATTTCTTCACGTATAAATATCCGACATCAATTGGACATTTTACAAAAGATCGGACACCCTGTTTGATTTTATATCGGTTGGCAATATGTTTATTATCTTATCAAATAATACTATACCGAGATCAATCAACATGATTTTTATTTATGGTATTCAAAGGCTAATTTACCTTGAGTTACTATAATCATTATATTTTTCAATGTTTCTAAAATAATAAAATTCTTTATAAACCCTAAAAAGACCTAAGTTCAGAAATTAAACGATCTAAACCTATCAAACCTTGATAAATAGGAATTTCTAACATTAAACATATACAAAACTTTTCAAAATAAGAAAATTACAGAAATTAAAAATTTAACATATAATTTTAAAATTTGGAATGAAATAAAAATACTAGATTAATAATCGGATTTAATATTCTGGGTTAAATCATATTTATGTCATACAAAGTTCATAATTTGAAAAAAAGCCTAGAAAATTCTAATTCTTCTTGCAATTTTTAATGTATTAATATTTAAGGCTTTAGGAAAAAAATTCCAGAAAGTTTATATATAGTATCTCATATATCTTACACTGGAGGCAAAAAATTATGAGTAAGTACTCCAATAAAAAGGCGCTGATAAGTACCATAGTAGTAATGGTTATGGTGTTGTCAGCACTATTTGTGATTACATCGGACGCCTCTGCACAGACAGCCACAGGGACATTCATTGCAAACGTTATTCCTTCACCAACATCATCTGGTGGAACAGTTCTAACACCTCTAGCATCGCCAGCACCATTGATATTTATTAATGGCGGCACGACAGCAAAATTTACTGCTGGACAAGTTGTCGACTTCTACTGGGCAACGGGCACAACAGTTAACACTATTGTTTCGGGTGTTGTAGGATCTCTTTATGCATCATCAACAGGCACGATAAGTGGATCATTCCAGCTCACAGGTGTGCCGAGCACCCCGGGTAGCTATTATCTCCTCGCCGCAAGTGAGGGAAATACGGCTGGTGGCGTTGCAGCCTCAACAGGAACATTAACGGTCGTTGCACAGAGCACATACCCACTCTCTTTCAAGCTTTCCCTTGACGAAGTTACATATTCTACAAGTGTGACAAGCACTGTTGGCTCAACAGTATACTTCGAGGGCTCTGGATTCACATCAACCACCGCAATAACAATCTACTTCGTCAACTCTTCGGGATCATCTATTACAACCATTTCAGCAACTCCTACATCGGGGCAGATATCAGGATATTTTACAATACCAGAGGCAGCCATGGGTACGTATTATGTTATAGCGTATGATGGTGGTTCAGGCGGAGGTCTTGGCACCGCAACTGCAACAGTGAGCATTGTTCCCTCCGTATCGCCCGTAATATCAATACCTGAGGGTTCCATCTCTTTCAGCACTGTAACATTAACAGGTGCAGGATTCCCGTCAACAGCAACATTCGCACCTTCAACAGTTTCATCGCCGAGCAACACTCTAACGATAGGCGGCGTTGATGCAATTCTATCATCTGCGCCAACTGTATCATCCAAAGGTGCAGTGACGTTCTCTATAGTAGGATTGGCATCACCAATAATAACAACGGGCCCGCAAACTGTGGTTATAAATGACCAGCAGGGCCAGTCCTGGTCCTTCCCTGCACAGGCATACGTTTCATCGCCAACAGGTGTTCCAACACTTGTTGTCACCGATCAATATACTGGGACGAACAGCGGGTATGTTGGAGATCCATTGGTTGTAACTGCTTATAATATGCTTGCGAGCACATCGATCACCGTATACTTTAACGGAGTGACCTTAGCCTCAGGGACTACTGATGCAAACGGCTTCTTCACAGGATCTGCATCAGTTCCAACACTTCCGGGCATGCAGTACAGTGTTTATGCAGTCGTATCCTACGAATATGTTTCAACAACATTCAAGATCCTTCCTTTAATAACGATAACAGATTCCGCAGGCCATCCCCTCAATGGTGAGTGGGCAGTGGCTGGATCAGTGGTCACAATTGCTGCAACAGGCCTTGCACCTTTCACCGAGTATGCAATAACTGATACAGGTCTCGCAACTGTCAATCTTCCAACGAATGTTGCATATTCGTATTCCATTTCTGGATTTCCGTCAATAACTTCTGGTGCTTCAAGCATTGCACCTGATATGATGGGCTTCCTTACAGATGGCACAGGCTCATTGACCGTTAGTTATAGTCTTACTTACAAGGCAAGCACTGGGACAACTGAAACAATAACGTTTGCACCTGGCACTGCAAATGCCACATCAGCGAATTACCTTGCCGTTGGTAAGGTAAGCATATCTGGTCTTGCAAGCTCCTATGCACCTTCAACATCATCTGGCTATACTACCGTGACTTTCACTGTCTCTGGAATAATACCCTATGGCCAGAGCTACACACACGAGACATACCCACCTGTTTACCAGGTTTATTTCGGTGGTTCGTTAATGACATTAACAAATGGTAAAACAACATTCATAACAACTACAACGAGCGCAACAGTATCCTTCAACATTCCAATCGGTACATCAACAGGCGTATATGATTTGGCAGTTGAGGCATATGAATCACCGCCATTCGTACTTGAAAGCACAAAAGTTATAGTTAGCTCTGCGGGCGCGGGCGCAAGCATTTACCCAGCATCACCTTCAACAGTTTTACCAGCATATCCTGGTGAGCCTTTGCCATACTATCTTTACGATTTCCCTGCGAACACCGCTGTAACTGTTACATACTACACAAACTTAGGCAGGCAGACAACAAGCATCACGACTGATGCGAATGGTGCTGCTACGTTTGTGTTCACAGTGCCAAACGCAGTTGCAGGAACATACGAGCTCTTCTTCAGCTATGGAAAGACAACGGTCTCAGGCACTTGGGAATATGCGATACCTCCAGCAGTATCCTTTGACCAGACACCTTATGCAGATAATGGTTATTCACCACCAACAGATTATTTCGGATACTTCGGCGTTGATGCCTACCCTGGGGAGGCAATAACATTCTATGCCTACAGCCTTGAGCCGAATACAGTATACATGTACGGTCTCTCAACATCATCATCATGGTCAGGCGTGATGGCATCAACAGAATCTTACTTCGTCACTGACCAGTACGGAAATGGACCTGCATCTGGTCTTTCCATGATGCTTCCAGTCCTTCCAGCAGGCACATATTATGTACTATTTGCGCCTTATTCCACAACGCCCTCGGCAATTTCACAATACCTGACAGTTGAGCTCGGAGGATACAATGTCATTTACTCTAATATGAACTTCTCCAGCAACATGGTACCTGCATTCCCCGGACAACTGATCAACTTTGTAATACCCACAACGGGTAATCCATCCCCGGGCGCTTCTTACTATGAGGTGAACATACTCCTCAACGGCACGAACTATGAGACGGTCCAGGCGTATTACAGCTCTTCACTTGGTGGTATAGCGGGCAGCTTCCAGATGTTCAACAGCCAGCCAGGCAACTGGTATAAAATAGAATTACAGTATGCGCCAGTGACAGTAACAACAACCACAGTATATGATGTTGTAGGCGGAAATACTCAAACATCATCAACACAATCTCTTCCAGCAGGAACGTCCGGAACTTCAACTACAGTTACAGGTTCAATGACCGTTAATGTACCATCAGGTGCTCCATCCGGCTCATTTGTGAGTCAGGTATCCAATTTGATATATACAGAAGCATCTGGTGGTGGTACAATATCTGGATTTACATGGAGCTATGTCCTTAGTGGAACATCCGCAATAGTTTCATGGTCTTTCACATATACAGAAACTGGAACAGCATCAAGCTATACAGTCACTGCCACATACAGTTATTCATATCCTGTGACGATTTCATATCAGACAATTGGCTCTTTCAGCTCTAGTAGTCCTGGTGCAACCCTTATTCTTGTCTCTGGCAATGGTGCATTGCTCACTGGAATAACGCCTGACGAAATAGCCACATTACAGGCACAGATATCAAGCACAATATCAACAAGCATGCAAGTGCCATTGAGCGAGCTTAACGCATCAATTGTTGCAATAAACAATGCAGTTGCAACAATCAAGACAGCATTCGGCAACATGACAGCTACCCTGAAAGCTATAAATGCGAGCGTTGCAGGAATAGTCTCAGGTCAGGCAATATTGGTCACTGACCTCGGAACAGTTCAGACATCTCTCGCTAACCTTAATGCAACAGTTATTGGTATAGAGAACAATGTCGTTCTATTGAACACAGCAGTTGGTCAGGTTCAGACATCACTGAACTCCTTAAATGCCAAGATTGTGGCCATAAATGGAACTGTTGCCACAATTCAGACTGATATAGGAACAATAAATACAAGCTTGGCAAGCATAAATGCTCAGCTTACATCAATACAGGGTAATATAGCGACTATACAGACATCCCTTGGAACAATACAGGCTTCACTGAACTCCTTAAATGCCAAGATTGTGGCCATAAATGGAACTGTTGCCACAATTCAGACTGATATAGGAACAATAAATACAAGCTTGGCAAGCATAAATGCTCAGCTTACATCAATACAGGGTAATATAGCGACTATACAGACATCCCTTGGAACAATACAAGGAACGGTAACAAGCATCAATGGATCGGTCGCTACCATTAAGACACAGTTGGGTACTTTGCAGACATCGGTAAATGGAGTTATAAGCTCTGTAAATGCAGCTAAATCATCAACATCCAATGCTGTGACATTTGAGGTACTCATAATGGTCCTAGTGCTTATAACTTTAGTTGTAGCAATAGGAACCCTGTTGATTGCTAATAGGATGATTAAAAGATTGGAAGAATTAAAGAAGCAGTAAATTTATTTTTCTTTCCTTATTTTTATCTTTATTAAGTGGATTTTTTTAGGAAATATTAAAATATGAATTTGTTAATTCATTTTGAATGAGAAATATTGTAAAGTTAGAAGAATCAGGTGTATCAGAGGTAGTCGGAACGATTTTAATTTTGGTTATAACGGTAATTTTATTTGCCACTGTATTCACTTACGTTCAGCATATTCCACCCCCCTCCAAATCAGCCCAATTGGTAATACAATCGAATATTTACGGGACCGGGGAGAATATTAGTATTCAGCTTAAGGACTTGGCAGGGTCAACGTTAAATTCCAATGAAACTTATCTTGATATATATGTGAATGGCACATTTAAATCATTCAATTTATATTCCCTTACCAAAAAACCTACATTTGGGCCTGGTTCTTATTTAAATATAAATCTTTTTGATTTGGGTATCCAAGTAAACAATATATCTAGCTTGGGACTTTTAATATTCTCTGAACAGTACAATCAAATTTTATGGAAATTGAATGGTTACACTTTCTCTGGAATTTATATTTTAAATGCTTACGCAACCCCATTACCAATTCAACCCAATATTCAGTTTTATGTATATGCTTCTATTTTTACTCCATACAACAACACAACTGTCTCGATAAATTTGACCAAATTATTTGGTGAGAAATATATTGTCCAGATGACTAATTTGAGTTCGAATGGAAATTTTAGATATTATTATTCACAAATTACTACTCCTTCATCCTTTAATTATAATGCCGAATTTGCCATCATAAAAGCTCAATCCGGAAATCATATAAGTTCTTATAACCTTAGCCTTTATTCATCAAGTTCGGCATCTCCCGATGTAACCATAGAGCAGGGAGGCATTCTTTTAGAGAATTCAAGGCCTGTACATGGTTCAAGTGATCCCGTGCAAATTATTGTTAGGGATAATTCACCCATAGCTGCAACATTTAATTTGTTTGTTTATGATAGATATCCCAATGGTACGCAATTACCCATTCAGAACAATTTTGGTAATATTAAAGTTAATAATGAATGGGTAATTGATGGAACATTTTCAGTTGGTGCTTTTTCTGTTGCCACAATATCATTTATCTGGGAAAATGTAGGAGGTAATGGTCCAGGAGCGGGGAATAATGTATTAATCGCAGGGTTAACTAATATAACTGGTATCAATGGGGTAATTCAAATTCCAAATCCACCGAATGTTACGCAACAGGTTTTTGTTCAACCTAAAATATTGTTAGTGAACGAGCAGGGAATATATTCGGGTACCTATTCGGATGTATCGGAATATTATAAAGTTATGCTAGAATACACTGGTTATACCAGTGATTATCTTACAGTTCCTTATGGTGGAGCTGTAAATTTGACAGGTTACGATTTAATAATATGGTTTACAGGAAGCAATGTTGATGGGATATCATCAACGCAACTTAATCAATTAGCCAATTTTTATTCTAACGGCGGAAAATTGTTCATAATAAATCCTACTGTAACGAATATACAGCCGTTCCAATCATATAATGTTAGTTACAATGCTACCGTAAATATCTCAAGTAGTGCCAAATACACATTTGGAATAAATCAAACAAAAAGCCTTAATTTGATATATCAACCTAATATGAATTCATATGTATCTTCTGATGGAATCTTATTCAATGCATCCGTATTTGGAGGAACATGGAATAATTTAACTTATTTCCATTACAATGGACTCAATTTGGCTATTTCGGGGTATGCAAAGAATGGAAACGGTGGAAGAATCGTATATTTAGGCTTTGAATTCGCTAGGCTTCCATTATATCAGCAAGATTACCTAGGAAATAAAATATTGATGTGGTTATTTAATGTTACATTTATGCCGGGCTACCAACTAGCATTAACTGACATAGTTCCATCAACCTACACTCCATTGTTCTCTCAAAATATCAATATCTCGTTTTATATTACCAACCTGTCACCTGTAAATCTAACAACCCAGCTAGAAGTACTAATGAATGGTAATTTTTATAATTATTATTCTATTCCACAAATTCCGAAAAATGGGGGTTTCATAATTTATAATATTAGTTGGAATGCCACTCCACCTGGATACACTTATATCACAGGGATCCTTGATCCATTCCATGAAATACCACAGATAAATTATGCGTTGGACGAGGCATCATCTTTGGTGAACACCACAATATTTGTTCAATATTCAGTTCTGATTTTAAAATTACAATCGCTCAATGGAAAAAATACCTATGGAACACCAGATCTCAATTCTACTCTCCAAAGCCTCGGAGTAAAATATAACTGGATGCTTTACAATCCCTCTTCTTCTGTTAATTATTCTAATGTCTTCAAGAGATATAATACAGTTATCTTGGATTCAGACAGTTCATTGTTATCGAATTCGGCAAGTTCGCTTTCTTTATCCAATTTGAATTACGCAATTGAATCATATTATAGCCTGGGGACAACAACCATGTCGGGACTATACTCTATGTTCTTTATTGGAAATGGGACTTATGCGTTAATAACTAAAGACGTATCTTCATCTGGGACCCAAATTCTCGGGCAATTATTTAGTATAAGTTTTGGGCAGAGGGCTAATCTATCATCAGGCCCCAACGGGTTATATCTATCATTCGGTAATAATATTACCAACCAGAATTACGGTTTCTTTGGCAGCTATATGACAAATTCCATTGGATATCTTTTAACGCAAAATTCTAGAGCACCAATTTATTACATAAAAAGCAGTCAGAATCTTTGGCCTATTTTGGGAACGAAGTGGAATGGGACAGGAAATGCTATAGCTGTAATAGGAAATCAGAACGGATTTAGGTACTTTATAGGTGACTTCGGTCTTTCCCAAATTTCGGGATTAATTCAATATCACAGTTCGCAATATTCACCATTGAATCCATCTATGTCTTCAAGGCTTTATTTTATGCTTATGTTAATGGGATTTGTAAACTATACAGTTAATAAAATAATACCAGACGTACTCGCTTCATCAATAAGTTACTCTTCTTCCATTTTGATGATAAACAGATATTATGTTGTGAAGGGAGCTATTTTAAATCTGGGCAATAAGGGAGGTAGTGCAGAAATAGAAGCATTCGATGGATCTGGACTGTTTGGAACTCAAACTGTTTACCTTCCACCATTATCGGAAGTTCCAGTGCAATTTATTTGGGACCCTCAATTTGCAGCGATGCCACAAAATCCTAGAGATATTAGAATAGTAGTCAGTTATATAACGGGAAGTTATATAAGCTCCCTTAATTTCCTTCGTGAGGCTATTAATCAAACTCCAGTTTATGTTTTCTACGATAACCTCAGCACAGGGGATAATTGGAATTCATATTCAGTGGTCTGGGCATATACTGGAGTTAATTTCTATGGGACACAAAATAACCTCACATCGGCTGAACCTTATAATACTGAAGGATACGTCGCAACTAATGTTTCTGAGCTGTATCCGGGTGTATATTATTCTTCGTCCAGCAATCTATTCAGCTATATTAATTCAAGTGCCTGGGGATTTTTCAACAACAGCATTTCGGGTGGATACAGTCTTGGAACCAGCTACGATTATTATAGTGCAATGAACGGCCATGGTTGGGATGGGGGTTATACTGGCATTTATTATGTAGTCCAGACTGAGAACTTGGAAATTCATGGATCTGCCTATGTATATTTGCAAATGGACGCCAACTTTATGCTTTCATTGGGTGGTGAGGGTGTAGCTGTGTTTGTAAGTTTTGCCGGAAATTCTGAATGGTATGAAGTGATGCCTACGCAGGGTTATCCAAGTAATGTGAACGCTGCGGGTCTCAGTAATAACTACATATATCCCAGTAACAATGCAGATTTAATGCCTGCCTTTACTGGAGTTTCAAGCGGCGAATATCACGGTTGGGAGCATTTTACTTTCAATTTGACCAATGTTCTCATTCAACATATTCCTTCAGGACAGCTTTATAACGATAATGCCATAAGCATAGCATTCGTATTAGTTATAGGGCCATATGGTTATAATTACAATATTTATGGAAATGACTATTTTTTTGCCGACAATATAAAAGTAATTGAAAATGGAACAAGCGGCTTAGGCGGGACACCATCCCATATGTGGCATAGGGTAAAGTATGGAAATAATTATGTTTTCAACAGTAGCACGATAGTTAATAGTGAAGTGGAATCCGTTGTTTCAGTGCCTATAACTCTGATTGACCTTTATAATGCCACGCTTAACTTCATGACTAATTATTCTATATATGCATGGTTTGCAGACGCAGATGATCCGCTAGATACTCCTTATGGATACAGATTGTATGTCGGAATTCCTGGTCAATTTGGACAAATTATATGGAATCAAATAGATACTAGATGGGCGGGGGAAGCAGGAGCATTTCCATCATTGTCGAATGCAGCTACCATTCCTAGCGCTTATTATAGCGGACTATATGCATTTCATGAAACCGGTACTTCTATAAGCCTTAGTGGTTATATAGGATCAACAATATATATAAAATTTGAAGTCAATGGGGATTACTATAATTATAGCAATCCGCCACCTGGCTTCTATGGTTCAACAGGTATGTACGAACCATCAATAAATAGTCCTTACTGGGCCGACTTTACAGACGTGATTATAACGGGTCAAAGCTACGCTGATTTAATCCAGGTTAACGAGTACTGGTATTAGTATTGAATTTAAACTTTAAAGATTAACTGGAAATTTCTTTCTTTTTTATTATAATAGGGATAAATCCTTTTATTAATGCGAAATATTATAGTTTGGATGGATTCAATTGTAGTATTTTCAGATTCAAGCGCGATAACCGTTATAGTTCTGGCATTATTGAGCATTGTTATGAAAGATGGTAAGTTGCATATTCCCATAGCAAGAAAATTCATTTCAGTATCCATGATATCAATTATTGCCATTCTCAGTAGTCTATTTTACAGTTATTCCTACGCACTATTCGTATTTTTTATATTTCAATTCATTTCTATTGTTATTCTCTACCATACGTATTTAAAATCCATACTATATCAAATTTTCTTTATACCACTTGGACTAATTGAGGAAATTGTCGTTGCCCTTTCATTATACTTTTCTTTCTTCATTACATTTTCATTCATGGAAAAGAAGCAGCTTGAAAGAAAAGGTACAACCATAATTCTTTTATCACTACTATTTCTTAATATTTCAGTCCTTTTAGAGCTATTGAATTTCATATTTATCGAAAATAACATTTTACCTCTTTCAATCGCTTTATATGACTTATTCCTAATATTATTTTTCGCACCATGGGTCTTGCCAAGTGAATTAGTGTATGAGAAAGAATAGGAATGAA
>Ga0208549_100712_pt1 | contig 13327 bp, 8 predicted proteins | sample BED_host_MetaG_FD_187135 | JGI IMG/M metagenome (GOLD analysis project Ga0208549, IMG submission 187135) | Hot spring microbial mat communities from Yellowstone National Park, Wyoming, USA - BED_host_MetaG (SPAdes) (version 2) | ecosystem: Environmental > Aquatic > Thermal springs > Hot (42-90C) >... | reverse complement strand
TTACTACCCACCATGGGTTAATTCCTAACAATGCTTCTTGGGGTCAATATTAAAATAATAGTTTATTTCATGGTGATATCATGAGAATTCAAGGATTAATAATGGCAATTCCAACGATTTTCTTTTCATTCCTTCTACTTTACTTAGTCTTATGGAATCTGTATTACTCATTCACGAATTGGTCTCTGCTTAATCCTCACCCATCATTTGTTGGTCTCCAAACATATATGTCCCTGTTATCTACAGAGTATTTCTCTATCTCTTTCACTCACTCTATTCTATTGTCGGCGGGCGCCGTTGTCTTCGGTAATTTGCTTGGTTTACTATTTGCTTCCTTACTTTATTTTCTAGGCAATGAGAGATTAAGGAGTCTCTACCTATCATTATTGATATATCCATTATCTATATCCATGGCAGCTAACTCATTGATATGGCTTTGGCTATTTAATATTCATATCGGCATAAATTGGTTCTTGAGAATGCTTCATTTGCCGACGCCTCTCTGGCTTTCATCGCCATCAATGGAGTTTCCAAGCTTAATGATAGTGGTTATATGGGCATATGCTGGTTTATCGCTGATTTTTTACTTGGCGGCCTTTATGGGTGTTGATAAATCATTGATAGAGGCGGCGAGGATAGATAAGGCCAGTCCATTCAGGATATTATTTAGAGTTCTTCTTCCTAACTCTATGAATGGGTTCATAGTATCATCAGCATTATTATTCCTCTTCTCCTTTAGGGTATTTAGTCCTCCTTACCTATTAAGCGGTGGACCAACCAATATATTTCTCCAAACTAGCGTGGTCTATATGTATTACTTATTCACAACGGAATACTTTGCCCAAGCCTCTGCTGTGGCTACAATAATAACAGCAATAGCAACTGCAGTGGTTATACCTTATGCGTTATATGGGATAAAGAGGTGGATGAAGCATGAGTAAAGCCAAAACCAAGAGAATTAGTCCTGCTGTAAAGGCCGCAATTCATCAATTGGTAATCATCATCTTTGTAGTTATATGGTTGGTTCCGATATATGCCATGGTAATAAATGGATTGAAGAGCGACGTAGCGGTATACACGACGCCGGTTCTTGTGCCTTCCTCATCCCCTACCCTAGAGCCCTTCCAAGCGGTTTGGTCATCACTAAGCAGGCCATTATTAAATAGTTTAATAATAGTGCTTCCCGTGGCGTTCATAGCTACTTTCTTGGGATCCATGGCGGCCTACTTCTTCTATATGCTTTCAAATAGTTTTAGTAAGGTTTCTTCCTTTATAAGTAACTTTTTATTCTCTTTGATATCGTTGGCCACGTTTATTCCGTATCAAGCCACATTAATCCCATTAACTAAGTTGATTGCAGATATGGGTCTCCTGAATACTTATTGGGGATTAGCGTTTGCATTCTTCATATTCTATATGCCAACTGGGGCATTATTAATGTCTATTTTCATAACCGCCATACCTCCCAGGATAATTGAAGCTGCCAGGCTGGATAAGGGCAGCGATTGGAGGATTTTCATTAAATTAGTATTTCCATTATCGCTGCCGGGCTTTGTATCGACATTAATATTTAACATCATTGAGACATGGAATAACTTCTTCATACCCTTAATGTTGACTACCACGCCCAATATGAGGTTAATACCGGTTACGGTTCAATCATTCACTGGAGGATATGCGACTCTCTATAATGAAACATTCGCTGCTGCATTTATAGCATCTATAGTGCCCTTGGGCATCTTCATTTTTCTTGGTAGATATTTTATAAAGGGCTTAATAGCCCTTGGAACAGGAGGTAAGGGGGTGTAGTATGGTTAAGGTAATTACTAAGGGTGTCACTAAGATATTTAAGTCGAAGAAGAAGGAAGTAGTTGCATTAGATAAGATTAACATGGAGATCAATAGCGGTGAATCCTTCGGAATATTAGGACCTAGTGGGGCTGGTAAGACGACGCTTATGCGTATAATAGCTGGACTTGATGTACCGACCGCCGGCGAGCTGTATTTCAATGATGAGCTGGTGGCTGCCTCGAATAGATTGATAGTGCCTCCCGAGGATAGAAATATAGGTATGGTATTTCAAACATGGGCCCTTTATCCTAATATGACTGCTTATGATAATATCGCTTTTCCACTGAAGTCTTTAAAGATAAGCAAGGCCGAGGAGCAGAAGAAAATAAACGATATAGCGGAGATACTTGGGATATCTCATGTGCTCAATCACTATCCAAGGGAATTATCGGGTGGTCAGCAACAGAGGGTGGCGTTGGCGCGTGCATTGGTTAAGAATCCATCTATTCTCTTATTGGATGAACCGTTCAGTAATTTGGATGCCAGAATAAGGGATAGCGCTCGTGCTCTTGTTAGGAGGATTCAAAATGAATTGAAAATAACCACAATAACGGTTTCTCATGATCCCGCCGACATATTTTCCATAGCGGAACGCGCTGGCGTTATAGTTCATGGCAAATTAGTGCAAGTGGATAAGCCATCCATCATATACTCTAAACCCATCACTGTGGAGGTGGCGAAATTAATAGGTGATTTAGTGGAGTTAAATGGAAGAATTGAAGATAGAAATGGAGCAACGTATGCGGTAGTTGATGATTTTTCATTTCCCATAAATAAGATCAACGCCAGCAACGTAAGGCTGGGCATTCGCCTTGAAGATCTAAAGATATCCAAGGAATCTTCTCTGGGCAGTGACTGGTTCCTCGTGGGGCGAGCTCGGGTTAAGGTATCCAGCTATTCAAGTGGTCTCTTCAGGGTCACTGTTGTGCCTCCTAGTAATGATAATACCGAGGTTGTGGTCATGATGGATAAGCCGTTTGATGTTGGGGAGGAGGTTAATTTATTTATAAGGCTTGGAAAGGTATTGGTATTCACGTGATTTTCTAATTTTAATTATTGTCGAAAGTTTCATAGTTATCTCTCAACTTAAGATCTTACAGCATTGCATCTTTATCTAGGATATTACACCGTTATATTGAGTCTAATGATACGGTTATTTTATCCGTTGGGAAGAATAAACTTTATAGGTGGGGAGGATAGATGCAATTAGAGATAGTCAAGTCATCCAGGATGCCCAGGGTAATAAAGCGTAATGGTAAGGAGGAGCCCTTCTCTCCGCGGAAGCTTCTCAGGGTGCTTAGTTTAGTAAATGCGCCGAATCCAGATCTAGTTTTAAAGGAGCTTCAGAGCTTAATAAGCGGCCAAACAATAAAGAGCCAAGATATAAGCGATATGGTTCAACTGATAATGCTCAATAAGGCGCCTGAAGATATGAGATGGCACACTGCAGCCAGGGATTATTTGTTATGGAGTGTATATAAAATGGTGCTGGGCAAGTTCGATCAATCCAATTTTGAAGTTATTTATAGGAATGGGTTTAAGCAGTGGTTCTTAACTGGCATGAGCCAAGGATTATGGAACAAGGAGATGGCATCGTTTTATGAACAATACATAGATGAATTAAGCAGCATGATTAGGCCAGAGAGGGATCGCTTGCTCACTTATAATGGCGTTAGAACGCTCATGAGTCGCTATCTGCTAAAGAGACTTGATGGCACATTCTTTGAGACTCCTCAGTATATGTGGATGAGGGTTGCAATGGGGGTTGCATATGCTGAAAAAATGTATGGAATTGATCCTATATCATGGGCGTCCAAGTTTTATGATTTAATGAGTAACTTGAAGTTTCTTCCCAATTCCCCAACCATGTTTAATGCATTCACTCGCTCTGGGGAATTATCGGCATGCTTCGTGGTGCCAATTGATGATTGTATTTCAGGTTATTCCCATGAGAATTGCTTTGGAATTTATGATGCCTTAACCCTGACCGCCGAGTTACATAAGATGGGAGCTGGGACAGGGTATAATTTCTCTAAATTGAGGCCCGAAGGGGATGTAGTTAAGTCAACGGTGGGAGTCGCCAGTGGCCCAGTCAGCTTCATGCGTTTATTTGATGTTAGCACGGATGTAATAAAGCAAGGAGGTAAGAGGAGAGGGGCCATGATGGGGATACTTGAGGTATGGCATGCAGATATTCAGAAATTCATTAAGGCAAAGTCGGGTCAATTAAAGGACATTCAATTACAGAACTTCAATATATCCGTTATGACCACCGATTACTTCATGGAGCGCGCATTGACGGGCGAGGATTGGCTTCTCTTCAGTCCCAGGGAGTGCCAATGCTTAGCCAATACATGGGGGGATGAGTTCCAAAAATGCTATGAGGACTGTGAACGCCGTGCCATGCAGGGCGATATAAAGATATGGGGCAAGGTTAATGCTAGGGAGCTATTTAATGAATGGGTAAAGAGCGCATGGGATTCCGGCGATCCCGGCATGCTTAATAAGGATTCCATAAACATAATGCATCCAGCGAAGAATGCGGGGGTAATTGCTTCAACTAATCCATGTGGCGAGGTTCCGCTCTTGCCGGGAGAATCATGCAATTTAGGCAGCATAAACATAACTAAGTACATACATGGGCATCAAATAGCTTGGGACGCCCTATTCAATGATATAGCTATAGCAGTGAGGTTCCTGGATGATGTAATAGATGTAAATAAGCATCCACATAAAATGTTCGATGAGGCCAATCACGCTACCCGCAAGATAGGTCTCGGGGTTAATGGCTTCGCTGATTTATTAATAAAACTGAGCATTCCTTATGATAGTCCAGAGGCATTACGTCTTGCAGATACATTGGCGATGTTTATGTTCAGCACGGCGACAAAGGCTAGCCACTTATTGTCGCTGGAAAAGGGATCATATCCTAAGTTTAATGGGAGCGATTGGGAGAAGGGGATCCTCCCAATAGATAGATGGATGGAGAGAGCAAGAAAAATATCGCAAGTAACTAATCAGTACTTATCAGAATACCTAGAGATCATTAGTCCCCCTCAACATGCTCAAGACGAATTCACATCAGCTGCATTGAGCGTATTACAGGAAATGCATGCTACACTTGACGATATTCGTGCTTTAGTTAAGAGCGGTATAAGGAATGCGACAGTGATGAGCATTGCTCCAGAGGGAAGCAGGAGCTTAATAGCAGGCGTGAATTCAAGCATAGAACCCATATTCGCTATTGCCTATGTTAGGAACTTAGCCATAGGTAAGTTGATTGAGTATAATGGAACGGCCCTAGAGAGATTAGGTAATGTTCCTGAGGATATCAAGAAGTATATACTGGAGAGCGGCATGCTTCCCAATACGTATAAGTTACATGGCTTATTGAAGACCGCTAATGAGATCCATTGGAGGTGGCATGTCATGATGCAGGCTACGTGGCAGCGGTGGATCGATAACGGGGTAAGCAAGACTATTAATATGCCGAGTAATGCCACCATTAAGGATGTGGAAGGAGCTTACTTAATGGCATGGGAATTAGGCGCTAAGGGCATAACGGTATATAGGGATAAAAGTAAGTCTGTTCAAGTGATTTATAGTGGCGTAGCTAATAAGCCATCTCCCTCTAAGATAATTGTTAAGACTATAAACGTTGATGAGAAAATAGATGACAAGCTAAATGAATTAGGCGAAACAAGCGATCCCTATTGTAAGACGGATTCATGCGGCTGACTCGAATGAAAATAGTTCTAGTTCCTTCATTTCATTAAATAATTGGGTTAATATTTCCTTGTAATCTATTTTACCCATTTCTACATTATCCATCTCCTCCTCTAACTGCCTAGTCCTATCCTCGCTGACTAATTTACCAAGCTCCTTGTTATTGCCGCATTTGATCTGCGTATCCTCTAGTTCCTTCTTATCCTCTTCCCGTCTCGGCGGCAATTTTTCCCTAACATAATCATCGCCAGTTAGGCAAACATATGCAAGTATACCCAGCCTCTTTGGCACAAGGTATTTTACATTACCTATTGCTGTGACGTATCCTCGCCTAAGCAGTGTGTCTATTATTTTAGCATAGGTGGATGGTCTACCTATGTGTTTTTTCTTCATTTCAGCTATTATATCGCCTTCCCTATAGGGATAAATCGTTCTAATGGTCTTAGTAACCACATCTTTAACCTCGAAATCCGCTTCAGTAATGGCTTCGCGTTTTCGGATTGATTGAAGCACTAATTGAAATCCAGGATCCACTATATCGATCACCCTCTCGAGTTCCTTATTGGCGATTTCGTTCGAGTTATGCAAAGTAACTCTGTACTTAGCCTTCTTAATCGTGGCGGGCCTCATTTGGCTTGCCATGAATCTCTTAAATATTAATCGATAGAGTTGGATATGCCTATTCGTTAGTTGAATATTTAGTATACCTGTGGATATTAATGTATGGAGCTCCTCCTCATCTATTGGCCTAGTTGGCCTTATACACTCGTGGGCTCCCTCCTCACTTGTGGTCCAAGTTCTTCCCATGTACTCCTTCTCGCCAAATTTATTGCCTATATATTCCTTGGCTATTGATAATCCAACGGCCGATACCCTAGTGCTATCTGTTCTGTGGTATGTTATTAATCCGGACTCGAAGAGATCCTGCGCAAGTCTCATTGTTGTATTTACATCAAGTCTCAAGAGGTTAGCTGCATCAGTTAGCATTGTATCGGTTGTGTAGGGCGGTGGAGGATTAATTATTTCCTCTTTCTCCTCTATTTTGCTATAATTAACTTTTAATCCATCGTGATTCTTTTTGAATCCTCTTAGGTTCTTGGATTCAGCCTTGGCCTCGCTTGGATCATTATTGAGCGGAACAATGAATGTTTCCTGCTCATCATTAACTAGGGTTACAGTCAGTCTCATTGCCTTAGAGTATTTATTGTCTATGTGCCTTCGTATTATCCATCCTAACACCGGCGTTTGGACTCTCCCAGCGGATAGGTTTTTGCGGTTAAGCCTATCCTGTAGGTACTTGCTTAGCCCAAATCCTATCCACCTATCTTCTATCCTTCTAACTAGTTGCGACTTAACCATATTGGGCTCCACCGCTCTTGGATTAGCTATGGCATCTATTATGGCCTTCTTCGTGACTTCATGAAATTCTATTCTATGGATATTCGACACGAATGGACGCAACATGTTATATACATCCCAAGCGATTTTCTCACCCTCGGAATCGGGATCCGTGCCTATCAATACCTCATCAACATCTATCGCTAAATCCCTTAAGGTATCTATTACCGGCATTGTAGTCACTAGCTGAGTACCATCATAGGGGCAAGTATCCCTTTCATCGGTATAAGTCTTACCGCATGTCGGGCACCTCTTTATTATGCTATATATCGGTATGAACTTCCCATCGGTAACTAATACACCATAGTAATCCTTAGCCCTTCCCATTATTTCCTGCTCGATGGCGTTAGGCGCCAGCTCCATCATGTGTCCCTTGGTTGCCACTATGCTTAGCAACATGTTGCCCAGATTTGTTTCATATATGTTTAGGCCACCCATTATTCGCCTACTGGGTTTCCCAAAGAAATTGGCAATGGTTCTAGCCTTAGTAGGAGACTCCACAACTAATAGGACTGACTTAAAAGTACTTAGTTTCTCTTTCTTTGGTTCCTCACTTCTAAGTAGTTCCGCCACCTCTCTTCTTTCCTCATTAATGACCTGCATTATGGCATCTACATCATAGGCCTCAACATCCTTGAACTCAGCCTCATCCAGTCTATACTTTAAATCGCGTTGAAGCGCCGTGAATACTGATGGATTATCAATTATGATTATGGATAATCCATGCGTGACTCCTCCGATATACATCCTTGATGTCCTACCGCTGGCCTGTATATATGTGGTGGAATCCGGCAGCACTATGTGGAATTCGCCGTTTCGTAATTGAATATTAACCTCAGACTTATTTATGTTATCGATTATGGCCGGCACCTTCAGGAGCTCATCGGCAAGTTTAAGGGACTCCATCGCCGTTTCAGCTACATATCTTTGAAATCCGCTCAGCTCATTGATGTTTTGCTGGGCCTTCGTAAGTATCTCGCTTAATTGGTTTTGGTTCAAATATGATATTCTCCGTAGCCTGGCAATCATTTTATCCACACGGCGCTTTAATTCATCGGGCGCTATTTGACGTATACCAGAGAAGAAGAGGAGGAACTTGATGGGCATGAATTCCGCCAGGTTTAGTCTAAACATTATTTTTGGCACTCCCACGAATATCACATACTTAATGCGGGCCGGCATATCTATTCCTCTGACAAGCGATGACCTAGATGTAGCAAGGCCTATCAATACATCTAGTTCACCCTCCTGGAATGCAAGCAATAGTTTCTTTTTCGGCTTCAAGTAGATACCAGCCTTTATTCCTGCCTCGCCTAATTTTTCAGCAATCTTTTTGGCTATTTCCCTATCAGCATCTGTTGGAATAAATATTATACCTCCCCCACCTAGCCTCTTAACTAGGTTAACTGCATCCTCTATTAAATTAGTTTTAGGTTGCATAAATAAATCAATGACATTCCTTAGACCCTCGGCTCGCCCACCCACTTCAAAGCCTAGAAATTCTCTGAAGAGAAGCGCCCTCGATGTGCCGCGTGGCCTGGTCAATACGCCGCTAACTATTAATGTACCGATATTCCGCCCCTTCATCATCTCTTCTATTGTTTTAGCCATGCTTCTCATTCGTCTATTAAGTTCGCCTAAATCATCTTCATTACCATTTCTAAGGGCTTGCATTGTATCTCTAGATACCTTAATAGCCTCCAGCGCTACATCTATTGCTTCCTTCGGTACGCCAAGCAGCACTAGTAGTCTATCTATATTCTTGCTTGACGCTTTAAGGACGCTATCGACATCGTCCACGAATATTAATTTATACTTATTTCTAGCCAGTAGATCCATGTGTTTAGATAGGAATGAATTCGTTATGATTAATATGTCATAATCATTATCATTAATTCTTTTTATCGCCTCCTCCTTCTCCTTCTTTGTCAATAGCGAATTATAGGCCACTATCCTTGCTTTTCCCTTCGAATATGCTTCGGCTCTCTGGAATAATTGGTATGCAAGAGTTGATGTTGGCGCCACTATGAGAGTCTTACCCCCATTAATCGCAGTATATATAGATGCTACTATTCCAAAGGTGGTCTTACCACTGCCGGTTGGCGCTATCACTGCAAAACTCTTTCCCCGTACAAGCCGCCTAGCCCATACCCTTTGAGCCCCCCACATCTCGAATCCAGTGATTTCACGGAATAGATTATTTAATTCATCATACTTCATATACATGGATAATATAGGTCTCATTCTCTTCAAAGTTCCTAATTTATCCATTTCTCTCAATATGCTTAGTACATCGCGTTTCTTTGGGGTTCGGGGAAGACATAGGCGGCACGGTAGCCCAGTTCCTAATCTATCTGCATCTATTATGCCCCCGCAATTGGGGCATGCCCATCGATACAACGCTGGTGGGAATCCATCATTTGCCACTGCCTAATCGTTTGGCGGAGGCGGGTAGGTTCATATAAATGTTTTGATGAGGAATGTAGAGAACCATTAATTCTCAACCCTGTATCGCATTAATAATAAAAGGGCAATCCTCGCCCATAAATATAGGTAGGAGGTTAGAGACAACTGATCCCCTTCCCGTCCTGAAGGGGCGAGGGCTCCCCGAGGTCTTGGGGGTTACGCCCCTTTATGGGTGCTGCTCTGTTGGTCATCCTCTCGAGCCGGTATTGTGGGGGTATGTCGGCCCCCACTCCCAAGGAATTGACCGGCCAAGAGTCCCCTATTGCTACCCTCGGAAGAAGCATTTAAGCTCTTACCCAGCCCCAAAGTACGAGACTTGTCATCCTCGTTATCATGATTTTTCATTAAAAATTAATAATGATTCATTTAATCAGGAGGAGCCTTAAGGGTTTTTATCTATTATATATTTAAATTGACTAATTCATTGCATAGTTAATGGCTATAAGCACACAAGCAAGAAGATTGCAGATAATAATATATGTGGCTTCTCTCATAGTTATCATTGCGACTCTCATTAGCATTGATGTAATGATAGTTCAGCTCTGGTTGGTTGGTTCCTCTAATTTAGATATAATATTCGTTGCATTGGCTTCATCATCTACCATATTGATGGATGTGATAACGGTGATAGGTATTTTACAGAATATCCCATTAACGCAATTAAAGCATCTTCACTTAGCATCACGGTTATTTTGGGTTATAATAATGATATTCGTGTTTGGTCTATTTCTTTATATCCCATATATAACAATAAAGCATTACTTGAATATATCCATACCAATAGATGACTATATGCTTGCCATGAATAACCTCCTAGGGTTGGGTATTGCACTATATAATTCAGGATTGGTCCTTACCATTTATATTATTTACACCATAATGAGAATGCGATTATTACCAGATGTCTATGAAACGATGATCGACACATTTGGGTTATCCAAGATAGGCATCAATTCATTCAAGGATGGATCCAGCAACGATAAAGACGATGATGACATAGAGGAAATATAGCTAATTATTGAAGGGATAATTACTTGTTCATTATGAATAAGGGAATAGCCATTTCTTCTCGTGATAGTCCTGCATGGTGTCCTCTGAACTTCATTAGTTTATCATCGGATGGCTTAAGCAAGTAAATTAAGGTGGTTGAATCTCGGGGCACTGCAATTAGGTCTCCCATTCTTCTCCTAACTTTCTCGTTTAATCCGCCTAGAAGCGTCTCTGCTTGATTTAGGTCATATAGGTCTACCATGGGAAGGAATTTTTTGAAGTAATCCTTCACGGGTTCTACATGGCTTTTATCCATAAGCTTTAGTTGGAGTGCTCGTGGTTCTCCAAAGGGAGGAAGCGAAAGGTAGTTCAACAATTCATTGTGCTTACGTAGGTCCACTACTTTCTCAGGCTCTACATCTATTTGCCCATGATCGGCAGTAATTATTAGGGATGAATTATTTGGAAGCTTTTCCGAGAATCTCCTTAATATATGCATGGTCTCTATTAATGCATATCCATAGTGATGAGAAGATGGGCCGTATGTATGTTGTATTGTATCTAGGTGCGTTAAGTAGAGATACACGAATTGATGGGTATCCATAGCATTAATAGATGTAGTTAATGCATCGAATAATGTGTAGTATTCCAAAACATTGGCACCCTTATATAATATATGAGATATTCCGCTTCCCCCAATTCCCTTTGGAACCACTACTGCGCTCTTGATTCCGTGCCTCCCAGCCTCCTCGAATATTGTGTCATCATGATAAAGTTGTCCTAGATCATGTCCTAGATTCAATACATCATCACGAGATCCACTCGGCGCTATGCTCATGTTAAGGGTGTTAACCATGCTGCCAAACTCATTCATGAAAAGTATGGTGCCTAGAACACCATGCATGCCGGGAGTCACACCAGTGGATAGACTAGTCAATGCAGTGGCAGTTACTGATGGAAACACGCTTGTTAATTGCCTTGACTTCCCTAGGAACCACCTTACATCATCTATATTGCTCATTTTCTCCAGCCCAACCCATCCCAATGCATCGACCAGTATCAATATGATTTTGTTTCCATGTAATTCAACATCATTTAATGGATTCGCCTTTTCATGCGCACCAAAGGCTTTTAGTATGGAGTTGGATAAATTAACTATGCTCTCTCCATCATACCTAGGAATCATCATATTATTTGGGCAAATTAATCAAGTAATTAAAATTATTTTCGCAATTCTTAATTGCCTAGATGATGCTTAATTGGTTTGGATAAGTTATTGATCAATTCTTTGTTAATTTTTAAGAACTAAGAATGTTGCCGTAGTTCGGGTTCAGGGAATATAAGCCGAAGAAGCATTAATTTCAATTACAGGGTTCCAACAACTGACCTCCTCCCCGCCCTAAAGGAGCGAGGCTTGCCGTTCGTTTTATACACACGGGGGAAACCTCGCAATTTATGGCGGGGATGGGGGAAATATTTTAAATATTTGATGTTTTTGTTTTTCTGATGCCCATCGTGGGGTTTAGGTTTAGAGCATACACCGATCGACGAACGCTGAGGGCGTTAAAAGCCCAATTGAGGTTAGCCTCGGAGATCTACAACCCTACGATGGGCAGACAAGTACTTCCATCATGAGGATGGTAGGGGATTAAGCGAGAACGAGTTGAGGCAACTAGCCCTCGACTTGAGGAAACAAGACGAGGAGTACCAACAATTATACTCACAAGTAGTTCAACAAGTCGCGGATAGATATTATGAGGCTAGGCAGCGCTTTTTCGATGGGTTAGCGCGTTTCACGAGGGAGAAGAAACCCCATAAATACTATAGCTTGGTTTATCCGCAGAGCGGTTGGAAGATATTGGCTAGGGAAGTTAGAACGAGCGGGAATAAGAGGCTCGTGGTGAGGTTATCAAATCTAGGCGTCTTCAAACTAATTGTTCATAGGGACTTTCCACTGGATAAAGTGAAACGCGTGGCGGTAAAAATAACTAGGAGTGGAAAAGTGTATGTCTCATTCATTGTTGAGGATTATGAATTCCCGAAGCTGCTAAATACTGGGAAGGCGGTGGGGATCGATGTTGGTGTGGAGAAGCTTCTCGTGACCTCGGATGGCGAGTTCCTCCCAAACTTGAGGCCCTACGAGAAGGCTCTTAAGAAAGTGAGGAGGCTCCACAAGGCCCTATCGAGGAAGAGGTATCTCTCCCGTAACTGGTTCAAGGCTAAGATGAAGCTTGCTAGGGCTTATGAGCACATGGAGAGCCTTAGAAGGGACTTGTACATGAAACTCGGGAGGTATTTTGCTGAGCATTACGATGTGGTGGTGATTGAGGATATCCACGTTAAGCAACTTATTGGTAAGTCTTCCAGAGGGCTGAGGATGAGGCTTCACGACGTCGCCATTCACGAGCTTAGGAGCATCGTGGAGTACCAGTTGGGGAAGTATGGGAAGAGGTTCATCCTAGTGGATCCTAGGAATTCCTCGAAGGCGTGCGCCAAGTGTGGATATGTAAAGATTGACTTAACGTTGAGTGATAGGGTTTTCGAGTGCCCAGTCTGGTTGGAGGGCTAATAGGGACTATAATTCCGCTCTCAATCACTTGAGGCGTGCGGGGTGGGAGTCGCCCGTGGTGCCCGTGGAGCTCCGCCCACTACCCATAACGATGGGCAAGGCGGGGCAAGGAAGTGGGAAGCCCCTTAAGGATGGGGTAGCTCACCAAGATGAAGTGGATCAATAGCTATATTTTTATAGTCCCATTCTCCTAATCAAGTATGTCGTTTATAGATAGCTACAAGTATAGAACTGGAAGGAATTTTGCTTTTCCTGAATATACGCCGCAATATCCTGTTAGTTATCCATTTTCTATTAAATCGATGAAGGCATGGATAGATCTAGATC
>Ga0208549_100710_pt1 | contig 13347 bp, 18 predicted proteins | sample BED_host_MetaG_FD_187135 | JGI IMG/M metagenome (GOLD analysis project Ga0208549, IMG submission 187135) | Hot spring microbial mat communities from Yellowstone National Park, Wyoming, USA - BED_host_MetaG (SPAdes) (version 2) | ecosystem: Environmental > Aquatic > Thermal springs > Hot (42-90C)... | reverse complement strand
ATAAGCGTCATCGGCGTGGTTAGTAGTCAGATATTTTTAATATGATTGGTTAAAGATGCGTGGTTTCTATTTTCCCTGTGTTATTTTTGCTATTAGAAAAAGATTTAGGGTATTAGGTTATGGAGTTTTCGGTCTATTTACGGCAATCACTTTAACCGTCTTATAAGGAACCTGTACTCTGATGGATTCCCCGTTTGTTCTTCTATCTTGAGAATCTCGTTGCCCGTCATCTTGGCCCAAGCCGTAATGTCTGGCTTCGAAGCCGGGTCGGTAGCTAGAACCTCTAGCACCTCTCCTACGCTGATCTCCTTAATGGCCTGACCGGTTTTCACCACTGGCATCGGACACATAAGTCCGCGCGCATCCAGAACCTTTCTCACCTTAGGCGTTGTTGAATCCGTCATAACCAAATAATAAGTGACATTGAAAACTATATAAACCAATCGGCTCTACAAATTTAGTAAGCTCATCCACCTTACAGTACACTATTGTTTTTTGCCGTATCTGTGACTTTCTCCTCGGCAAATCTGGGTTTGAATCCGGCTTTTAGTAGTGTATTAATGATGCAGTTGATCGCGTCTTCGATTTGAATTGGCGCGTACTCCCTGATGTTTGTCACCTTTGGGCAGCCGGGGGGTGGAATGCACAGACGGTTTAAAAGGTTTAGATCCGTGTTTATAAGGAGTGTTCCATGTACTAGCAGTGTTTTGACGCTCGAGTATGCTGCCATACCTGAAATCTTCGAGTTGGCTATGTCGATTCTGTTGGGGGGTGAATAGTGTGCTTCTAGGCCAAGCGTGTTGAGTGATTTGACAATGTACTTGGAGCCCTCCTCGAACACCTTCCTTGGGGATAGAAAACCCTCCTTCACTCTTAGTATGAAGCTCCAGTTAAGGTTTCCTAGGTCGTGGTAGACGACGCCTCCACCAGTGATCCGGCTGTAAACCCTTATCCCAAGCCTTTGAGCGAGCTCCTCATTGTACCAACCATACGAAGGAGACCGTGTCCTGCCTCTTACAAGGCAGGTGGAGTTCACATAGAATAACAGTGAATCCGAGCTTTCACCACGCTCAACACGCTCGAATAATCCTGCTTCGAGGGAGAGGTTTGCGGCTGGGTCCGTGGACTCTGATACAATAACTCTAAGCTCTCTCGCATCATCTCGCAGAAGGGTGTCAACCACTATGGGTCAACACTCTTAACCGCATTGAATACCCCATTCATCTATTATACTCCTGTACTTCTCAGATGCACTTCGAGTGTCAAGTAGCAATCCTCTCTCGGAGTCAAGCTTAGTGGGGCTAATCTTGAACACCCAGTTATCGTATGGTGCATGGTTCACTAGGGAGGGCTGATTTTTGACTTCCTCGTTCACCTCCGTTATTGTGCCGCTTAAGGGTGTTCGCATAGGCCCCATGTACTTGGCGCTCTCCACTGTGGCGGCGATCGCGCCACGCTCAAGCGTGGTTCCCTTATCTTTTATTTTAATGAATATTATCTCCCCAGCGTAAGCCTGCCCCGGGGCGGTGGCTCCAACCACGGCCACTCCACCCTCGAACTTGACCCAAACATGGTATTCGAGGTCGTAAAGCAGACCCTCGGGGAAGACGCACCCCTTGTAAGATGAGCTCATGACTCAACACGCCCCTTAGCTAGAAGTAGAAGACTACGGTGTTGGGGTCCGAGGCCATTTCAATCAGGGTGACCGCGCCTGCGTAGTCAACCCCCTTGGGCAGGTCGCCGTCACCCATCTTCCATATCACCTTAGCCGACGTGCTGCAGCACATCATTTTCACATTGTTTCGGAGAGCCAGCTCGATCACCTTACGTAGCGGTTCACCCTCCTCGGTGGTGCGAACCCTGTCGGGCGCATCCCCCTTAAGCAGGGAGGGTCCCTCCGCTAAGAAGAACATGTGTGTATCATAACCCATAGAAGCAGCTGCCGCCGCGTAGTAGAATGGTGTGAAAGCCTTCTTTGGTTCGTTGACGCCAGTGCTGACCACGAACAGAAATCTCTTCTTAGCCTCCAATCTCCTCACCTACAAACACTGCGTACCGTATGCCACCTTTTAAATGAAAACCCATCCCGCAGCTCTACCTGACATTGAAAACGAGTTACGCCCACTTGTTTCGGTTTCATAGTTTATCCACGTGTTAATATCGAGGTCAACGATATAAATTTAGTGCTAATATCATTATCCAATAGTGTTTATGTAAAATATTCTTCTTGTAAAGAAAGGTATAATTGTTGGTGTCGATATCTTTTTATATTGGCTTACAATATAAACCTAGGAATTGATTTACCCAATATGTGTTCACCCCTGGATATGTGGGTGGGTGGCGTGGTGTTAGATGGACGCTAAATACGCTCGGAAGCTTGCTGCGAGGCTTAACACGGATGGCTGGCACTATGGAGGCCTCCCCGGTCTCCAGTGGGAGGCTGAGAACGCTAGGCGTGGGGAACCGCAGCTCATGCGTAGGATCGTGGATGAGCTACGCTCCGATGTTAGGTTCCAAGAGTTCTACCATGCGTGTATCAACTGTGGTAACTGCACGTCGATGTGCCCAGCCTTTAGGTTTGTTGATTTTGAGCCGAGGATTGTTGTCCAGAAGGTTATGCACGCCAAGGATGAACCAGAGCTTCTTTACCAGATGATGGATGAGTATCTCTGGGCTTGCTATCAGTGTTACTCGTGCTGGGAGGTGTGCCCCGCACACAATAACCCCGGCGGTCTAGTCGCCCTCCTTAAGGAGGCCGCTGTGAGGAATGGTTTGGAGTCCGCTAAGAGAACACTTGAACCCTACAGTAAGACTCTCTTTAAGGTGATGACCACTGGTACCCAGATAACCCCCGATATGCACATGCTGTTCGCACCCTTCCGTGACTGGGGTCCGCATAAGGCTGAGTTGGTGAAGAACATTAGAACCGAGAGGCAGGGTGTCCCCGTTGAGAGTATGTGGGGTGTAATGGATAAGGGTTGGAGGGTTCCCAAGCGCACGATGCTTGAACTATTCATTATTGAGAGGGAGTCGGGGGTTCTTGACTCTGTGAGGAATAGTTCGAAGGATGTGGTCGACATGGTTGAGGAAGCCGGTAAGGAATTGGAGGAGTCTGAGAAGAATGGCTAACACCATCATTGATTCGGGTGGTGGGGAGGAGATTGAGCTCAAAGAGGAGGATGCTAAGTATTTCGAGAAGCTTGTAGCGGAGAGGAGAGCTAAGCTCGCGCTGGGTACAGTGGAGGATTACCTAAGAATGCTTGAGAAGATGAGGGAGCTGGAGGCGTCGGGTGAGATAATGGTTCATCACGTCGAAGAAGACTATGAACCCGTGAGTGTGCGAACACTCAGCGGGAGAACGAAGAAGGTTCCCACGGTTGACACCTGGCAGCACAAGTCGTGTGGGCAGTGCGGGCATATCCCTGGCTACGTAACATCACTCTTCTGGATTATGCGTGAGCTAGGCATTCCCTTCATAGATGACACTAATCAGACTTCGTGCACGGCTTGGAACTATTATGGTTCTGGTACATCGAACACGGTTGCTCTCTCCTCTGTTTTCCTACGAAACATGCATGTTGCGTATGAAAAGAACGCGTACCCACTTATCCACTGCGGCACGAGTTACGGTGACTATAAGGAATGCAGGTTCCTCGTGGTGATGAGTCGGGACATAAGGGAGAGGGTGAGGACTATTCTCAAAAAGGTCGACCGTGAATTAGTCATACCCGAGGAGCTAGTCCACTACAGTGAGTGGCTCCACGTGATGCGCTCTAGGATCGCTGAGAAGAGGAAGTATGATGTGTCTAGTGTCACCGCGGCCGTTCACGCCGCCTGCCACACCTATAAACTCATGGCTGAGGACTACACCTATGATGACTCTGTGATGGGTGGAGTTAAACCCGCACCCACCACGAGTGTGGCGCTCGCCCTCGGCGCTAAGGTGGCTGACTACAGTACATGGTATGATTGTTGCGGCTTCGGCTTCAGACACATATTGACCGAGAGGGAGGTGAGTAGGTCATTCGCCTACTTTAGGAAAATCCAGCCTGTCGTGAGGGAGGCTAAAGCGGACGTCCTACTAGTGCATGACACTGGGTGTGTTACCACGTTTGATAAGAGCCAGTTCGTTTTCCACGCCCACGGCTACAAGGAGAGTGTCCCCGTGATTTCTGATTCCCAGTTCGCTGCGCTCACAATGGGAGCCCACCCCTTCATAGTGTGCCAGCTACAGTGGCACCTAGCAGATTGGAGGCCGCTTCTCACAAAGATGGGTATAGACTGGGAGAAGGCTCAATCGGAATACAAAAGCTATCTAGAGGGTATCAAGAAGGGTGGCAGACCGGAATTCATACGCTCACCTCCTAGGAAACTTGCTCCACGCGTTAAAACGTGAATTAGTGGTTCTTTGGTGGTTTACCCATGTCATCCGAGGATAGCGTACTAATCGTTGGAGGCGGTCCAGCAGGGCTTAGAGCCGCTGTGGACCTTGCTGAGATGGGCTTCAACGTTGTGCTTGTTGAGCGTAGAGCAGAGCTTGGGGGCGCACCTATACGCTGGAAGTATCACACCTTAGCACCCGACATGAGGCCGACGGAGGAGGTTATGAGTCCACTAATAGATGCGTGCAAGTCGAATCAGCGTATAAAGGTTTATACTAGCAGCGTTGCCTCCTCCTTCAGTGGCTCACCTGGGGAGTTCAGCGTGGAGGTTAAAGGAGCCGATGGCTCCTCTTCAACTCATCGGGTGGGCGCGATCATTGTTGCAACGGGATTCGAGCACTTCGATGCGAGGGTTGACCCAAGATATGCGTATGGGCGGGCGCCCGATGTTATAGGTATAAACGAGCTTGAAGGAATGCTGCGCTCTGGTAAGATTGTGCGTCACGACGGCTCCACGCCGAGGAGGATTGGCTTCGTGTTCTGCGTGGGCTCACGTGATAGGTCCACTAATCCCTGGTGTTGCACTGTTTGCTGTGGTGTGAGTATAAAGCAGGCAATCGAGTTGAGGAGGCTTCTCCCCGACTCGCAGATATATATGATATACATGGATATCCGCACTTGGGGTCTATGGGAGAAGCTCTACTGGGACAGCATGGAGAAATATGGTATAAACTATATTAGGGGTAGGGTGGGCGAGGTCTACTATACTGGTGAGAAGCTGCTTGTCAAAGGTGAGGACACACTTGTGCGTGGACCCATTGAGGTGTTGTTTGATATGCTTGTGTTAGCCGTGGGTATGGAGCCAGGTGAGGGTACGCGTCAGGCGGCCCGTGTGTTTGGTTTAAACCTCAACGAGTATGGTTTCCTTAAGCCCCGTCAACCCAACATACACTTTGATTCGGGTGTGGGTGGAGTGTTTCTAGCAGGTGCGTGTGTTGCACCCATGTCCATAGAGGAAGCGTTGGAGGAGGGCTCGGCTGCGGCCATGCAGGCCGCTAAACTCCTTATGCGTCAATCGACGAAGAAGGTGCCCCCCAATGGTTGAGGACCGAGAATCCCCTAAGCGTGAGGATGAGGGCAAGCAGAAGGGTAAGTTTATCGTTGAAAGGGACTACATTGAACCCAGCCGTATAGTTGAGCCAAGCAGCCTAACCGCGGAGGGAGTGGACATATCTGGGCGATGGGGCACAATTGTGCTGCCACGCACAATAAACGAATTCGACACCTCCATCTATGAGCGGGTTAAACGCCTGCCGGGTGGCTCACACATAGCCAATTGCTGGCAGTGCGGCAACTGCTCAGCCATCTGTCCAGTGGCGCATGAGCACCCCGAGTTCAACCCCAGATACCTCATACACATAGTGAAGATGGGTTACACCTCTGAGATAGAGAGGCTTAAGGATAGTGTATACCTCTGCTCTGGCTGCGGGCTGTGTAGCTCCGTGTGCCCCCGGGGAGTCGACCCACAGCACGTGATGATCGCCCTAAGCCTCGCCTTTCATATGAAGGGGGGAAGATGAAATTCACTGCAGGCAGACAATCTATGGGGGGATACCCATATGAGCGCCGCCTACGGTTTTCTAGCGGGTTACTCATTCGCAGTCGCGGCCTACGTGGTGTTACTGACGTGTTTAAGTGGGTTATTAATGTTTGCGAGGACACGTAGCTGGGGGGTGTCCTTTACACCTATTGACCTACTCAGCACACTACTCGACGCCTCTCGTAGAAGGGAGGGTGGGTTTAGGTCGACTCTAATGGTGGTCGCCGACTCCGCTTACCAAAACATTTTCAGGCTGCGGCGGGCGGGTGCTTGGTGTAATGAGGCCGTCCACGTAGAGGGTAGGGCTCTTGTACTCTACGGCTCAATCGGCCTCCTCCTAGCCTCTATCCTAGGCTTCATAAGCGCCCACACGGGAGTCATATTATTAACCGATGTGCTGCTCGGGGTTGAATCCGCTTCGGGGCTTGTCTTCGCGGCGGGGGGTTTCATCCTTGTCTTCAGACGGGCTAGGGCGACGAATATTAGGGCTGTCACACACCTGGACACTTGGGTTCTGCACAGCCTGATAATCCTCTTTGGTGTGGCCAGCGCCCTCTCAAGTGTGTATGGATTGGTCAACCCCACAGCCGTGGCCTCCGCCCCCCATATCCTCACTTTGGTGGTCCTAGGCGTCCTCCTCCTCTATGCACCATTCAGCGAGCTTACCTTCCTTATATGGAAGGGTGCGCTCATAACACTTAAAGGAATCAGAGGCGAAGCCCAGCGGGCTGAATCAAGCGTTGATAGTAGGGGGACAACCCTAGGTGGACAACACTAGTTGGAGTGGGAATAAGGGTTCACCCACGTTGTTCGACTGGGCACGAGACAACCTTTCAGCCTTGGACCACGTTGGATCCACGCTACACTTTGAAGGATACGATGCGAGTGGGGTGGCTGAGCTTGTTAGAGGAACCCTTACACGCCTAGGCCTAACACACAGAGAGGAAGCCCTCTCAAAGGATGAAGGAATAACCTACACCTTCCTTTCAAGCCTAAAAGCGGATCGCCCATTGTTCCTATGGGTGACAATCAACGATAGCGGAGGCTCCATCACCGTGGTTGAAGCAAGGGTTGTACACACCACGGAGGACAGCGCGTTCGCAGACGAGTTCCTCACCGAGTTCATATCACAACTCCAAGAACCCAACACATAGTAACCCTAGCCACGAATTAAACCAACCAACCCAACGTGCAACACAATAGACCCAGCAGTGCAGCTTACACCATCTACATGGGCATATTAATCGTCGTCGAAAAGCGTGTTCACATTTTAAGTGGCCGTGAGGGGTTGTTTAACTTAATAACGTCTTGGTTCTTCCATTTGCGGTGCTAATGGGTGCTGCGCGGCGAAAAATTAACGACATCAGAAACAGGAGCTACCTTGGGAAATGGCTGGTTGTGGGCCTACTCATAGGCCTAGTTGCTGGCCTGGGCTCCACGGCCTTCTTCTACTTGATCCAGCTTGTAACCGACACGCTTCTTGGGGGTATAACGGGTTACTATCCCCCAAACCCACTAGGGGAGCCGTAGGCGCCACCAAGTGTTCATCCACACTTCGTGCTGGTACCCATCTCGACTCTGATTGGGGGCATCATAGCGGGGTTACTGGTGTACACAGTTGCACCCGAGGCGGAGGGGAATGGTACCGATGCGCCTATTGAGGCCTTCCACCGTAAGGATGGTTTCATAAGGAGGCGGGTTCCAATAGTTAAGACTCTAGCTTCAGCCTTCACTATTGGGTCGGGTGGAAGTGGGGGAAGGGATGGCCCGACTGCACAGATAGTAGCCGGCTTCGGCTCGTTTATCGTTGACCTCTTTAAACTCTCGGCTAAGGATAGGAGGGTTGCCGTGGCCGGGGGGATAGGCGCGGGGATAGGCGCCATATTTAAGTCGCCGTTCGGCGGCGCGATTCTTAGCGGAGAAATACTTTACAGTGGTGGGGATATATAGGTTGAGGCCCTGATAGCCGCATTCATAGCGTCACCCCTCGGCTACGTAATTTTCGATTCATTCACCGGGTTCACACCGATATTCGGTAGCTCCGTCCACTACGTGTTCACGAAGCCTCAGAACCTCCTAATATACGCCCTCCTAGGTGTGGTGTGCGGCTTCACAGGCCGCCTCTACACGACATCGTTCTACTACTTTAAATCACTCTTCAACCGCATCAATACATCGAAACTCGTTAAACCGGCGCTTGGAGCCCTACTCGCCGGCATCATAGGGGTATTCTTCCCAGAAGTATTAGGCTTGGGCTACGGGTTCCTACAATACCTAGATACAGGGAGACTTCAAAGCCCTGCTCACAAACTATGTCACCCTACCACTCATAGTCACCCTCATCTTAGTAGTCTTCCTAAAGATCCTCGCAACATCCCTAACAGTGGGCTCAGGAGGCTCAGCGGGGGTGTTCGCACCTTCACTAGTCATCGGGGGGTTCATCGGAGCCACCCTCTGGGTGGCCGTGAACACCCTTCTACCCGGCTGGATACCCATACCCGCCCCACTCGTCATCGTTGGTATGATGGCCTTCTTCGCTGGTGTAGGTAGAACCCCTATAGCCGTCGTCCTCATGGTGAGTGAAATGACTGGCACCCTCAACCTCCTCGCACCCTCCATGGTCGCAGTACTCCTATCCTACTTCGTGACTGGTCCAAAGTACACAATATACAGGAGCCAAGTGCCCAACAGGGCTGCGTCACCAGCACACCGAGGCGAATATAGCGTACCCCTTCTCACAAGAATCTACGTAGTGGATGCCATGAACCCAGCGGTCGTCACAACAGCCCCCGACAACTCGGTTGAAAGGTCTACAACATAATGCTTGAAAAGGGCTTCAGGGGTATGCCCGTGGTTTCAGGCGAACGCCTAGTGGGCCTAGTCACCCTAAGCGACATCATGAGGGTGCCCAGAGAGAAAATGCCTCAGACCAAGATTAGCTCAATAATGACCCAGCGCGTGATAACGGTTAACCCGAGTGACACACTCTTCGACGCCCTAGAGAAGATGACGCTGAACGGAGTGGGCCGCCTCCCAGTCACCTCGAAAGAGGACGGCAGGCTTCTAGGCATAATAACACGCACAGATATAGTTAAGACATACGAAAGAGTGGTGAAAACCCTAAACACCCAGTGAATACCAAGGGACCATTATCCCCCGCTGTTCTCCGACGCACACTATATATTTATACGCGTAGACTAAACTTATGGCGGAAGACACCTCAAGCAACTGGCGTACAATCTTTAACGTGGAATCGAGAAGCCGACGTTTGTGCACCTTCTGCGAGATAATCCAGGGCAAACGCGGAGCACATAAAGTGTTCAAGGATGAGTTTTCACTGGCCTTCCTCGACAATAAACCCCTCTTCCTAGGCCACACACTCATAGTGCCCCTAAACCACTATGAGACTCTCCAAGACCTACCACAGGAGACCATAGGCCCATTCTTCGCTGACGTTCAACTGGTTGCTAGAGCCGTGGAGGCAGCTATGGGTTCAGACGGCTCATTCGTAGCCATAAATAACCGGGTGAGCCAGAGTGTACCACACCTCCACGTACACGTGGTACCACGAAGACATGGGGACGGTCTCAAAGGATTCTTCTGGCCACGCACCAAGTACCAAAGCGAAGAGGACGCAGAACAAGTAGCTCGCCAGATAAAAGACAAAATCCACCAAATACTCAATACAAAGAAATAGTCGAAGAAACAAGAGGGTATCAAGTCATATACAAGTAAACACCCAGCCCCAAAACATGCATCAATATACTACGTTTTCCCAACCTGTTTAGCACAAAATATCTACGTGCTCGTAGGCTCTGGCCATGCGGAACCTTATCTAAAATCCATTAGGCCCCGTCTAGTAACATATAAAATCGCCACTCATCGTGGGATTTAGGGATTTAAAGTGGGATTTCCGTGGCAAGGAGACCCGTCTAAGAATGCTTACCGCCACGTGTCCGTCTCCGCTTCCGCATCTTGTTGGACACCTGTGTACCCAGCGAAACCTGCTCCTTTGTCTCTAAACCTTTTCCCTCACCTTCTATAATACTTATCGCGGTGTCGACATCTGATACGCCTCTTAGTCTCTCCGCTAACGCCGTCTCACCGATATAGTTTAACCAGTTAACGATGTGCCCCTCCCTCAAGTGGTACTCAGCGGCCTGGGGATTCTCCACTTTAAGCCTCCGCAACTCCTGTTTGAGACTATTTACATCATGGGCTTCACCGATAACCTCATCGTATTTTTTAAAAAGAAATGACTCCATTGAATTATCTCCAATCCCCCCTATATTAAATATTTCGAAAGCAGGAGTATACCTTCTTCAAGGTGGGCTAGTTCAAAACATAATAACAATTGCTAAGCCACGGAGGGGTATCAGAGCCCACCGTTACTGCATCACAAAACACTCACAGCGTTGTTGACACACCTATGAGTTACCCCGCCCTGAGCCGTAGACTCAAAATTCGCGTTTGACGCTGATTGTGTTCCGAACACGAATTTTGAGTCTACAGTGAAGGGCGAGGTTTTGATATCCTTATAAAGTTTAAGGCTTTATTAGGCTGGGAAAACTGAAAAGATGTTCGAAAAATGGCGCGTTGTTGTAGCGGTTATAAGTCTAGTGCTCATGGGCCTTGACCTCTGGGGTGTATACAGGATTTATCTTTTGTTATCACATCAATCAGTACTCGGCGCAGTTGTAGCCGACGCCATAATCTTCGTTTTACTACTCTTACTAAGCGCCATAATCCTGTTTTTCGGCGTGTTAGGAGTCCTTTTTGCGGCTTTCGCCAAATCCGGTTGGAGAAAATGATAAACCTGAATCCTGGAGGGATGATGGTGTCTACTGGTGTCTTGCTTAGGATGTTGTGAGCGTGGTCCGCAGTTGTGGAGAATTGTTTTCGGGGTGTCTTCAAATAGTGAACGTAACGCTTGACGTAAGAATCAATCGATATAGGGTTAACCTTTCCTGTTACGAAAAGTTTACTTGGGTCGTAATTGATCTTTACTGTTTAGGCTTGCTTGTAGGCCTGTCGAGCCTGTTGTTACTTGGTGTAGAACCAAAAACAGTGTTTAGCCTTAAGGTTGTGGTTCGAATCGTTAAACTTTGGCTTGGCAGGAACAGTTACCATCTATATAGATTATATATATTTTATATAATATAGAGGAAATCTTTATAGTAGATTGGGCTTTACTTGCTTGATGAGTTATGGGTTTCAACCAGATCGGTGGTTATACGAATGTGCCTGGGGAGATACCCTGGGAGATAGTTGCAGTTTACTTTTTAGCGGCTTCAGCTATAGCCATCTACCTTGGAAGACGTGGCGGCGGTCTTAGGAAGTTCAGCACACTTGACCTAGTGTATATCGCGGTTGGCGGAGCGCTCGCGATGGTGTGGGAGTTCAACGTGGGTTCGCTTATCAAGACGCCGAGCTTCATTGATATTGGTTTCTACGGTCGCCTATTCATACTACTCATAGTGGCCGCATTGGTTCGCAAGGTGGGAGCGGGGATGCTAACAATGTTTGTTTTTAATCTACTATCCGACCAGTTCCACTACGGCTACGGAGGCGAACCCATGTACTTCATATATGAGTGCTTGACTTACGGCCTCTTCATAGACCTGTTGATAGCTTTCACAGGTGGAAAGATCTTCGGTGTAGGCATCACGGAACAAGTGGGCCAAAAGGTGAATCGAAAAGTTGGCCCTGTTACCGTGGGCGCCCAAACCATATCCCCAAATATGGGGGGTAAACCCTATCTCTCTCCGGCTACGCTGGCAGTGATTGAGGGTGCAATCCTCGGCTTCCTAATGGCCTTCCCAGACCCACTCTTCTACGGGGGATTCTTTAACCCATTCCTGTATGGGGGTGTGGTCGACTGGGGTAGAATAATGTTTAACATAGCGACATTCATACCGCTGGACACATTTGTTGGAGCCCTCTCGGGGTTGGTGGCGCTTCGGGTGTCACGGGTGATATAGCACGCATGGCTCACGTGGTGGTTGAGCGCCGTCAAAGGGCATCGATGATTGAGCCCGCTGTGGTAGTGAAGGGACTTGTACACATGTATCCTGGTCGAGGTGAGCCCGCCTTGGTTATTGACGAGCTGGTGATCGGGGAGGGTGAGGTTGTCCTAGTGACTGGGAAGTCTGGGTCGGGTAAATCAACACTCGTCAACTGTATTAACGGCGTTATACCACACCTTTTTCCAGGTGACTCCAACCTTGACCCCTCCACCCATTCGGGTGAAGTCTACGTTCGTGGTCTAGCGGTGAGTAAGACCCCCCTGCATATCCTGTCAACTGTTGTTGGAACCCTTCTACAGGACCCTGAGACCCAGGTGTTAAACTACGATGTTGAGGAGGAGGTCGCGTTTGGCCCTGAAAACCTCTGCTTGCCCCCAGATGAGGTGAACCGACGCGTCAGCCAAGCCATAAGCTCGGTGGGCATCGGCCACCTCCTTGGTAGGGAGACCTACACCCTTTCTGGGGGTGAGCTGCAGAGGGTTGCAGCCGCCGCTATACTCGCAATGACCCCCCAAGTGTTGATTTTCGATGAGCCTACTAGTAACGTTGACCCAGAAGGAACAGCCGTACTCCTTGACTTTATACGCTCGTTGAAGGGTAAAAGTGTCATCATAGTGGAGCACAAGGTTGAGCGGGTGCTCCCCTTCGCGGACAGAGTGATACTCATGGATAATGGTAGGATAGTTGTGGATACACCCGCATCAACGCTGCTTGACAAGGTAGATGTCTTCACCCACTATGGGGTCGAAATCCCGGAGAGCTACGAGTATGCGAAGATGCTAGGCCTGAACACTACTGACGTACAGCAGCTCGCCGATGAGATAAGGAAGCGGGGGGTACCCATCCACCAAAAGATGAGGCGAAAATACACCCAAACAATATTGGAAGCCCATCTCAGAGTCTTCAGTGGCGAAAGGGAACTACTCGATGCGGAGATATCCTTGGGAAGTGGTCATATTCTAGGCGTCATGGGTCGTAATGGTGCGGGGAAATCCACTCTGCTGAAGGCTCTGATGGGGGTGCTCGACAGGAAGCTTCAAAGCGATGTGCACCTCAGTGTGTGCGGCGTTGATTTGAGCAAGGCGAACGTATCCGAAAGGGGTAGGTATATCACCTACGTACCCCAGAACTTTGACCTCACACTCGTCTCGAAGTCGGTTATGGATGAGTTATCCTACTCACCCAAGAAGCGGGGGCTTAAGGATTGGCGGGATAGGGTGAACGAACTCATGAGTATACTCTCCCTAGAAGAGTACTCATCCTCTGATCCCCTCGCACTCAGCTTTGGACAGAGGCGCAGAGTAGCCTTAGGCTCCGCGTTAGCCGCAGGTGTAAAAGT
>Ga0208549_100707_pt1 | contig 13356 bp, 14 predicted proteins | sample BED_host_MetaG_FD_187135 | JGI IMG/M metagenome (GOLD analysis project Ga0208549, IMG submission 187135) | Hot spring microbial mat communities from Yellowstone National Park, Wyoming, USA - BED_host_MetaG (SPAdes) (version 2) | ecosystem: Environmental > Aquatic > Thermal springs > Hot (42-90C)... | reverse complement strand
CGAAACGGTTAAAGCTCACCTTGTGAATCACGATTTAGGCCGGGGTGGCCGAGTGGTCGAAGGCGGCGGCCTGCAGTGGTCAAGTGGTGAGCCGCTAATACCGTGGGTTCGAATCCCACCCCCGGCTAATTAATTAAAGGTTAAAAGCCCGAGCCTTTTTAACTATAATAAATATGGACATTTATAACTATGAAAACAAATTTCAATCCATCTATGAGAGGATAGATGATCCAGACATAAAGAAGTTCATTGATACCTTGAAATTAAGCAATTACTCAACCTTGAGGATGCTAAAGTACACCTATGCGCTTAGAAAGTTCAAAAAATAATAGGTAAGCCGTTAAGGGATGCAACGAAGCAGGACATAGAGAAGATCGTTGCAGAAGCCATCAAGTTGAAGCCTCAGACTAGGGATACAGAACTGAAAATATTAAAGATATTTTATAGGCGGCTCAGGACAGGATCTTTGGAAAAAAGTACTCCTTACCCTTCTGAGGTGGCATGGATCAAATCTAGCATAAAAAGAAACGAGATAAAAGAGCCTGAAATTCTCGCAGATGATGAAGTAAAAAGGATGATTGATGCAGCCAACAACTTAAGGGATAAAGCTTTCATAGCCGTTCTCTATGAAGGGGGTTTCAGAATTGGAGAGATCTTGCTAAAAATAAAGGATGTTTCCTTTGATGAGTATGGAGCCAAGATAGTGGTTTCAGGCAAGACAGGTCCAAGAATAGTTAGGCTAATAACTTCAGTTCCTTTATTAAGCCAATGGCTTGGCGTGCATCCAAAAAAGGATGACCTTGAAGCGCCGATATGGATTTCAAAATCGAAAAAGAGGATTTCTTATAAAGAGATTGTTAAGCATTTAAAGGAAACAGCTGCGAAAGCAGGGATCCAGAAGCGCATATACCCGCATTTGTTTAGGCATTCAGCAGCTACACAGACAGCACAATTTCTTAATGAATATGAAATGCGAATAAGGTTTGGCTGGTCCCCTTGGTCAGATACGCCTTCAAGGTACGTCCATATGAAAGACATAGACAATAAGATAGTTTCGTTATACAAGGGCAAGGAAGTTGAACCACCTAAGCCAGCTCTTCTCCCAATTAAATGCCCCAAAATGCGGTTTTGAAAACACGCCAGGCATGCGCTACTGTGGGCGCTGTGGATCCCCATTGAACCCTGAAGAGATAGAAAAGGTTAGCGTTGAAGCTCAAAAGATTAAAGAGTATGAAAAGATAATTAATGAAATAACTGAGTCGATGAAACAACTAAAAAGAAAGGTTAATGAACTGAAAAGAGACTACCTCAAATTAAAAGAAAGTATACAACAAAAAAATTAAGAAAAAATTTCTAGTATGTGTATGTTATTGTTACAGTTTCAGTAGCCCCATTAAAAAAGTTTGAATTTCCTATTTTTACTTGTACAGTGCCTGGTAGGACAGGATAACTTACAGTGCCTGAAGAGCCAACAGGGATTTGACCACTACTGTAAGAGATACCGTTTGAAGAATATCCTACTATATCAACCCACGTATTAGATGTTGTAGATGACAAAACATCAACTGTTATGTATCCTGCATAGTTTATGTTAAAAGTATAATAAGTATAGGATCCAGCTGGTTGGCTAATTGTCTGTGAATTCACAAAAGTTTCTGTTTGAGAAAGACTTACAATTGACTGCAAATATGAATATTGGGAGTTTAATGATGAATACTGAGATTGAAGAGAAGAATATTGGGAGTTCAAAGATGAATACTGAGATTGTAAAGAAGAATATTGAGATTGAAGAGATGAGTATTGAGACTGCAATGATGAGTAATTCGATTCTAAAGTTGTATATTTAGAGTTCAAAGAAGAGTAGTTCATATAGAAATATCCTGCAGGTATGCCTGCTATCACAAGTCCTATGATCAATCCTATTACAATTCCAAGACCAAGACGGCTTTTTGTTTGCGAAGGTCCGCTTTGTTGAGATCCAGACGGCGAAGCAGAATATATTGGATTTTTCATCATAAAAAGTTATGATATAAATAAATATAAATGTTTTGTGAAGGTCCGCTTTGTTGAGATCCAGACGGCGAAGCAGAATATATTGGATTTTTCATCATAAAAAGTTATGATATAAATAAATATAAATGTTCAATGAACAGCTGCCAGAATGGATTAAGCCAATTTTGTTGATTGTATAATGTGAACAAGTTACGAGCTTGAGTTAACGGCACCTGGGCTGCCCAAAGCTCGCTAAAGACTTTCGCCCCTTAACTCCCGACACGTTGAAGGAAAAATTTTATAATCACAGAAAAAAATAAGAACTAATATGTATTTGTCTGGATTTGCGACGCTTACAACCATTATTACTCCTATAATTTATCCTATAATTGTTTCAATAATAACTACGTTTTTTACGGTATTTTTTACAGAATATATACGCCGTCGAATAAGCTCAACACGTTCACAAGAAATTTTTTTATATGCACTGAAAGATTATGATGAGGAATTTTTAAATGACTATAACGTAGTTAAACATCGCATTAAAAATTCATTAATTGGTCTGTCTATAGGTGGAACTATTTGCGTGGTGTTATTGATAATTATATACAGCTACGCATTAAATTCTTTATTTCTAAATATATTCTTGGTTATTGGTGGTATTGCGATACTACGTATAGGAGTATATGGTGTAACACATATATTATCAATAATAAAAAAATCCCGCCGAGCCTCTATTGCAAAAGCTGCTGGTTTGGGAATTTCATACGATCCAACTGCCTCCTTATTTGTTTCATTTTTTGCATTTCTTTTTTTATTGTTATTATTACTGCTTCGGCATGAAATCCTTATACAGAATGATCTAGAAATATTATATACACTTTTGATTTCTTGGCTAATTCTTACATATTTTCCAACAGCCCTGATATCGTGGGATAGCTATGACATCAGTTCTAACAAAACTACTTCATGGAAATTTATGTTAGTTAATCTACGGATATCTGACCCAAAAACTATTTTCTGGCTAACAGTAAAATTAAATTATGGTCATAAAGTGGATGGGAAGCTTTTACTAGTGAACAGTACTCCCGCAAGTATAAAATTTCACTCTTCTGAGGAAATTTATTAGGGGCCTCATCTGTTTTAACGGTTTAGTGTATGAACCAGATAAGGCCCAATAGAAAATTGGTAAGGAAATTATATAAACTCTGCTCTAAAGCCTTACATGATAAACTCGGGATAAACTTTGCAAAAAATTCAAAGCATAAGGATATGATAAAGCCTTTGGTCTACATTTCAATAAATAATGCATCTGCGGAATCTTTGAAATACACTAAGGGATTCCCTTCACCAGATACACTGCTACGCAGGCTAGAGAGCCTTGACCTAAAGCATGTTGTGAATGCCTTAAACGAAGCCAACAGGACCATATTAACTGGTCATGCCAAAGATGGGATGAAGATGGCAATTGACTTCACTGAAGAGCCATATTATGGAAAGTTAGACATGTACGTGACGAGGAGCAAATATAAGAGCGGAACGGATAGATTTCATACTTTTGCTACAATAAGCGTTGTAGGAAAAGATGAGAAGGAAAGGCTAACTTTGTACTCCTTGCCCGTTACAATGCTAGATACTAAAGAAGATATAGTAAAGAAATTGCTAGAAAACTCGCCAAGGCCATTAGTCTTGATGATGGACAGAGGTTTTTTCAAAACAGAAATGATAAAATTGCTTCAAAGCATGGGAATAAACTTCATAATGCCAGCAGTTAGGAACGAAAGGGTAAAGAGGATGCTGAATGAATATGCAAAAGGTAACATACCATCTGTAACAGAATATGAAATGGGATCAAAGGTTTATTTAGTAATAACAAGAAAGAAGGGATCAAAAGAAGAAGATAAGCCGGATGATAAGTTCATAGCTTTTGTAACAAACATAAAGTTTGATGATCCTGAAAGGATTGTCAGCGTAATACCTGAAGAGTACAGGTACAGGTGGGGAATAGAAACGTCTTACAGGGTTGAGGATGGATTTGAGGCTAAGACTACGAGCAGGAACTTTACGCTAAGGGTGATATACTTCATGCTCTCCATAATTCTCTACAACTTATGGATACTAACTAGGGTTGAAGTTCAAGGAACAGCCCTAACAGTGTACTTTTTCAAGCATATTGTTGAAATGGAAATAATAATAGTAAGCGGACTGGGGCCTCCTAAGTGATCATTTGAACAGGCTGAATATGAGGTCCTTAGTTTGAACTATATACTGAGGGCCAAAATTTGACCTAAAACAAAGCTATATGGCATTAAACCAAAAGTTAGTCAAAAACGAAAAATCATCAATTGTATCTCTAATTGTTATGAAATGTCATTACCTGCGGGAGTATTGCACGTATAGCAAAGTATTTATAATAAAAATTCTAATTTTTTAACAGACGTTCTCTATGGAAAATAAAGAATTACCTGATAAAATAATTGGACTTTTTGAAGGATTAAATAGGATCGAACGGTTTTTTGACGAAGAGTTTCCAGATGATGATTTGTTTCCATATGGCGAGCCGTGGTGGGCGTATAGGCGCATTTTTCGTGATGTATTTAGTGACATATATGAGCGATCAAAAGGGGAAATAAACGTTATACCGCGTATACTCGGTGGACCGGGAAAATGTACTGATACTTTGCTTGTATTTATACAACCATCTTTCTTAACATTTCAAGGAGATGAATATCATCCTGAAATGGAATTAAAAAAGAGGATTGAATCTGCTATTGATTTTGGTAACATGTGCAAAAACGCAAAGTACATAATCTTCTGGGCTAGCATTATGGGAGTTTAGGATGTGGGAAAAGTATAAAGATCGTTTCGCTAATCAAACTGTTATACTTAAACCATGGAAATTGCCCCATATAATCTTAAAATAAACTCAGATAAAAGATTTCAAATAAAGCTATAGAAAGATTAATTATCCATTTTAGAGCATTGCGTTAGAGCTCTTGCTGAATTAAGATTTTTATATCGCTATGCAATTTTTAATTTGTTATATGTCTGAAAATCATTATTTGGATATGCTTTATCAAGATATAGATTTTGTTATCAACTAGCTTTCCATAGAAAGGCAGTTTTATTACGTTAGCCTGCTAAAGAGCTTTGATGTAGTTTATGTTAAGGAGTTGCCTAACGGTTCACCAGCTACAGCAAGCGACGAAACGGGCGAGTTATACATAACAAACGATCTTTTAAAATATTCTCTACAGCAAAGCAAGCTGACATTGCTTCACGAAGTCATGCATGCCACGCTCATGCACATTAGAAATGGGATGAACAAAAACCCTATAATATGGAATTATGCCGCAGATGCTGTTGTTAACAGGTATATAGGCTTAGATTTCGGTTCCGATGCGTTAAAAGAACTTGAAAATATAGGAATGGCAACGGACGAAGTCATAGCAAGCGAGTTCCAAATAGCGTTAGATTATCTGAAAAATGCAAATGAAATAGAAATATACTATAAGATAATGAGGGGCGTAAAAGGGATCAGCAAAGGTACAAACGTTCTGCCAGTGGACAATCCGTCAGGTTTACTAGCTAAAAGCAAAATAAGCGAGACGCTGAAAATCAAGGATATAGAAAACGGGGAGGCCGTAAAAGAAGGGAGAGTAACGAAAGGAACTTTAATAAAAGAAGGAACTTATTCTAATGAAATCAGAAAAGCTACAACGCCTGATGAGAAGCAGAATGCGTACTACAATATTGCGAATAGGATAAAATACGAAGTGGAGAAGCAAGAGGCAACGCGCGGTAGAGCAATAGGAGAATCTTTCATCAACGCAATAAAACCTGCACCGTCGAGGTTCTCATGGAACAGCATGTCTCTAGCAATAAGATTGTGGTATCAGAAAAGTATAATGCAGAATCCTAAAAGGTATGATAGAAGATATCCTATGCTTCCTTCTACAGCTTACGTTGGCTGGGGGAACGCATATGTGCTAGTAGACCCATCCGGCCCGATATCAGAAGACGAGCTAAAAACTGCAATTGCCAAAGTTCCAAAGATAGTATCCTACTCGAGCGCCATATAGCCAAAATTAAGCACAATTATAATTCTATGGGATCCTAAGGCTCAGTCAATAAAAGACATAACTAAAAACCTTGATGAATTGAAGGTTATCGAAGAAAAAGATGACAAGGAGCTAGCCCCTGCTTTAGAGCACAGTTAATAGAAAAATATAGGCTTAGAATGCCTCTGCCTCAGATGTCTAGACCTACGCTGATTATATTTTCTGATTTCAGAATAAAAGATAAAGAAAAAGCTAAAGGCGTTCTTAATATTTTAGCGCCTATTGCAGACATAGTCCAAGTATCATATTTTCAGGAAGATTTTTGGATGATATGTACTCTATAAAATTAACTTTAGGAGTTTAAACTGCTTATAGATCTAGCAGAAATTTGATGAAAGATAAAGCGCAAACTATGTTTTACTGAAAACAATTTAATGTATTAAATGAATTATTTACGATCGCTTCCCCTCAGGTAGCCTTTGGTAATGTAACTGCTGGCGTTTCAAGCCTTTCAATATCAAAGGCTCCGTGTGGCCTTATGAAGTTGTACCAATGCATAAATTCATCAACGGAATTGAAGAACTTTACCTTCTTCTCAAATATGTCGAAGAACTTCTCAACCTTTCCGTTTGTCTGAGGGTGGTCTACCCTGCCTACTATCAAAGTTATCTTCTCCTTTATCAAGAACTTTTCAAATTCTGTTAGTCCTTTATCCCTTTCATCTGATTCAATAGCATAGAAAGTTGTTCCGTGATCTGATAAAATCTCCTCAGGCTTGCCGTACTTTTCTATTGCTTTCCTTAACACATCAACTGAGTACTTAGATGTTGGAGTTGGATAAACTCCATATCCAACTATAAACCTAGAAGAATCGTCTTCATACACTATTAACCATAAACCTTTCCACCTTGGATCCTTTATTTCGTGCCAATCAACGTGCCACAATGAGTTTGAGGATTCTCTTTCGTACCTTATTCACTTCTTTCTGTGCCACTTTTTAGGCTCACTCAAGGCAAATCCCTCTTGCTTCAACACAGAATTTATTTTCATATGGTTTATCCTCAATTCATACTTTTGTTTTATTATGTGCTCCAAATAGCTGGCACATGATTTAAATTGTCCATAAGCTTCGATAATAACTTTCTTTTCTTCTGTAAAGCTTATGCCTTCTAGCTTTCTTTAAGACTGGCAAACTTTCATTCTTCTTGTATAAAGAATATATCTGCTCCACTATCATTACAGAAATTCCATGAACAGCCGCTATTTCTTCATTCTTTAACTTGCATTCAATCTATTACTTAACTATCCACTTTATTTGGTCATCTGTAAGCACGCTATGCTTATACTTCTTTAACATATTTATCCAAAATTTGCTCAAACGTACTGCTAGCTTATGGGGGTGAAATAATTGTTTGATAAGAGAGCACCAAAGTTTCATATAGAAACTATTTATAAAAGCCCCCCTGTAGTTCTAGGTACTTTATAATTTTCTCCGCCGAAAGTAATTTCAATCAATTGTGGGTTAGTTGTCTTTGGCTCAAGATATACGGGAGATTCTTTTTCTTCCGCCTCTTTTTCCGCTTCATGACCTTTTATTTCGATAGAAACATACCCAAACGGTATGATTTTAAAATTAACATTAATTTTTATTTGCGGCATCTTCATGACTTAACCTCCTCTATATGTTCTTCCCATTTACCTCCATATATCTTTATATCTATACCAACCTCTGGGGACTGTCTTATAATTTCTTGCTGAACAAGTTGTTGAACATTCTGTGCAATCTGATTGATCATTTGTTGTAGAATTTGTTGGGCTTGCCGAGGAATTTCTTCAGGTCTAATGTTGGGTGGCAAATTTAATCCCAAATTAAGGTTAATTTGCAGATTAGATGGTACTTGTCTTTTTCTTTTAAAATCAATTTTTGTGGTAAACACATGAGTCTTATTTTCGCTTTCTATAATGGCTATGGGAATTTGCTCTAAATGTTCTTCTTCTTTTCCAGTCAATATAACCGACGGGTCTAATGGATCTGTAAGCTTTAGAAATCTCTCATATTCTAGATAAAGGCTCCATATAGCGACTTCCAATGGTTCTTCAGGTATCTCTACTGGAAGTCCAAGTTCCTGAGCTTCTTTTCTACATATTGCATGTCCATGAGAGTAAATTTTTTCTGTCAGAATTTCTACAATTGAGTTTATTTTTGATTCATCAAGTTTTTCGTTTCGCGAGGTTAGTAATTTTCTAGCCACTAGCTTGATATGTGAATCCTGACGATTTACACTGCCCAGAGTAAGTGGAGTAATATAGTTTGCTAAAATAGAAACCATTTGTGCTAATGCTGATTGATCATTAATGTTTGCTCTTTCTCTTATAAAAGAAATATATGAATTAACATCTTCAACACTGATTTCTTGAGGAGGACCTGATATCTCGCCTATTGCCATTTTTCTCAATGTAGGATCTATAGGCCCCAATTCTGCTTTCTTCCCCATGATTATTTTATCAGCGCCCAAAGATATTAAGGTTGCAGCGCTATATGCTTTGTAAGGTACAATAATTGATAACTCATCACAAAATTCCCTGAACATGGATACTATTCGCCAGGGAACACTTACATCTCCACCTCTACTGTAAAGAAATAAATCTATCTTTTCAGCCTTCCCGATAGAAAGTAAATGGTCATATAGAGGCCTTACTGCATCTTCGGCTATCATTGCCACTATTGGTTGTCTATCCCCTGTTACATAAACTATCACTTTTGAATTTCTCTTGTCTTGAATCTGCTTAATCAATTCTTTTCTCATATTTAAATCTTATATGTTTCCAATATTTAAATATACGGGCAATACAGTACTCTTGCAAGTATAAAATTTTACTCTTATTACATTTCATATTTTTGTTTTATGACATTTTTGCTTTTTTGATTTTTAAGTTTTAATCGTACTTCTTTTCATGCAACCCCCTATATTTGTTCTCATTATTGCTGGAGGCTATTTTTTACTCTACCGTTTCGACCTTTCACGCCCTTTCCACCTTTGCAAGCGCGCGACGTGGAATGAGGTCTTTCGCGCGTTAGGAATGAATTACGTGAAGAGAGAGAAGAAGAACACGTTTCGTTTCGCGCTTCTTCTCTTTGGTTTCGTGGTAAGTCTCGTCGCGCTATTCTTACCGTCGCTCGAAAGTTTCGGACTGCAATTCGTCGGAGCGCTCGTCGTGGTTTTCGCACTTCCATCGTTCTTAGGAATGCTCGCTTCTGCTTCTCACGTCGAAGTCTTGCCTTACCCTCGTAAAGGGCACGCGTGTGTTCCTCCGCCTTCAAACAGCGACGTTACGAATGTTTCGCCGAGACCCGTAGAGCCGACGTTTCGCATGTTCTACTTCGGTTTGAAGGACGCTCACGTAATGTCTTTGCCTGTAACGAACACGCCTTTCATAGATCAGCTCATCGCCTTTATCGAAGCGTCGAACAAACGTGCTTTCGTGCAAATATTCTTTCAAGAAGTGCATCCTCAGCAGTATCTCGAGCTTTTGAAGTGGAAATTGCTTAACGAAAAGAGCATGCTTAAATACAAACCGCTCCCGCTCGTGTGGGCTTCGACATTGGACGAGCGCTTGAAGAAAGTGAACGAGCTACTTTCTTCGAACGTGTTTGCGATTTCTATATTCGGGATTGTGGAAGGCGATCCTTACGAAATTCACGCGACTGCTTCGGACGAGGTAGATCACGTGGTAGTATTCGAGACGAGTAATCCCGCGCTCTTCTATTGGCTTGTGAAACACGAAAGACCTCCGTTCGCTTTTCCTAATTACTTCGGGACGCGCGTTGAACCTCCGTTCTTTTTCGCAACTCCGCGCACGCTTCCGTCTTTCTTGTCTCTTCCTTCTACGGGGCGCACTTTGAACTTTTTAAGCGAGAAGGTCGGAGAAATAAAGCCGTGGGGTGTTGAAGTAGAAGCGCCTCATGCGATTCTTGAAGTCACGTTTCTCCCGAAAGAGCAGAGAGAGCTGAAACTACTCGCGTTCCCGAGACGGGGAGCTATGGACGTTTATTTCGACGGTTCAAAAATACGTGTTTTCATGAGCGGGGATGCGTCGAAGTATTTCAGGCAGAACGGTGCTCTTCTCGAAATCACACAGCTTGCGTTCGATAGCTGGTTTGGGATTTAAAAGTGAGGTTTGCATTATTTTTTGATGAACAGAACAAACTCTTTCAAAGGCGGGTTCTTGAAGTTTTCTTACTTAGCAGTCTTGTCTCTTTTGCTCTTCGGTCTTATTGTGCCTTTGCCTTCTCATGCTTCGCTTTCGGGTCCTTTTGGAGAGGTTTTGCTTTCGATGTATAAGATCAATACGCGCGCTGTGAATCCTAGAGTCCCGCTTTCTTACGCTTACGGTTTTGTTTCGATAGGAGGCTCGTGGTATTACGTGAATAATTCAGCGGTCGTTTCAAAGACAACGGCTTCGAAAATTTCTTCGACAGGAGGAGGTGCAAGGGCAACGAACGTGAGCGCTTCTGCTTCAGCTTCCGCTTTTGCATCTGCGACTTCAAACACGACAATCACAGCTTCGACGTCTTCTGAAATTCCCGCGCCTTTGAAACTTGTCGGCTCCGTGACTTTCTATTATCCAGGTGGGTCGAACGAAACTGTGTCTATGGAATTCACGAAGAGCGTGTATTACGTCGGACAGCTTGCGAACTTCACGACTCCGAGCGTGAAGGATGGCTTCACATATTACGTTTACGACGTGATAGCCGAAAGCACGAACGGAACGCCTATTGGACCTGAACTTACGGGCGTAGGAGGAAATGCATGGGCACCTATTGACTTGTTTAACACTATCATCGCTTTGCCTCAGTTTAATGACACAATGCTTCAAGCTTATGCAACTGCGCCTTCTCAGGGGTATCTTGCTTTGCCTTTAGGTTCTTACTCCAACCTTCTCATGATCGTTGCTATAATTGTATTAATTCCTATCGCGTTTCTCGAGCTTCTTACTCCTGATGCGCGCAAAAGAACCACACTACTGGGGGTTCTTGAAAAAATATCAGGAGGCATTCTCATAATGCTGATCTTCCCGTTCGTTTACGATAAGATAGCGTACTTGATGAATACCTTGAACGTTGACATTCTCGCATACCCCGCTATCGCAAGTCAGCAAGCGTTTTGGACGATTGCGCAATACAATCTTTATCAACTCGAACTTTACATGATCTTTCCAAGCACGATTACGCCTATCACGGTTCTCGAAACGAGTCTTCTTGCTTTTGGATACTTCGTGGTTGCGGTAATTGTGTGGATCATGTCTTACATGCTAGGGACTGTGAGAATTTTACTCTTAGCGAGCATGATTGTGATGTTCCCTCTTTCAATCGCGCTTCGTGACTTTTACTATACTCAAAAGCTTGGAAGGATCATTGAAGACACTTTGTTCGGCTTAATGCCAGCTTCGATTTTGTCTTCAACGATGCTTTCTGTGGCAACTTATCTCCTTCAAAATTGGAATTCAAGCGCTAACATGTTTCGCCTCGCAGGAATTCAGCCTCAGTGGGTCGCAATTACCGCGGTTCTCACGTCACTCGTTGCTGTGACTATTCTTGCGCCTTACACGAGCGCTACTTATCAGATCGTTTCTGAAACGGGAATGGTTGCTAGGGGTGTGGCTTTGGCAGTGTGGTTGGGTGCTTTCACGGGGGGTGTTCAGAGTGCTGTGGCGAATCCTCTTGGGAGTAAAATTGCTTCGGGCGTATTGGGTAGTATAGGTGGGGGTGTGATGCATGGGACTATTTCAAGCGTTTCGGCGATTTCGGGGTCTCACTCTTCGTACGCTGTGTCTCATCTTGCTGAAACTCTGAAGAAGATCACGAATTTGTGAATCGAAAGGTTTTTATTTTTGTCTTGTGTAATGCAAGAATGCAATGTCACGGAAACTATACTTGAAAGGTAATGTCCCACCCCCGGCTTCACAAATATGATTGAATGATTTCTCTAATTAACGCAAGTAAATATATCGTTTTGTAAAAACCAATTAAATCGAACATAAACTAGTTCATAATTTGTTACAGTTGATATTCTATTGATGGGTTTCACTCTACGTAGGCGTACGTAGGTACATATCATTGTACCTATCATACGCGTAGAGCTTGGGCTTCACAGCATCATTTAGGAACCTCACGGGTTCACTGGTCCCCTTCAGCTTTCCCCTGTCTCGACGCACCCACCCAAGAGAGAAGGTAGAACCACCGTGTCCCACCACTCCCTCTGGGAAGCGCCCTCCATCCTCAGTTCAACGCGCTTCCTTCCACCACCCCACTTTACAATGTAGCCGAAGCTCATCCTCATGTACAGGTTTATCGCCGCATTGAGTTGCCTATTAATTCGGAGCGCGCACTCTTTACACTCGAAAACTGCTCCATTCAGGTCTTTGTTCTCCCACCCACACCTAGAGCAGTAGGAGGATGAGCCGTAGGGGTCGAGCTCCTTCACTCTGGCTTCATCCATCCTCCCCACAAGTATCCGTGTGATTGAGCGCCAGTCACTCCTCGAAATCCTCCGGTTCCACAAGCGAGAACGCGTGTACATCCCCTGCTTTTTGAGCTCTTCGAGGCCCACAGAACCACACATTGATTGAATGACACGCGCGATTTCGAGCTGGTGTTTTCTCGCACGGTTTCTTTCTCTGTTCGAATACTTTGAAAGAACCCTCCTAGCCTTCTTTGACTTTGAAGCCTTCCTCTGCACACTTCTTCTTTTTTCAAATGATGAGATGTGCACCGATGCCAACTTCTTGGTGTCTATCCTCACCCAACCTGTTTCAGGTGAGTAGCAGTCGAGCGAAAGCAAATTGAAGTCCCACGCCACAGCGGGTTTGCCACCTTGGTTCTTATCCTCATAGTGCACGGGTAGGTGTATCTTCTCTGGTGTGATTATGGGTTCACCCAGACCCGCCGAGTACACCTCGCTTGGTAGCTTAAAGTATCTAGCTGAGAGGTCGAGGTATACGTGTTCACCCGGCTTAACGGTTAATCTCAGCTTTTCACCCTCAAGCTTAAGGAGGGTTTGCTTCACTCTTGCGAATAGCCTTCTTGCTGTGGGCTTATTCCTTTTTCTTTCTCCTTTAACATAGTTTTTTCTCCAGGATTTTAGTATTGAATACGCGGTTTTTATCGCTGAGTCCACCCAGTGCGCGGCGTAGTCCCAATCCTCAAGGAGGCTATCTCTAAGTCGCCTCCTGTACTCTTTGCTGTGCATGTCCACCTTGTACTTGGGTAGGAGCCTCCACTGCTTCTTTCCTGGTATCTTCC
>Ga0208549_100700_pt1 | contig 13419 bp, 12 predicted proteins | sample BED_host_MetaG_FD_187135 | JGI IMG/M metagenome (GOLD analysis project Ga0208549, IMG submission 187135) | Hot spring microbial mat communities from Yellowstone National Park, Wyoming, USA - BED_host_MetaG (SPAdes) (version 2) | ecosystem: Environmental > Aquatic > Thermal springs > Hot (42-90C)... | reverse complement strand
AGCTTGTATCTTGTTACCACGTTCTCATCGTACTTGCTCCAATCCCTAGTGTTCTTCTTTTCCATGGGTAATACTCCGCATAATTACTTAAAAATTTTTGTATAATTCTGAAGCGATCCACAACGTTATAAGGGGGCTATCCATCCCCGCTGGCGAGGCTTTCCTCCCCCTTAACCCCCATTTTTTGTAAAGAAATTAATAGTACAATGATATAACGATAATATTCACACAAAAGTACCTCTGGATTGAAATTATTTACCTAGAAAATATTCAGTAAAACTATAAGGAAAAAGAAGTCTGAATAGGTAGGAAATTTATAAAATATTTCCTTCTTTAAAGTATTTTGCTGACTGAAGCCTAAAGACGGTATAATAAAACCTAAGTAATTAGAGCGACTTTCAGTTCATTAAATTCGTCAGCTACTTTTAAAAAATCAGTATCCTTAGTCACTAAAGTTAAATCTCTATTGATAGCTTGGGCGGATATTAATACGTCAAAATATCCTATCAACTTTCCCTTATCTCTTAATCTCTTGTATATCCTTGAAGCAATAATGGAATCTTTTTTATTAAGACCTATTACATTAAATGCCGACAAAAAGTCGAGGATTTTCTTTTCCTCAACTTTGCCGAGTAATACTTCAAAAATTGTTAATGTACTAACATAAAAATCTTCAGAATTGGAAATAATTTCCTTTACCTTTGCATTACCTTTCAAATACTCAATAATTGCTGAGCTTTCTATTAATACTTTCATCAGTTATCTTCCTCACTTCTTTGATTTCTTTCATAATCTCTTCTGCTTCCTCTTCATTAAGAATTCCGAAATACTTCTCCAATTTCCTCCTCCTCAAGGTTAGAGATTCTTCTATAAGTTCCTCAATTATTTCACTAAAGCTTTTATCCCCTTTTATTTCTACCAATTTCTTATAGACGTCGTCCCTTATCATTATCGTTTTCATATATGATGTATACATACTATAGGTAAATAAACCTTGTGGAGAATTTGCTTGCAAAAAGTCTAGCCAAGTTGCATCTGACTTCTCTTCTAAATTCCCAATAATTCCAGCTCGACTGTGAGTAAAGCTTGTTATACTTCAGCCCTTAGGAGTAATTTCTAACTAGAGGAGAAACTCAAATACATTCTATGCGTTATTAAGGAGGAAAAAATGAAAAAGATTTTCAACTACTTTTCTCCACTACAACCGCAGTTCCGTAAGCGATAATTTCGTCCATCGTCTCTGATAACTCGTTAGAGTCGAACCTAACGTTTACTACAGCATTTGCACCTAAGGCTTTTGCGTTATCTACCATTCTCTGTAAGGCTTGTAGCCTAGCTTGTTCTGCCAATTCTACGTATTCCTTAATTTCTCCTCCTTTAAGGCTACGCAAAGTAGCAATTATGTTTTTACCTAGGCCTCTAGACCTTACAGTAATTCCTACTACTAAACCCTTTATTTCCACAATCTTATACCCGGGCAATTGTTCGCCGTTAGTAACTAGGACATCTCCTTCTTTATAGCTCATAAGGTAGTTGACGAAATAGTAAATTTAAACTTTGCTTTCAAACATGAAAACAGCAGATAAGGCGTTCACGCTATTAGCATATTAAGATGCTCTTCAAAGGTATCACCTTGCATTCGTGTTCTCGTTGAGACGTACGTAACCCTATTAGCTAAGATCTTGATCTTCCTATTGTCCAAAATTTACTGAACAGTCTCTTTCAACATACATTAACGAATTAGGAAAAACGTGAAGCTTAGTAAGCATGAAAGAAAGAAAAGGAGATGACTTAAGTCATTCTTCTGTCTATAATTGGTAGCATGGGAATGTTGAATTTAGGAGTCGCACTACTTGGACACGTAACTTTCACTACTATGTATATTGACGTGCAAACGCTAACATTATTCAACTTAACAGCTACCCAACTCTTTAGACAGCAATGAGCTTCAGTTTGACCGTGAGATACTAAAGTGAAGTATGTCGAAGGTTCTACTCCTATTAGTTCTAAGTTTTGGTTATATTTATATGCAGTAAAGCTTATGTTAATTATTGAGCCAGCTGAATAATACTTCCCTATTATACCAGGAAAAGAGCAACAAACCTTACCGCAAGGAAATTCGTATTTTATGTATACGTAAAAGACGTAAGATACTAGATGAGGAGTTAACGTTACGTTCACATTGCCCATACAACATTTATAAGCGTAAACTAACTTTATAGGAGTCGACGAATTCGGAACTAGGAAGCTTATATAAGTACAGTATACTTCTCCAGTTGTTAAAGACGTCTGGGTTAAGTAGCAAGAAGCTGGAATCAAATCAGTATCTTCAGTATTGACGTTCATAGTGTAATTACCTTCATTAGTTACTAAAATGAAGCCACTCGAACATAATGGTATATGGCCGGGACCGGAGTATTTTACTTGAACTTTAAACACTACGTATTTCATATTACTTTCACCACTCCTGCAGGCAGAAGCGTGATCTATTGTATAATTTAATATATTTAGTGAGATAACGTGATCCCCAGTTATCTTCACTAATACTATCAAATTTCCTTCATAGCCCACACTTGGATACTGGAACGTTACTTCAAAATTCTCCGAATTTCCTTCAGGAATTATATCATTGCTTATGTTGGAATTGACTATTGTAAAACGTTTTGGGCAAATGCCTACTACTCTTGTTACGTTTATTGGAACTAGACAAGTATTATCTATCGTAAATGTTATCGTACACTTATAACCAGTAAATCTAAATTTGTGAAAGCAAATCAATATACAACACGCTATATGATAATTTGTTAAGAACTTAACTCTCACAAAACAAATGAAAGAAACGGTCTCATTACGCTCATATACCGGAGTGCAAGATATTATTTGACCTAAGGAATCTTTATAAACAATCTTTAATGGAGTAGCATTGACTGGAATCTTGAAAATCAACAACCCGTAAACTGAAACCCCTTTAGTCATTGATGTTGGCCTTAGCATATATTGGCTAAGCCCATACATGTTTAAGTTACAGATTGGAATAGTAAGACAATTATAGAAGCTCTTGAAACTACCATTATTAGTAACTAGGTAGAAATCGTAACGCTTTAAGTTAAACGTATTATTACTAAGGTATGTTAATGAAACGTTGGCTATAACGAGCTTGCAACCTTGGAGATCACACATCATATTTAACACAGTAGAGTTAATTAAATAGCCCGTTAACTTAACTGATGCTGTTTCCTTATCGAGTAATTTAACATAAACGTTACCGTAATAACTCATGTATGGTACTTTTGGTTGTATTTCCAAAGTTGTCCATTTTTCGGTTTTAGCACAGCTTGGGTTTAAACATACTGGTTTAATGTAAATATTAAAGAAGGATTGGTTGGTAGTTAACCCGAAGACCTCCACTGGAACTTATTTATGAAAAGAGCAAATCGTTAAATTTATAGTCTCCTTTCCTATTATCGTTAAATCTCTTACACAGTACGGTGTAATGGATACATCGGAATCGTTAGAAAGAATATGAAGGTTAACTACAGATATTGCTTGATAAGGCGTTGGAAAACTAACGCAAACATGTATTGAGAGGTTAGAGTTATTGAATATAATGCATTTTGGAGTAGAACCTGCTGGGATAACGAAAGGTAAGGTAATATTCCACGTTTTACCTGGACATAAAGTGAATGTAAAACACCAAGAATAATCTTCGAAGCCTCTAGGAGAGAATAATAAATTATTATACGTTTTTAGAACAAATTCCTTATTACTCACTACTAGTGGCTTTGAAAGATAATTTGTAATCGATATATTTACCAGATAAGCTTGCCCACTAATTCCACAACTTTCTGCTAATCCCGTTGCGTTAATGTCAGAAACGGCTAGCCCTACACCCGAAGAAACTACTTTAGAAATAGTTGAAGTAGTAGGTGTTGTCGATGAGCCCTTTGTAGGAGTAGGTGACGAAGTTGTTGATGGATATATTATTATTATTCCTACTATTGCAACTATAATGATAATTGCTATAACACCTATAATAATAGGTAACTTATTCATATTCTGCTTTAAGAGAAATTCTTTAAAAAGTTATCTCTCGCTAATTATAACTTTTCTTTATAATTAACTAATATAAAGTGCTTAGTACTTTGCATCCGTTAATTATATTTGACCGTAACGTTTATAGCTGAAGTTAATATGGTGTTTACCCGTGGCGTAACTTATCCTTACTTTTAATTACTTTTAATTCCGCCACGAGCAAACACTTTTACTTGCAATTTACATTTCATTATATGCAACAATACAAGTTATGGAATATCTTTAAGCTCCTTATTTTCTCGTCGAAAAGATTATATTTAAATAAAATCTAATAAGGTATTAGTAAACTGTTAGACTAAAAAATAATTTAAAAAACTTATTTCTTTCTTATTGTCAATACCAGAGATATTAGTGCTAATACAATTGCTACTACTATTAACGCAGTATATTCTGTGCTCATACTACTTATTCTATTATTTTCGCTACTAATCTTACTTGAGTAGCAACTTAAATTATGATCTATTGTAGATACTTCACTACTAGATTTTGAACATATGGAAGAAGTCTTCTGTTCAATCTCTGCTAACTTATTGTACACGTTTATTACCACTGATTTTGTAACGTTAAGCCCATCGTATTGTTCTACGATCAGCTTTATTATATAGGTACCGTCTGGCAACTTCTCGGAATTAAAGGAATAGTTGTAGATAGTACAGCCTTTTGTTCCATTTTGCGTAACTTCCTTTACGCTAAGATTGTATATGCTTTCTATTTGGCATAAAGGTATTCCGTTAATACAAATTGTAACTCCCTTAATGCAAGTGCCCATTACCTTGGAGCTTACTGTAACTTCTCCAGTAACGTTTGAGAATTGAGATGGAGTAACTATGTAAACTTTAGGCAACGATGGGGTAATGTTACACAAGCTGGAGTCTTCGTTAATTAACGTTGAGTGGTTCAAATTAATTCCATCTACTTTAGAGTTAATCAATCTAATGCTTCCGTTAATAACCTTGATGTTTTCAGCGTTTGAGGATATTAAAGTTACGTTACCTTTAACGTTAACATTTGTCAAGTTAGAGTAAGCTATTGTCAAGTCACCGCATATTGTAACGTTGTCGAGTATCGAGTCAGTAATCGTAATTCCGTTAAACTTTAACAAGTCGTTGTGTAAATATACATTAAATGGTTGTACGCTGGTTAAGACCTGGTTACAGATTTTAGTATAAGGTAGGACGTATATAATGTCTTGGTCTGTGTATGTAACGTTGGTTGGGTAACCATCGTATGCATTGCCGAATATTAATATGCCCAACGGACCTCCGTAGTATTGAGTGCCTAAGTAAGTTAAATTTCCTTCACTTTCCGAAGACGGTACCGTGAATTTCCCTACCCATAGGTTTAACGTCGAATTATAGTATAATGGTATATTAAACGAGTAGTCCAGCTCTATAGTCGTTGCCTGGCGTTGATAAATAATTGGATAAACTACAGCTGAGAATATTCCGTACTTTACCTCCGTGCCGTTGGAATAAGTTATGTTAGCGTAAATAGTCACGTTTGAACCTTCAAACACGTATTTACAAATCTTTGCTGAAACTGTAGCGGGAGACTGGGATACATAAATTTCTCCGTAGAAGTATCCTACCTCTACATTACCTTTAGGAGTTGATAACGTTGAGAATAATAATACGTAATACAACCCTGGAGTTGCATTTGATGGTACTTTAAGGAATGACATCCACGTTACAAATATTCCAACTATGGTTGGCGTTAATGATACTTTGCTCACTACTACGCCTTGAGGATTAACCAACTCTGCCGTAACATTAGCGCAGAAATCGGATGGAACCCCATCAATGTATATTGTTTGTCCTGGCGCTACAGCACCGGGCATTGAAACCACGTGGGACAATATGAGCCAAAAGCCTTGTATTAAGTCACTTCTGATTCCTATATGATATCCGTAAAATTCGTCGGGTTTCATTAGGTAAACTCCTACTGGTAATGTTACGTTTCCCTTATAATATGTAACTGGAACGCTTTTAATAATAACGCCACATTTGCATATTATTATCCTGCAAATGACTCCTCTAGTCATGTTAAACGTGAAAGTGCCTATTTTAGTATACTCATTATTTGTTATATTGTACGAATAAACGCTAATGTTTAGCGTAGGCGTTACATTAACTATCTCTCCATATATATTATAAATGTATGCAGCATATGTAGTAGCACAAGAAGTTCTTAGGGAGAAAAAGCACTGCCTTTCTATCTCAACTATATATCCCGTGAAAGTTAGAGTAAATCCTATTTTACCGTCACCGTAGACTATGACATATGTTACACCGCTTGAGTTATCTGGAATTACTACTTCTCCCTCCCATAATTTTACAGTGGAGTTATAGAACATCTTTACGAACGAAACGTTACCTGCTACGGTCTCAAGTACCGCGTACATGTTACTTGACTGGTTACTAGCGTTAGCCCATATGTACATTGTTTGACCTGGGTAGAATTCTCTCGGAGTTAATCCTGAGGAGTTAGTAACATTTACTTCGATTACTTGAACCAAGCTGGCGTTGTTAATTTTCTCCAACTGTGAGGCAAATTCACCCGCATTTATAGTTCCCCAACCAGTAACTAAATTATAGCCGTAATTTGCAACCCATGGTATGTTATAACCAAAAGTTATTGGTTCTATTGCTTCTCCGTAATAATGAGTTGCAACGTAATATAATAACGGATTAAGTAAGCCGATCTTATGGTGAACGAATTGCATTTCTACTACTAATAATCCAGCCGTTAATGGTGATGCCTCGCTAGTACCACCTATGAGCAGGCAACAATATGAAGTACCTATTATGTATATCCCCGGGTAAATGTTAGCGTTTGCAGCAATATCTGGGGTCATTCTACCATTAGGAAATGTAGGAGGATTCTTTAAGCACCACTGGTACCAGGGTTTAGGCATTATTGCGCTAACTCCTCCTGTGGAGCCTCCATCATTTGTAAAGCCCGGAATAAAGCCGTAAGAGGACCAGGCAGTTTGGTAAGACCCGTTGGGGAAGTCTACGTAAGTTGTAGTACCTCCTACAGCTGTAACAAATGGCGAGTCCGATGGGAAGGGTATATTTCCTAGAGGACCGAAACTGTACCCAGAACCTCCGCCATCGCCGCTAGCAGCTAAGAAAGTTATTCCCTCCGCAGAACCTAAGGCATAGTATAAATTTCCTAATATTATAAAATTGTATAAGAAAGTAGGGGAATTGCATAGTATATAGTACTCGGGAATGCCGAAGCTCTGCGATAGAACGTCTACTTTGTCCTGTTGATCTATGTATGCTATTATTGAAGGCAGATCGAAGGAGCAGTTTCCTATATATAATATTATGTTAGCCTTAGGAGCCATTACGTGAGAAATTTCTACGTCCAGGCTTATTTCGTAAGCCCAACCGTTCAATATGCCTTTGTTAGGGTTATATGGACCTATGGGGATAATGGTCAAATTAGGATTGGGTAAATCGTGAATCTTGTCAAAGTATTGTAATTGTTCGACTATGTTAGGATCTCCACAAAAGTCCAAGATGCCTATAGTGTAATTTTGGCCTTCATAACCTTTATTGTACAACCAGGTCATGTTATAGACTCTCTGCATTACTATTGGGTTATAACCTACAAAAGGCTCAGTCAAGTTTCTGCTGGTTTGAGCCATTTGTTTTAGCAAGTTTTGCGTTAATAGGAAAGTTGGATGAGAGAAGAATATTGCTGTGAAGTTCGATGAATATATGTAAAAGGGAAGCTTTGGCTTACCGTAGGCCGTATAATAATAAACGCTCCCATTAGTGAAAACCGAATAATTTAAACCCAAGTACTTTTCAACTTGGTATGCAGACCCTTCTGCAACTATTACCGAATCTAAAGCACACATAATGACTCTGAAACCGTGATCCTTAAGATAAGATAATGTAAAGTTAAATTCTTTTACGGGATAGAATAGTTTCTTGACCTCCTTTTTAGTAAGGAAGTGATGATATAATGGTGATGATGGGTTTGATGTGGCACAGGCATAATAATATACAAGGTTTTCATTTTTTAATGGTATAAATATTGTAATTAGTACTTCACAGTTAGGCGGTAAACTGCCTACACAATGAAAGCCTTTTAAAATAATGGGTTCTATGCAGCTGGTCTTAGACGTTGTTGGGAGAACACTTAAAGGTGGAATAAATATTAAAAATACAATAAATAATGCTATTAAACTCTTTTTAGGCTTCATTGATACAAAGAAAGAGAGCCTGATTAAAAATTTTTAGGTTTAATAGTAATCTTTTGAAAAGGTTTATAAGCTAGAAGCGAATGTAGTAAAAAATAAAATAATGTGAAAGTTATTGCAATTTTACATTAATAAGGTTTATATCTTAGTTAACTCCTTTTATGCTAACCGTACCATAAAAGCAAAATTATAGAAGAAGTTATTTGTTAGGATCTTAACTACTTACAATCTTCAAACTCATCTTTCGATTCAGTGTTAGTCGCATGATTTATACTCCCGTAGTTACAATCTGCGTAATAAGATCGAATTCGTGCTGACTCACTTATATAACTTTCAATTCATTTTAGGATGCTACGTAAAATCATGGTAGAAAAGCAATCAGTTAAAGAAGAATTCTTTCAATCCCTTCTTGGGATGCAACGCAGGTGACGGTGCAACATTTCCACTGTGGCAAATTATCTTTCAATCCCTTCTTGGGATGCAACGGAAATAGACGAGATTCTAAGAGAGAGCGGGATAGAGTTCTTTCAATCCCTTCTTGGGATGCAACTGGAGTTATTAGCCTGGTGAAGTTAAGGTAAGGATTGTACCCTTTCAATCCCTTCTTGGGATGCAACAGGGTTTATGCCATACCACAAGCTCAGAGTAGCAATAAACTTTCAATCCCTTTTGGGATGCAACTTAGAAAAGGGAACGATGGAAATAGCACTGGAGGATCTCACTTTCAATCCCTTTTGGGATGCAACGTACTATCACTGCCGCGGGTCAGAGAATTCTATAACCACTTTCAATCCCTTTTGGGATGCAACTTCTCTCATTCTGAACATACATACCGGAACTATAACTTTCAATCCCTTTTGGGATGCAACAAAGTATAGTATCGATGATACCGGAGGGTTATTACTATAACTTTCAATCCCTTTTGGGATGCAACTTAACTACAAGCCTATGGCAACATTTACTTTTGAGAACTCCTTTCAATCCCTTTTGGGATGCAACTGTTTGTTTTATTAACCTCTGTCCTTATTTTTCTCTTTTCTCATTAATAAGTTTTCATCACTTCTCTTAGTTCATCATGCGACCAATTTTCGTTGTAATTTTAACTTCGTAATACGGTCGCATGGTCTTTTTCACTAATTGAAAGAGAAAAAGTATTTATAAGGCTTCAATTCCTCTTTTGATTCTCGCAACGGTCGCATTGAGACTCGAAAATTCACATTTTTAACCTATAAATGAGAATAGAACATATTAATGCATAAATTCGTCGATTTTGGTTTCATCTTAGTATCATCACGTTAAAATTCTTTCATAAAATGATAAAATCTACAGAATGTCATTCAAATTAACGGTCAGTTATCTTTTTAATCTAATTTAAAAACACGCCCTTAGATCTACTTTTAACAACGTCGATAAATTAAAAATTGTTTACCACGTCCTAGAAGTATTTTTAAGTAACGTGGATTAGAAACTGTTAAGGCAAGAATTTAATCATGATGCCTTTTACTTCATATAAAATTTCCTCTTATATTCAGTGTTTAAAGAGAAATTTTGATGAGAAAACTGCGTATCCTTTATCTTTCTTGGCTTCAATTAAAGGCGATATTGACGGATTTTATGTTGCAGACGGCAGCGTTTATTATCGGGACTTCATATACGTTCCAATAGAAGGCAACTGTTCCGAGCTGGTTAAGACAGTTGAAGGCTATGATCCGAGAGAAATAAGAAGCCTTGCATACAAATTGTTGATGGAGGTAAAGTATAAGAAGAGCGTTAACTACAACGAGAGGGAAATGAAATTGAAAAAAGTAGTTCTTAGGTATACACGTGACGATGAAGGAGATTAACCGACTTACGTAACTTGAAGTTACAAGTTATCAGCGCATGATTTCACTATTTTTCTCTCAGGACGTCGTAGCTATAAGGGAAAGCAAATTAATATTTTAACGATTAACGTAACTTATGAGTCAAGATCTTTTCAATAAGCTGAAAGAGAGAGCCAGATACTTCTTTGAGGAAAGTAGGAGGGACGCATTAAATAAGGCTTATGACATTTCCTTATTTCATTTAGAACAAGCACTGCAGTTAGGTTTGAAAGCATACCTTCTAAAAACTAAGGGGGACTTTCCTAAAACTCACGACCTTAATTTGTTAATTAATTATACCTGCAATGACTGTTTAAAGAGGTTAGCAAAAAATAAATGGTATGTCATAAGCATTCTTACAGATGCTTATATTGGTTCTAGATACTTATTAAGGAATTATACAGAAACTGAATATAGGAAATCCAGAGAGTTTGTGAGAGGTGCGCTTAAATGTTTGAATATTATAGAAGATTAGATGAGATCAATAAGGATTATGAGAAAAATAAGGAGAAATATTTTAAGGAAATAGCTGAAATAGTTAGGAAATATAAAGGGAAGGCCTACATTTTCGGCTCTCAGCTTAAGGGTAATGCAATAGCAGCAAGTGACGTAGATATTTTAGTTGAAATACCTTGCGAAGTTTATTGGTTAGACGTACTCACAGAGTTAAGGATGAAAATAAGAAATCCTAAATTCGAGTTTCACGTGCATTGCGTAAAAGAGGCTGAGGAAATGAAGAAACTAATTAAAATTTATAAGGAAATAGATTAAAAACACGTAACATACAACGCAATTATAATATGACAGCAGGATCAACTTTTTCACGACGTCTGCTTAGTCCTTTAGAAACAATCCTAGTTATAATTAATAAGAGTGCTCTGAAGATGACGATGGTATTCTGCTCTTTCGCAGATTGCTAGAGCTCATTTTATAAACTTCCATTTTTACTTTCCTTTATGAAGGTAATTTGTCCAGTCTGCAATAGGCTGTTTGAAGCAGAATGTTCTCCTTATAAAGAAATGTATAACGGAATTGTTTACTATTTCGATACTGAAATTTGCCAATTAGCTTTTAGGCAGAACCCCGATAGATTTGTTTATCACTGTAAGGACAATCAAGCCCAATAGCCTTTCTTTACGTCCTCAATCTTTGTAGCTAAAGCTATTTGGAAATATCTAAATACTTCCAAGGTGAAAGCTACAGCATCTGAGTCGTTCATGTTTTGTATCCTGTTAAGGATTTCATTAACTAACCTAGTTAAGTCGTTAAAAGTTTGCTTCTCCATTTCATACCTTGAAAGGTCTAGGATCGACTTTATATCATCCTTGCCTTTAGCGCTTTTTAATGCCTCATACATCTTCATTACTGGACCTCTTCCTCCGTGGAATAACGCGTCCTCAGGTAACCTTAACCACCTTGCGTAAAGAGCTGCTACTTTCTTAGCCTCTATTTGCAATGGTGAGGATGACACAATATTATTTTTCTCGCGGTACTTATAAGGCTTTGCTACTTCCGCGCATCTAGCTATATCTCACCTCATTGTTCTCTGACTTTCTCCCCGCCCTGGACGGTAGACCCAAAATCACCTCCTTAAAAATAAATCTATAGTGTAAATAAGTGTTTCAATTACATTAAATGTAAAATTCTCTGGATTGAATAAATCAGGAAATAAAAGAATTAATAATAATCTAAACTCCTCTCTCCCCACCTCCCCCTTGAATATGGTATATAAGGAGTAGAGCATGATTGCCAGAACGAAGATTAACGTGCGGAAAACAAACTTAGTAGAACTAGTAAATGGAAGAAAAGCCTTAATGTTCCTATAAGAGGTCTCTATTGGACCCCTCACCTTATTGTACAAATCCAACACTTCCCTCTTGGGCAAGTCTAGGTTAGTAGCCCTAGCAAAATAAACAAGACTCTTTCTCTTAACCTTCTCCTTGCTATACACGAGGAGCCTGAACTTGACCTGCTCATCCCTCCTGTGCCTCTTACTGTTCGTCTCGTACTCGCCGTCAAACTCCTCATAAACCTTAACATCCCCAACAGGGACAGCAATTATGTACTTAAACTGTGAAATGAAGTTGAGCACATCAACTGTGTAGAAACCAGCGTCAAGGGTTATCAACCTTACCTTGAACCCCATGGCGACGACTTGCTCCACGAGGATCTTCACTATCTCGTCCTTAGTCATACCGTTCACTTGCGGAATGAAGGCAAGTAAAAGTACTTTCCCCTTATACTTGGTTGTTGCAGTTGCGTAGTTCCACGAGCTTCCCTTCTCTGAACTCCCGAGCCCTTTCACTGGTTTCCCATACCACGTCTTGGTTGTCCAGTCTATTGAGAGGTCTATCTCCTTTACTCCCTTCAGTACTTCTAAGGATATTTTCCTAGCTCTTTCCAAGAGCTTTTCAATCACTTCCATCCCTTGTTTCTCTACGTAGTTCCTCACGGTCTGTGGGGATACGTCATACGCTCCGGACTTGTTCTCTACAGAGTCGTTCCACAAACACGCGGAGATGAGAGTTTTTGCTACCTCATCTCCTTTCTTTCCCTTAAAGTTTAGCATGGAAAGTAATTTATATCCTATTCGTTGAATGTTATTTTGGTGAGGGAGACCGGGTGTTACCATCTTCCTATGTCACGTGGTAATACTCCATCTCCCTCACCTTAAACCCTTTCTTCAACTGAATTCTTAATACTCATATAAATCCTGTTATCTATCATGAATCGATATTATTCTGTCAGAATTATTTTTCATAATATGATTTTGGGTCTACCGGTAAGGGTGAAGATGGATTGCCCGTTTGTCCCTACACTTTCATTTCAATCATTTTATGATAATTCATGATTGAGTGTAGGGACTTAGCCCTCAACCGGTGGGTCATGGGACTCCTTAGAGCCCAACGGCACGGGGCTCACATCTCTGCAATCACTCCCACCCTTTTGGGCATAGCCCACATCGGTGTGAGAGATCATTATCTATCAGCAAAATTTGTTATAAACAGATATAAAAAGATTTCTATTAACGTGAAAAAGGATTCAGCCCTTTGTAGTTACATTTAAATACGTATTTTTCAAATATTCTCTTAATGGCAGTCACTGACGGAGTAAGCGTCACTGAGACGCCTTGGTTAAAGCGAGGGTCTATGTGGTACGCCTCTGCTCCATTCAACAGTCCCATATTGGGATACTGTGGGTTCACATTAGTGCTCGGGGTCGGAACGACCCTTAGTGCCTGTGGAGCTG
>Ga0208549_100696_pt1 | contig 13446 bp, 7 predicted proteins | sample BED_host_MetaG_FD_187135 | JGI IMG/M metagenome (GOLD analysis project Ga0208549, IMG submission 187135) | Hot spring microbial mat communities from Yellowstone National Park, Wyoming, USA - BED_host_MetaG (SPAdes) (version 2) | ecosystem: Environmental > Aquatic > Thermal springs > Hot (42-90C) >... | reverse complement strand
AAAAGCGCATTTATTATATAATCTTTATCATCATAAAGCAAGCCTTTCAGGAACTTTATTATCTCGTTTTTGGCACTTTCAGAGGTTGCGTTGCTTATCGTGCTTGTGTATGATATACCCTTAGAGTTTAGAATCCTTGATATATTAAGAAGCTGGCCGTTTGTTCTAGTTATAATCGCCCTTTTACCGCTCAGCTTCATTGCAATCTTAGCTGCCACATTCTCAGGCCTATCCGAGATTATAACCCTTACTTCCCCACCATTCATTTCACTGCTCAGGTCTTTCAACTCATTCTCATAGGTATTATCTTTGGTATTATTAAGGAAATGCCTCTTTGCATAATCAAGTATCCTTTGCTTGCTCCTGTAATTCTTTGAAAGTGTTTGCCTTTTACTTGTGTTGAACATTTTAAAGTTTCCAACACTGCCACCCTGAAAGCCGAATATTGCCTGCTTTCTATCGCCAACCAGAAAGAGTGCATCACCACTCTTTATTGCTATATCAGCTTCAAGCTTATTCACATCCTGCAGTTCATCAACAAGCACATGCTTGTAATGCCTTACCTCTGAATCATATTTCTTTATAAACCCTATAAGCATGTCATTATAATCGATAAAGCCGGATGGCTTGTTAGATTCATAATCAGAATAAGCTTTTTTGAAGTATTCTAAAAATTTAACATTTTCTTCAAGAGTTATGTTGCTTATCCCTTCTTCGTTGTATATTTTCTCAAGTTCCTTCCTGGATTTTGCAATATTAATATCCCCGGGCAGTATTCCAAAGCTCTTTAGATACCTTATTGCATTCTCAACCTTTGGTACTATTTCAGATATTATATAATCTGTTGAATAATTAAAGGCATGGAGTTTTTCGAAGGTCTTAAATATGGAAAAGCGCAGCACATTATTGCCAAGAACCTTATATTCATGCTCTACACTCTCAAGGTAGTCAAGTGCATAGCTATGGAATGTGTGTATAGAAAGATCGTGCATCTTTATGTTTAAGCCACTGTTTTTCGCAATCTCACTTATCCTATTACGCATTTCCTGTGCGGCTTTGGTGGTAAACGTTATGCATAATATCTCTTTCTCAGGAACACCACTCTCAATAAGTTCAATAACACGTTTTGCAAGAGTTGTAGTTTTGCCGGTACCGGGATTTGCAATAATGAGCGTGCTCTGCTCAGAATCCATCAAACCACGATAAAGATAAGGAAAACAATTATATTAACTTATCTAAGCAACACCATTCCTATGCTCTAATTTTAAATTTTAAGAGTTACTTTTGTTCTTCTAATCACTGTAACAAACAGTACATAGCATGGTCTTTAATATCTGCAAAAATGAAACAAAATTAAGTAAGAATTTAAATTTTGTGGCTTGTTAGGCTCCTGATAAGGTCGTTGCGCTTCTGCTGTGGTAAATAATTAGAATATCTTTTGATAGTTTTATGAAACTCTTCCAAATTTTCTTTTTTAAGTTTTCCATCTGCTCAAAGCTGACGCCAGGGCCTTCTATTGACATGTTGTCACCTACTTTGAGCTTGGATGAGGGTTCAACCACTGCTACCTCTATCCTGTCGTAATAATGTGTCATCTTACCTACAAGCTCTTTTGCTGCTATAGAATCAAATAGGAAGATTTAGTTTATCTATTTTACTAATCTACTGGCATAAATGTTTGAAATCCTATTTACATTGCCTCATCTATCTGCAGGGGAGCAAGGGGAGACCGCGCCTCTGAGCAGAACCCTTCTGAAAATGCCCTTTCGCGCAGTCCTGTGTGGCTTTAGACTTTTATAAGCTCTGCGCCAGATCCGCTTGCACAACGAGGGCGGTTTCGTTGATTGCTTGGGATTATAAAGCTCTGGACAGAGCGCGTTTCCTAGGAAATTATACCCCTTGTTTGGCTACATGTTTTCTAAGTTGCGAAAGTAGAGAACTATCGATTTTTTGATGCTCTTCGAGATTTTTGAATAGCACATCAATTCTATCTTTCGTTATCAATCTATCTTGTTTCAAAAAATCCAAAATGACGTCGTTAGGTATTAAGTATATTTTCTTCTCTAAAAACAATTTTAGTAAGTGCACAACTGAATTTAATGGCATAAATGAATAATGTATGTTATGGTTTCTTTCTAACTCGTCCACAATCCCGTCTCCTTGTCCATGGCAAAGATCAAAATCAAAAGCTATCGTTAGAAACGCAGGTACAGATATCCTTTCAGATATGTCTTGTTTTTCAAAAGCTTTCGAATATTTATCTAGCTGTTCAGCAACGTCTTTTACTTCAAAAAATTGATTTTTCTTAGGTTTAAAGCTTTTGATTTCGATTGGCACCCATATCGGTTTTTTAGAACTTTCTAGTAATTGGATTATACCATCAGGTTCATCTCTTCCTCCGAGATATTTTGCTCTGAATAACGTAAGGTTCAGCAGAGATATGATATATTTCTGAAAATCTATCCCTTGTTGTCTAGAAGATAAGCTTCCTTGTTGAAGCGCCAGTTTTGGTAGGTTAGTGAGAATAGAATCAAGCTTATGCTTAACATAGTCGATCTCGAAATAGTCTTCAAATTCCAGATTAGCAACGGATTCGGCGGCACTATTCCTCTTGATAATATCCTTTCGCATATCTATGAGTTTCCACAGCTCCTCAATATAATTACTCTTGCGCATATTCTCGATTGGAATCAAGATACAACGAGGATCCTTCTGAGATAATGCAATCAAATCTTCATCAGCAGAATAACAAAAAAGCAAGTAAACGTCAAGATTGATGGGGCTATGCCATCCGCGTAACGCAAAATAATCGTTTAGTGTAAGGTTCTTTGCACTTATTCTTATAAACAGTCGCTCCTTGACATTTGATAATTCAACAAAGTCATTTTGAATTTCAGTTTGAGTGTAATCTTTGTGTTCCAATTCGCGAATAAGCACCGAACGAAACATTTTTTCAACTTCAGATACTTGTAAGCTTAAATGAAAATCGGCCAGAGCTGAAGACGGTTGGCTTGTGCCACACTTTTTACATATAGCTTCGCCATTAGGGTATCTTTCTGATTCGACGTTACATACAGGGCAAATAAAATGGGTCAACGGAGTTCTTCTAAAAAGTTTGGCATTTTTTGAATCCGAAATAAATTTTTGAATGGTCTTTTTCTCTTGGCCAGATGCTTTAGCTAGATCCAGATCCGTGAAGTCTCTTCCAACACCTTCAGAAAGTTTTAATGCCGTTAAAACAATCTCTAGATCATTCGCCATCTAGATCAAGCCCCTAACTAGTTCGTATGGATTTTCCACTGTTGTCTTTGCAGATACTTTGCCGTCCGGATAAAATTTAATTGGTTTATTGCTTAACTCTCCTTTGAGTAAACTAACGTTTCCAAGACTATGCAAATCAAGGTTGTATAAATGTTTCAAAACATCTATAGTGTGCGCAACATCTTCTCCTTTCAGAATGATTTCCGAAGTCCCTGAAAAGTTAATATTTGAGATTATTGCTTTTTTGAAGCGCGTGTCTTGATCTAATTTTAGTTGTTTATCTGGAGATATGATGGCTCGTTCAAAAGCTTCAGCATCGTCAGCAAGTAGTTTTCCAACGGCTATTCGAGCGTATTCAGCTTTAAAGGAATTTTTCGTGCGGCACTCTATAAGTTGGTCGGATAGATGAAAAATAAGAAAAATACTGAATCCTTTTCGTAGCTCAATTTCTTTTGGTTCAAGCGTTTCTGGGTCTTCTCCACAATATTTTCGTTTTGAGGAGTGAACTTTCAATTTGACGTATTTCTCCTTTTTTATAGAGTCTGATATGACATCAGAACAGTTTACAATAAAGTCTTTTTCACTATCACGTACTTGCTTTCCTTTCGTCAAGTTTTGTTCGTTTAGTTTATTCGAGGAATTCTTATACCTGAGTAAGTAGAACGATCTTTCTTTATTGATTGTGTAATATGTTGCCAGCCTTATAAGCTTGTCAGGCTCTTTCGAAAACAATGCTCTGGCAAGATCTTCCTTCTTGCGCAATTTTACTCCAGGTAACAGACCTCTAAGAATTTTAACTGGAATATTTTTTGCACGATCAGCAATCTCTTTTGTAAATCGTTCAGACATACTATCAACCTTCTAACATCGTCCCTTCGAATCCTTTCAATGAAGGGCCGTTTACCCTAGGCCCTCAAAATAGTCTTCATCGATTTTTGGATACGAAATAGGAACTTTTTTAACACCAAGCCCGGTCTGTATCATCAGACTAGCTAATTCTTGTCCATCGATTAGTCTTATATTTCCTGCGCGATCAGCTTCTTTTTTCGCATCAGCAGTAAAGTCTGCTGTTGTAATTAAAATACCGCTACTTACTCTCTTGCTGTGTACAGCTCCAACTAGCTGTGAAACTTCTTTTATACCTACATTAGAATTCCACCTCTTAGCTTGAAATATCACCTTGCCAAGACCTAATTTATCTAAGCTGCATATCCCATCTATGCCTCCATCGTGGCTTCTGCCAGTTACTTTGATACTCCCATCATCTTTGCTTCCGTAGCCTAGTTTTTCTAACAGCTGCGCGACAATGTTTTCAAAAGTTGCTGGCTCGACATCTTTTAATCTATTTAAAATTTGTGCTTTAACATCTTCCGTTATCTCCCCTATTGTAGAATCTATTAATTCTGTTGGGGTAGTAACATCCTCTTGTTTTTTCATACTTTCTGAACTTCTTTGTGTTCTTATATGTGGTTTTATCTCAACATATTCGGCTTTCCAACTGGGCCACTCTGCTTCGACTCTCTTTTTACCTTCTTCCGTAATCTTCCATATTCCACGCGTTGAAGAATCAATTTCGCCCTTCTCAACTAATCTTTGTCTGCACCATGCAATTCTATTATTTAATCTATTTTCTCCACTAGTAAGCATGCTAGCCTTTTCCTCATCAGTCAACTCTGGATAAAATTCTTTTGTTTTTGCAACCGCATCTCGAATACTTAAAGACCCACCCGCATCCTTTAGCACTTTAAGTAGAGGCAATTCAATATTCTCCTGTTTAGGCATTCGCACACACTCACCATTTTCTATTTATTACTTGATAAATAATGATTATATTAGTTATGGTAAACACACTATTTATTCTTCAAACCTAAATGAAGCTTCTATCCTTTTGTCATTTGCTTGTAACCTGTCTATAAGATTAATGACTTCCCCAAGCTTAAGATTTTGCATGTCTTTTACATAAAAGTATAGCTCAGCATCGAAGCCATCAACATTGAGCTTCTTAAGCTTGAATTTTTCGTTTCTCTGTGCTCTTTCAGCAAGCTTTTTATCTTTGCTCATATGACATCCTCACGACTAAACCTCTTAAGAATAACAAGGTACTCGTGGGATATACCATTAGGAGAAAGATTATTTCTTCCAGTAAATAATTTTCTGGATCTTATTTTGTCCTTTAATGTCACAACATGCTCAAAACCAAGAGAAGATAAATGCTCTATAAATATCTTTGAAAAAGGAATCTCTAACCCTGAAAATGTCGCATTTCCTACGAAGATGCATGCATGACCACCCTCTGAAATCAATTGAGAAGAGCCACTAAGATGGTACAATACCGATTTAAAGTACGTTTCATATAATTTTCGTGTTTTTTCTGGTACTTTTGTAAGGTAATCGTCATAAGTTTCGGAATTTACTTCAAAGTTAGGTGGTTTATTATACGGAATCTCTAACTTACCTAAGTTAGTAATTTGAACACCTGTATAATTTAGCCATGCTAATTCTAACTTAACGCTTCTAATATATTCATGGGCTTGACCATAGGGAGGTGATGTTAAGAGAAGCTTAAATTGGCGGTTCATATTAGCATACGAATCATAATTCGGTTCGCCATTTGTTATTACAGTCTCGACAGTGCCACCTTTATAGAGCTTAGAGAAACTCAGTGCCCTGTTATAGATCTGCTTCAAAGATTCCATATAAAATTTTTGTATAATTAAGTGTAGATTTTTTCTCTGTAGGTTTTCGATAAATGCTATTTTTCTTTTTGATTTGAACAGTTTTGGAACCTGATCATCTGCGTAGGAGAATTTTTTGCTTGTTTTCAGCAGTGCCAACAGGGTCAAAGGGTCAGGATCTAGGTAATAATAATACCACATCTTGGATAAGATGTCAAATATATTTTCAGGATACCAGTACCTCAAATGTATCCATTTAGGTATAAACATTTCATTAGAGCGAAAAAGTTTTTGTGATTTCTCATAAAGGAGCGTCCAGTTAGGGTTTAATACGGTCTTTGCCTCTACTAGTATTTTCGTCATAGGGTTTATATCAAATAATAAGGCATTTCTGTTCGTTAGCAAAGCTTCTATTCCGACAGTACCACTTCCAGCAAACGGATCAACCGCCCAGTCATTGGGTGAGGTATACTCATTTAATGCATATCTCACCACCTGTGGTATGAATCTGGCCGGGTAGTAATAAGAGCCATGCGTAGAATAGCTAGTAGATGGTATCTCATCCACTAATGCTCTAAAAGACACATCTTTCTCTTTATTATTTATTGGAACATTACTTTTCTTATAAATTTCCTTCAAACTATCTGGACAACTCGCATTTATTTTATTAAAAATCATTTTCAGAAGAATTAGATCCCTCAAATAGTTAAGCTGGTCAGAAGGTGAATCAACCGGCAATGTGTCCTCTACCCATTTCGGGAATATTTGCAATGCGTATCTTTCACTGCTCTCATTGTAGTTTTTTATATCGTCATCAGAAAAGGACAACCCTTCTTTAGAGAGCTTTTCCTCAAGGATTTTAAAATTAGATTTGTTGTGAATCTTCATATTTTCAAGCTCAAGAGAAACTATTGCATAGGATAGCCACATATCGTCCCAGTCTTTGAGTAGAGATAGTTCCTCCCCAAGTAAATCTGCAGCCCCTCTGTTATTTGTAAAGTTAGAAATAAGCTCTGAAAATTCGTTAGTGCCATAAATTAACTGTAGGTGTGTATTTAATCTGAGATCTACAATACCGCCGTTGTAAAGAGTCTCCTCAAAATTCTCCTGAAGTGGTGTTACCCTTTCAAGTTGCGACTTGCATTTGTTAACTAAAGATTGCTTTTGTCCACTCTGAAGAGGTTCCCAGACATAAATAACATAGTATAAATTATTTAGATTAGATGCGGGACCAGTGTTATGCTGTAAAAAATCTGCCAGTAGCTCAACCAAGGAGCCTTTAGCCGTAGTGCCACCAGTATCATCCCTAGATCTTACTTGGATCAGAAGAAAATTATTGTCTTTATTAGCAAGCACGTCTACATCATGACCGCTCGTTGTGCCAATTCCAATAATATTTCTTAGTACATTCTCATGTTCTCCTTTTTCATAAACTGTTGCGCCAGCCTTTTCAAGCGTCTTTCTTATTATCTCCTCAAGCACGTTCCCCTGCCTTGCCCTATAAGAGCTATGGAAAAATTGCTGAAATGAAAACAAATACCTGGAGTAGTTAGCTACAGTATAACTGCTTTTTGTTTCTGCCGCATATAAACCGGCTGCTACCTTTTTAACGGAATCTAGAGTATCCATAAGGACTTGAAATCCTCTATTTTTGTCACCAAATGCTAAACATACTAAGGTTTTCACCAAACCAAGAGGGCTCTTCAATATCTCAATAACTTCTTTTGACGCCTCGTTGTCTTCTAGCAACAAGAGTCTTCTGCTATCTAACATATCTATACACTCTTATGGAATCATATTTGTATACCTTTGTTCATCTTTATATACCTTTCTACAACTTACTTTCGTCCCAAGATTAAAATCATAGGTTTTCCCGCTCATAAAACAACACAAGCCTTTTGTTTTAAGCTGTTTTTCTTAGATTACAGGCTCAGACGTCGATTGGCTACGAGGCAGCTGAAAAGGCACCTCTGCTTTAGGTTTAAGACAATCTTCAGAATTATTATTTGGTACTACATCAGATATCCATCTCCAAGCCTGCCCTAATTCTTTCTTGTGCTTTCCAACTAAACATTCTATTCTTTTATAATCCAATATCTTATATCTTGCGATGTCTTTTATCAAATCTCCTTCGGATATCTCTTTTGAATCAGATAAATCAGACAGCGTGGCAATGTATAGAGTAATTTCTTTATGTTCTTTGTTTTGGTTGTCAATTAAAGCATTTAACCGCTCTTTTATATCGTTCTTAAGCTTTTTTAGGTCATTTGATTTGCCCTTTTTGTTTAATTTAAATCCTATTTTACATTGAAGCAAACCAACAACATTACCATCAGTATCTATACCAAAGCCATCAACACCCATGTCGCCCATACCTCCAGAGTGGAGCCAAATCTGATCTTTATTTTCTAGATTTAAAAGATTAATGCTAAGGGTTTCGAGACCGGTTGGTGTAAGCAAGTATTTTAAAATTGGAAATTCACCATTTTTGCAACCACTAGATAGCTCTTTATAAAGAGACTTTAAATCTAGCTTTTCTCTATTTTTTGCTTTTTCGTAGACAACATCTATCCATTTAATAATTTGTTTATCCTCTATCAATTCAATATCCTTTGCTGTTGGTTCAATTAATTTTGCTTGGAACCTAAGCATAATTTCAGGTATTGGGAGAAGAGGGGTGATGGGCTTTAGATCCCGTAGCTTAAATGTTAAAGCCATATGCGCCACATGACTTGCTGTATTGGTTTTAGTTTTCTTATTATGCACCTCTAAGTCTTTTAATACATTTTCTTGTTCTTGCCGGTTTTGATCTCCATTGCTTGTTTTATTGGCTTTATTATTGCACAGCTTCAAGTAGTCATTTAACATATCAACTCTTTTTTCTTGGTCTTGGCCTTTTGGAAAATCCCATCCATCAATTATACCAACATACGAAAAGGGGGGTCGATATATTAAAGCATAAACTTTGTGCGGCTGATCTGATTTTAATAAATCAATAACTTTGTGAATAATCTTTACAATATTCTTTGCATTATTACAATACTTTGAATACTCTTTGTAAGATGACCAATTCGCATCTTTATATGGTGATTCATATTTGTATTTATTTCTATCATCCTGTTCAAGATCGTCTTCTTTTAATTTGGATGGATCAAAAACTATTTTACCAATGTCTATATCTTTAACTTTATCATTAGCACCTTTTTTGAATAATTTATTAGCACCTCTTTTGAGTAATGGATAACCAAGAAATATCCTATTATACTTCTTAACTAAACTTATTACATCTACGCCTTCTGGCTTTCATTGGTCTATTAGCACAGCTATGTTATCAGCTTGAGTTTTGTCATCTGGTGACATCGCACCACCATATCTATTGTAACTACATAAAAATATTAAGCTAGGTAATATTCTTAATAAGCCTTTTTTCTAAGTGTAAAGGTTGAGTGATATAGATATAAATTTCAACAACCTATTTTATCAATTCCATATTCATGCAGTTTCTTTCTATTTAATTTTCGACATTAGTCGTTTCTAATTGACCAATCGATAGGCGCTCTTTTTACAGATCAGCCGCTCAGATTTTCAGGCTTAGAATGTCAGTATCAAAAATGTAAAATTATATAATTTCATTAACTAATTTTTCTATTCTATCTAAATCCTCTTTACTAAATTTTTTATTTATTCTTTCTGCACATTCTGCAATTTCTCTATGCTTTATATTGTTGCTATCAAACCTAGGTATCCTAAGTTCGAAAATCTTTTTTGTGATGTGTCTTTCATTCTTTAATCCGCTTTCTAAGAATTTTTTAAGTAAAGTATCACTATTTAAGATTCCTTCCAAATAATACGCTTCTAATTTATTATTTGTCTTATAATAATAACATTCATAATCAATAATTACAGGATTTTTTCTTTTTTCTTCTTTTAATACGCAGCATTTCACTTTTTTGCCACTCATATTATAAACGACCGTGTATTTACCTTTTCTAGTTAATTGACTTAATAATTTATTACTAAAATTTAACCAATCAAGCATTCCCATCTTTTGAGACTGTTTGGGTGATTCCAGATCAAATTTTGTGCCCCTTATTTCTTCCCAATTGTTTTCGAAATTCTGGTAAGGTTTTTTAGACAAGTGTTCAAGTAGTCCTTTTATGCTCTCTTTTATACTTTCTTCTTGAGCTTTGTTTTTTACTAATTTAAATATTATTGAATCTATATTATCTACTAATCTTATATTATAGTGATTTCCTTCTTTTATTTCTCTAAATATGAAGTTACCATTAATTATGGGCAAGACTGCTTTTTTTGTAGAACATTTATATTTGTCAATTGTGTCTCCTGTTACTACATCATATATCAAATGTTTTTCTACTACAGTATCTTTTGGAAAATTGTACCAATCTTTTTTGCGTTTACGTTTGCCAGCTCTACTGTCATATTCTGGTGCACACGAGACCACAAAGCCGTACTTCTCCTTTCCTTCTATTTCAACAAAATAGTATGGTCTTGGGACGATTGTGGCTCCCTGCTTAAATTCATCTTTATAAATTGAATTTACATTATTGTTTTTTAGTTTCGAAAGCCCTATGCCAGAACCGTTTTTGGTTATGTTTATGTAAAATTTTGTTGGAATTAAATTTACTTTTGGTGCTTCATTTATTTTAACCTTTTCTTCTGAATCGATTATGAATCCATCTATTTTGCTGGAGGTATTCTTAAAATCAAATATTACAATACAAGATGTCCTTCTAAAAGGGTTAGTTTTTTGTGTTATATCATATATTTTTGTAATTCTTGGTAGATTATTTGAATTATTTGGTCCTTTGTTAGCAGAAACTGCTGCTCTTCTTACAGCATCGTACTGTGCACCATCAAAGATCGCTCTAGTAAGAACAAACCCAATTTTTCCTGTATTGCTAATTTTACCTTTGTCATTTCTTCTTATATACTCTTTTGCTCTTGCTATGAAAAATTCTGCCATGTCTTGATGTGTCTTATTTTCGCTGCCACTACCTAACCCATATTCTAGATAAAGATTGTCTAAGAAACGTTGTCTTGATGGTGATTCTACGTCTTTATAAGTAAGCCACGGTGGATTGCCGATTACTACATCAACTTTATTTATATAATAATATGGATTATAAATATTCTGTAAGATAAATGACCATAAATGGTTTTTACCTTTACTAATTAAATCAGATAATTTTTCTATTAACTCTTGGTTTGGGAGCATGTCACTTTCAATTTTTTCTTTTATCTCAATTCCTTTCGACCTTTCTTCTGCTAAATTCATTAATCTCTTTATGTAATCATACATTTCTTGTGGACTTAAATTTTTTCCGTTGGGCTTATAATAGAATTCCGAAGTTCCCGAACCTTCTACTATCTCTTCAAAATTAATAATTATCGAATCGTTTTGAAGTTTCCTTTGCTTAATGTTTAAATCAGGCATTAGTGAATCAGCAAGAAATACAGGTATTATTTCAACTCCTTTCCTGAATTCTAATAATATATTTGCTTTTGCAATAATTACTGCTATAGGGTTAATATCAAAACCAATTATTTGCTTTTCTATATTTTCGCTTCCTAACTCTTTTTTCTTTTTTATCGCTGCTCTCAAAAAAGTACCAGAACCGCAAGCAGGATCTAAAACCAAGTTATCTCTTGTCACTAATTCGTCAATGAGGTATTTAGCGAGCCATTCTGGAGTATAAAATTCACCTAGACTATGCCTGTTGGAAGGAGGAATTAATTCCTCGTATAAGAGTCTAAATATATCACTTTTGCTACTTATTTTTTGGAAATTATAGTTGCTCAATTCTTTGTCTATTTCATCTAATACCTTGCTTTTGATATCCAGAACATTGAAAAAATCTTCTTGATCTACAAAATTGCGTATACCCTTTGCAACGAAAATATCTCCACTAATTATACTATCTTTGTTTGCTTTATAGCCAAGAAGCTTAGCTACAAATAAAATTGTAATATAATATAATATTACATACTTTCTAAAGAGGTCTATATTTGCCTCCTTTTCACTACCTAATGCAACAGATAGATACGTAGCCCAAGCTTTAAACTTAATATTGTCGGTTGTTATTTCTTCTGCCTGTTTAGAAAGTTGGTTAATAAAATACACTAGTCTAGGAACAATTACTCTTTCACTTATTGGTAACAATTGATCGTGAGAATATAACAACCTATAAAGATTTTGAAAATGCTCTTCAGGTGTAATGTCTCCGCTATCTAAACTAAAAGATCCTTTGCACTTTTTAGATATCTTTTCATATTCCTTTTCGGTGTAATTTTCTACGTCTTTTGGGTCATAGATTTCGAACTGTATAAAATCGGTTATAACGGCTTTAATAACATCTTCGTACTCATTCGTCTTTATATACTTTTTAAGCTCTTCAAACGCTTCTTTTCTTTTTTGGTCATTTAGGTATGCTTTAGTTTCAAAGAGTACACCAGAAACAAATAAATCGCGGCGGCCTTCTTCGAATCTTATTAGCTCTGGATCTATGTTAAACCATTTAATTAGAACTTCGCCATAAAAATAACTGCGTTTACCCATTTCGCCTTCTTTTTGGCGTATCGCCCTAATATATGTTCTTAATTTCTCTTCAAAATTCGCAGGAATAATCGGATTAATATCCATTTTATCATCTTTTTACTTCATAATTAAACTATATAGCCATAAACTTTTATAATTAATCTTTTGGCGTGTTATCTACTTGCACAGAATTTTTCTTTAACATTCAACTTCCTCAAGTGCATTTGGTTCTACTTTGCTTATTTCGTTTACCTTTTCATACCATCTATTGTCTCTTCTGCTTTTGATTGTGCTGTCAAGCTCCTAGCGCAGCTGGCTTGCAGTCATCTATTAAACGGCAGCATGTTGAAAGATTTGCTATTACTGTGCCTCTGTGCAGATAGCTCCTGTTTACGTATATGATGTATGCGTTGCTGCTTGAATTCTCATAGAAGCAGCCTGTAAGGTGCGTGTAGTTGAATTCGTGTGCGCTGTGTGTTGCAACATAATAATACGTTAATGCATCATTTAATCCGTCGCCCAATGGCTGGATCATCGCCAAAAACTCCAAAATCAGCAAAATTACTATTGCCAATGATTTTGCCCTATATTCTTTTATTTTTCTTACATAAAGCAGGTATACTGCTGCTAGCACTGCAAATACTGCAATGAAATATATGGGGTATTCCATTGAGCCAAGTACAAAGCCTATCGTTGCCCATCTTGGTATGTTGAAAACATTCTGCTCTGCCAGAATGCGCTTAACAATAACTGCATTGTATGTAAGAAGCAGTGCTGTTGCTATGCTTGCTACAGTCACTGCAAACATAAGCAATGTAGCTCTGAGATAAAGCCGGTTAATGCTTGCATTCTCTTCCTTGCTAAATGGCTTTGGCTTGATCTTTGCTATTATGCTTAATTCCCTGCTATTGTAGATTACTCTACTCTCAGGCTCATTCTTGCTTGTTTTTG
>Ga0208549_100695_pt1 | contig 13463 bp, 5 predicted proteins | sample BED_host_MetaG_FD_187135 | JGI IMG/M metagenome (GOLD analysis project Ga0208549, IMG submission 187135) | Hot spring microbial mat communities from Yellowstone National Park, Wyoming, USA - BED_host_MetaG (SPAdes) (version 2) | ecosystem: Environmental > Aquatic > Thermal springs > Hot (42-90C) >... | reverse complement strand
AATTCCTCATTTTAGGATACAAACCCTACTCTAAAGCAACAATAAGCAAAGAATGGTCTTTCAATTCCTCATTTTAGGATACTATCGTTACGGCGAGCCTGATGAGAACAAAGAGAGAAGCTTTCAATTCCTCATTTTAGGATACCAGTAGTTAAGGCAGATGTGGACGTACCCTTCCTTAATGCTTTCAATTCCTCATTTTAGGATACAGGCTCTCAGCAATGTGCAAGAGCTAGTGAAGTCAGTCTTTCAATTCCTCATTTTAGGATACACACTCCTCAACAGCAGAACACGTCTCAAACACAACTTTCAATTCCTCATTTTAGGATACGCACCTAACGTGAACAGTGCTCCAACTGACGTGTGTACTTTCAATTCCTCATTTTAGGATACACAAACGTTGTTGAAACTTCCCCATTTGAACCAGTTACTTTCAATTCCTCATTTTAGGATACTAAGAATATTAAGCTTATTATTAGAGTTGAGATATTGGGTATCTTTCAATTCCTCATTTTAGGATACTCGTATAGAAGAACACACCATGGGCGGTAAGTATGGCTAACTTTCAATTCCTCATTTTAGGATACCAAACTCATGTACAGGAATACACGGGGTAATAGTCTTTCAATTCCTCATTTTAGGATACGTGTTGGGGGCTGGTGGTACCATTATGACGGATGTGAAAAACTTTCAATTCCTCATTTTAGGATACACCTTGATTTAATATACTGTGAACGATGCGGGTTAGTAGCCTTTCAATTCCTCATTTTAGGATACGTGAAGGCAACACCAGCTATTAGCTGTACTGTTTTCCTCTTTCAATTCCTCATTTTAGGATACTGGTGAAGGTGATGACTGAGTATAACAGGTTGAAGAAGCTCTTTCAATTCCTCATTTTAGGATACCCGCGTTCATGTTAGATAGCACGTTCCCATTAGCATCTTTCAATTCCTCATTTTAGGATACTCGACCCCCGCCCACTCTGCAAACCAAACATGGCTTTCAATTCCTCATTTTAGGATACCGGTTGTTGATACGGTTAAGGGTGAGGCTATTAGGATTCTCTTTCAATTCCTCATTTTAGGATACACAACTGTGTAGGTTGCACCACCCCTCGTAAGTGTTCTTTCAATTCCTCATTTTAGGATACAGTCTTTGGCTAAGGGGGGTTCGGGTGGGGGTGTGCAATTCTTTCAATTCCTCATTTTAGGATACCAAAGTATAGCTTTCGACGGTCATAAACTTCAAATATTAACTTTCAATTCCTCATTTTAGGATACTATAACGTCAAGCCCCCCTTTAATTTCGTGGTTAAAGAACATTCTTTCAATTCCTCATTTTAGGATACATTGGCTTCTCTCGTGGTGATGGATGACCTCGTAATCTTTCAATTCCTCATTTTAGGATACTTGTAGCACATCGCCCGATAAACAAGCTAATTCGATTACTTTCAATTCCTCATTTTAGGATACTCAAGTATCAAAACCCGCCCAAACCAGAAATTCCAAATACTTTCAATTCCTCATTTTAGGATACTAGGATACTGAAGGTGGTTGACCATTTATCAGTTCACTCTGTGTTACTTTCAATTCCTCATTTTAGGATACAAGAGAAGAAGAAGCTGGTAGCTGAGCGTATAAAAAACTTCTTTCAATTCCTCATTTTAGGATACAGCCATGCCATCCGTGCACGCTAAAGCCCATTCATAGCTACTTTCAATTCCTCATTTTAGGATACCTAATTTTATCTTCGCTTCACATGTTACCGCGTTATGCCTTTCAATTCCTCATTTTAGGATACTGACACCACCAGTCCCTGCGAGCCCCCTCTTCACCTACACTTTCAATTCCTCATTTTAGGATACCCATTTTTATGAGCCACGTGAACTCATCTGATACAAGGCTTTCAATTCCTCATTTTAGGATACAACGCTTACAAGGGGTGGTACAACTTACTCAATTACCTTTCAATTCCTCATTTTAGGATACTTAAAGAGAAGAATAAATGAAAAGCTAAGTAACGGTGACTTTCAATTCCTCATTTTAGGATACACCAACTGTGATGAAAGTGGGGATGGTAGTAACCAACACGTCTTTCAATTCCTCATTTTAGGATACACACTAAGGTAGCCATTGCAACTTACTATGATATGTCAAGCTTTCAATTCCTCATTTTAGGATACACAAGTAACTCTAAATATGAAGCGGATGAACTAGTAACTTTCAATTCCTCATTTTAGGATACATGACACAAATTTGTAGGCATAGAGGTCATTATGAGTTTAAGGCTTTCAATTCCTCATTTTAGGATACCTTCGTACTCACCATCAAAAAAGGTGAGCACCTCAATCTTTCAATTCCTCATTTTAGGATACTAGAGTGTCCTCAGTGCGGTCAAAAATACTCAGTTACCTTTCAATTCCTCATTTTAGGATACAAAATCTTCAAACAGTACATACCTGTGTTCACAGACTTTCAATTCCTCATTTTAGGATACGAGCGTGAAAAAATATTCTCTCTCTTTAACCTTGAGACTTTCAATTCCTCATTTTAGGATACCAGCCATATAGACATCGGCAACAAAACCACTATCTAAACTTTCAATTCCTCATTTTAGGATACTTGAAGCATAGGTGCGAATAGTGAGTTTCCACTCACCAACTTTCAATTCCTCATTTTAGGATACACTCACCTACACGATTCACCTACCCTCCCCCTCAGTCTTTCAATTCCTCATTTTAGGATACTCCAAAAAGCCACCCCAACACAAGCGGGCCTAACAGTCTTTCAATTCCTCATTTTAGGATACAAGCTATGATGCAGAGAAGTATCCAGAGAATAGGAGTATACTTTCAATTCCTCATTTTAGGATACATATATGTCTGAAGTAATGGAGAGGTTTAGTGGACTTTCAATTCCTCATTTTAGGATACCTACTTGTTCAGACATGGTTTTTATAACTCGACATACTTTCAATTCCTCATTTTAGGATACATGAAGCAAGCGAATTCCCCTTTGAACGGTACGGCACTTTCAATTCCTCATTTTAGGATACCAAACTCTAAGTCTAACGGTATCGGTGGGGCTACGGCTCTTTCAATTCCTCATTTTAGGATACTTTGCCCTATCGCGGATTACGTTAAAATCCCGTAACTTTCAATTCCTCATTTTAGGATACTGGTACGTGAAGATGCTTACGCGGTTAAAACACTAGTCTTTCAATTCCTCATTTTAGGATACTCACTCGAGTAACATTGGGGTTGAGAAGCACAAGCATCCTTTCAATTCCTCATTTTAGGATACTCTTTGAGTTAGAACAGGAATCAGATATAAGTATCTTTCAATTCCTCATTTTAGGATACGTGCACGGGTAATAGCAAGGTAACCACAACCCCAATTACTTTCAATTCCTCATTTTAGGATACTGATACAGCGGTTTTGGCGGGTCTTATCTTATACTGTTACTTTCAATTCCTCATTTTAGGATACCAAATTGCCTAAGGGATGTTCCTTTTGAAAAGGCAATTCAAACTTTCAATTCCTCATTTTAGGATACGATTGTTTTTACGCGCGTATTATGTTGTGGTGAATAAAAACTTTCAATTCCTCATTTTAGGATACGGACTTTCTGATGTACCAATGCCTAAATTAGGAAGTCTTTCAATTCCTCATTTTAGGATACGTTCAGAACACCTGAGAAGCCTATCAGTGTTACTCTTTCAATTCCTCATTTTAGGATACTTATGCCTATCGACAGTCAGAATAACGCGGTCTTTATTGTGCTTTCAATTCCTCATTTTAGGATACATGCAGATAGAAAATTTAATGAAATAGCGGAACAACTTCTTTCAATTCCTCATTTTAGGATACTTCCCTTTCCTCTTCCGCGTATCCGTTGCTACCCACTTTCAATTCCTCATTTTAGGATACTCCCACTTCTACCACGGTCACGTCAATCCAGCGGTCCTTTCAATTCCTCATTTTAGGATACGCAACTGTCTCTGATAGTTTGGGTTCCAGTCAAACAGTCTTTCAATTCCTCATTTTAGGATACGCAACTGTCTCTGATAGTTTGGGTTCCAGTCAAACAGTCTTTCAATTCCTCATTTTAGGATACACATCCAGTGGTTGAGGGTTGAAGGCACAAACAACCCGAACTTTCAATTCCTCATTTTAGGATACCCTCAATGAAGGCGTGGAACTCTGTACCCTTATCCATCTTTCAATTCCTCATTTTAGGATACGGTATGCGGATATTTAACCACGAAATTACTCAAAAATTCTTTCAATTCCTCATTTTAGGATACTAACGTTCCCACCTGGGCCACCACTACCAAAGCTCCCGTCTTTCAATTCCTCATTTTAGGATACTAATAACTGCGGGCGTGTGTATGCTCGAAAGACAAATATCTTTCAATTCCTCATTTTAGGATACTGTTCGCTATAATTGGTGCTGGTATCGGCTACTTCAGCTTTCAATTCCTCATTTTAGGATACTGCAGAGTTCGTTATTAGCATCAACCACGATAAAACGTCTTTCAATTCCTCATTTTAGGATACTCTATAATATTAAAATTTTAGCTATTAACCCAATTATCTTTCAATTCCTCATTTTAGGATACAAACACAAGTTATTAGCACAGACCATAACCCCGTAACTCTCTTTCAATTCCTCATTTTAGGATACAGACGTGGGTAAAACGCTTAGCACAGGTGTTAGTGATTTCTTTCAATTCCTCATTTTAGGATACTAGTGTCCACGTGTACCTGACTGTCTGGTTACCGGCTTTCAATTCCTCATTTTAGGATACCGGCTATCTCTTTCTTTTTCACGTAATAGATAGAGTCGTCTTTCAATTCCTCATTTTAGGATACACCAACGATAGCAAAGAGAAAATCGAAAGGCTGTGTTCTTTCAATTCCTCATTTTAGGATACATTCTTGCTAGAGGGTTCACTAGCGTTATCGGTCACTTTCAATTCCTCATTTTAGGATACCTCGATAAAGTGCAATATGAAAGTGAAAACGAACACTTTCAATTCCTCATTTTAGGATACGCAAATTTTTTACATAAGGGGGGTATGGGTCTTTTTTCCTTTCAATTCCTCATTTTAGGATACCCACCTCTACCCCCAGACGAGTTCGAGGAGCTCACTTTCAATTCCTCATTTTAGGATACACCCTGTAAGGAGGGTCAGGAGAAGACGGGAGCGAACTTTCAATTCCTCATTTTAGGATACACAAGTCGAAAATGTGTTAAGTGGAGCTGGGTTAATACTTTCAATTCCTCATTTTAGGATACTGTCCTTATTGCAACCGCGACAACCAAATTGAGCTAGTTCTTTCAATTCCTCATTTTAGGATACTGAGTGAAGAGCAAATATTAGGTGGACGGGTTGAGAAGGCCTTTCAATTCCTCATTTTAGGATACAGTAGCATGAGTGAGAGGGTTGCCAATGAAACATTCGCTTTCAATTCCTCATTTTAGGATACTGAGGGCAATGAGTGAGGAGCAACTATTACAATTTATTCACTTTCAATTCCTCATTTTAGGATACGGTAAAAGCCGTTAAAGGCTTACCAACACTTTCACCTTCCTTTCAATTCCTCATTTTAGGATACCATAACACGTCATCTTTTGCATACTTCCACCTCTTATGACTTTCAATTCCTCATTTTAGGATACATATTTCGATACGTGTGGTTTACGCTGAGCAAATATACCATCTTTCAATTCCTCATTTTAGGATACATATGTGCTTGTGAGTTACAAAGACGCGAAAAAACTAGTCTTTCAATTCCTCATTTTAGGATACTTATTTGTGATGTCTTCCGCCGATTCAGGTAAGGATTCTACTTTCAATTCCTCATTTTAGGATACTAGAAGAGAAATTCGAGTTAATCGTAAAAAGTGATAAACACTTTCAATTCCTCATTTTAGGATACACTGCTCGGTCAGTTGAGCGTCAATAGCCCCAAGGTTTCTTTCAATTCCTCATTTTAGGATACCACGGAACAACTGTTAGCGGTCATCAACATGTTCAGTTTTACTTTCAATTCCTCATTTTAGGATACTAGCCGTTGTTCAGCTTTTCCCATGATTTTTTGGGGAAACTTTCAATTCCTCATTTTAGGATACAGCGTTACACCTACATTATTGCAGAAAATACTAACTTTCAATTCCTCATTTTAGGATACGTTTCAGCGCTCAGGCCATCGAGTTTAACATCTGCTTTCAATTCCTCATTTTAGGATACTAGTACCGTTAACGTACCGCACCCTAACATATCTCTTTCAATTCCTCATTTTAGGATACGCGGGGAAGGGTATAAAAAGCGCAACATAAAGGACTTTCAATTCCTCATTTTAGGATACCATGGTGAGGCTAACAGCGCCAACTAGGTGAGAAAACATCTTTCAATTCCTCATTTTAGGATACTTAGCTAAGTCTTTCGATAGCTCTATCCCAACACTTGCTTTCAATTCCTCATTTTAGGATACTTACATATTTTTTCACGCTCTGAAAAATGCGCAATTTGCTTTCAATTCCTCATTTTAGGATACGGGCTTCGACCTGGAAAATGGGGGTTAACTCTTTCCCTTTCAATTCCTCATTTTAGGATACCGCAACGTCGATCGCTTGTTTTACAACGAAATCTTTCAATTCCTCATTTTAGGATACCGAAGGCTTGGGTTAAACCCAAACCGATGGTAAAAATCTTTCAATTCCTCATTTTAGGATACCAGTTACAGCCTCACTGGCAGCTAAGAACAACGCTTCCCCTTTCAATTCCTCATTTTAGGATACCAGTGTACTCCTTCCCTTGGGGTGGCTGCGGGGTTCCAACTCTTTCAATTCCTCATTTTAGGATACCGGTAACCCCATCACAACCGCCTTCGTCGTGGGTGCTTTCAATTCCTCATTTTAGGATACCTTTTCCCATTGAACCATCGACTTATACATGTTGTCTTTCAATTCCTCATTTTAGGATACCGGTACAACGAAGATTGAGCCCAACTTGTCAGGGTAGTACCTTTCAATTCCTCATTTTAGGATACTGGCGATTAAGGTCATGGCGTTAGTTGACCCAAATGCTTTCAATTCCTCATTTTAGGATACTGATATATTTTACGGCTACAATTAAAACTAAGGTGGTGGTCTTTCAATTCCTCATTTTAGGATACGTAATATCTCATTCATAGGTGGAGCATCAACATATATAGAACTTTCAATTCCTCATTTTAGGATACATGATGGGTTCTTGGGGGGAGTTAAAGGGGGCGATGGGTACTTTCAATTCCTCATTTTAGGATACTTGAACTAGGCACTGTCCGACTATACGTATCCCGCGCTTTCTCTTTCAATTCCTCATTTTAGGATACCGAAATATGAAATGAAGAGGCATTCAGAGGAAATAAAACAGGCTTTCAATTCCTCATTTTAGGATACGGTTATAAATAGTCGTATCAACCCCATGATATACACTTTCAATTCCTCATTTTAGGATACTTGAGTATCGACTTCCAAGCGTTGATGGATGCTTTTCTTCTTTCAATTCCTCATTTTAGGATACTAGCTGATACATCGTTGAGCAACTCGTCAAAGGGATTATTCTTTCAATTCCTCATTTTAGGATACAGGAAAGTTCGGTGACGCAACGTTAAAGCGTGGCGAACTGGTCTTTCAATTCCTCATTTTAGGATACCCGAAGGCTTGGGTTAAACCCAAGCTGGTGTCTCTATCTTTCAATTCCTCATTTTAGGATACAGTGATGAAGTATGGAGCAGACTTCAGTTAGAGCCTTAACCTTTCAATTCCTCATTTTAGGATACACCGACTCGTGGTGGACGTCAGCTTTGGCTCTTCGGTCTTTCAATTCCTCATTTTAGGATACAAGAGGAGTGAGGTGGATGAGTCGTGAGACTGGTCAGGGTGTTCAGAATCTTTCAATTCCTCATTTTAGGATACCTATCACCTGAAAGACAGTTCCCCTGTCAGATGAAGGTATACTTTCAATTCCTCATTTTAGGATACCAGGCTTCCCCCATGCTCTAAATAGTATTTGAAATAATCACTTTCAATTCCTCATTTTAGGATACCCTCACCCATATGGGTGAGTTGCCCACCCCACACCACGTCTTTCAATTCCTCATTTTAGGATACGTACACTTGGCTCCACCTCGCCTTATCAATCTTCCTCAGCCTTTCAATTCCTCATTTTAGGATACGTCATCCGCTGGGCTCGGGCGTAGGCGCGTACACCTGCTTTCAATTCCTCATTTTAGGATACTGAGGAAGGGCTTCCAAGTCGGGAAGAGTGGCCTAGTGATCTTTCAATTCCTCATTTTAGGATACCTAGGAGGAAAGTCGTCAAAATATTCCTTGCAAACTACTCTTTCAATTCCTCATTTTAGGATACGTAGCTGCACGGTTATCAGGCTCGTAGTAGCATTCTGAACTTTCAATTCCTCATTTTAGGATACGTTGCTCCTCGAGTTCACAGTGCCCCCCCAACTATGTGTGCTTTCAATTCCTCATTTTAGGATACCTGTCGGGTCGGCAGTACAGTTGCTCGACCCTGATTTGCTCTTTCAATTCCTCATTTTAGGATACGAGGAGGCCAGCGTCCCTCATCGCCTGCTGCTTTATTTCTTTCAATTCCTCATTTTAGGATACCATAGCTGAGCGGTGAAATAATACACACTTCGGGGTCACCTTTCAATTCCTCATTTTAGGATACCAATAGCCTCTTTGCTTGCATTGATTTACTATACGGTTGTCTTTCAATTCCTCATTTTAGGATACAAATCCTTGCTTAACTCAATTCCCACGCTGGCAACTATGGCTTTCAATTCCTCATTTTAGGATACCCTAAGCGTGACGTTTAACTGGATTTATCCCCCTGACTTTCAATTCCTCATTTTAGGATACAAGCTATTACAGCACCAAGCGGCATAAACAGAAGAATCTTTCAATTCCTCATTTTAGGATACTTGTACGCCGTACTCACACGCCACGCGCCGCTCACACTTCTTTCAATTCCTCATTTTAGGATACCGGGTATGAGTTTGCTCATAACACTAGCCATCTTTGGTTGCTTTCAATTCCTCATTTTAGGATACCGCGGGCTGCTTGAATACATAGGTGATGCAAGTGTACTTTCAATTCCTCATTTTAGGATACCTAAGGGGTTTGGTTTCCCACTTGCAGCATCACAGGCTAACTTTCAATTCCTCATTTTAGGATACCACGGGTGGTGGTGGCGCACCAGCTGGGGGTGCGTGAAAGACTTTCAATTCCTCATTTTAGGATACGAGAGAGAGAGAGAGATAGAGAGATAAGGATATATAACACCAAGCTTTCAATTCCTCATTTTAGGATACCCTAGTGGTAGCTTATCGTGCGCTGCAAGAGGCCTATAAGCTTTCAATTCCTCATTTTAGGATACCACTGGGCAAACAGCGCTTGACACGCTGATAACACCACAGCTTTCAATTCCTCATTTTAGGATACCACACTTGTAAGGCCATGGCTAACATAGCCCTCTACAAGCGCTTTCAATTCCTCATTTTAGGATACTGGCCATGGGGGTAATCACAGAGTGACGGTTACACCACGTATCTTTCAATTCCTCATTTTAGGATACAAGTGGAAACAGGGGGGTTTAGGGCTGGTGTGCCCTTTCAATTCCTCATTTTAGGATACGCGCTTGGTAACATTATACGCAGTGATGTCATACCTTTCAATTCCTCATTTTAGGATACCAATGTTCGCAGACTATATTAGTACCGGCACGAACTTCACCTTTCAATTCCTCATTTTAGGATACTTAAGGCAGGCGCTTGCGCTCGAAGGCTTCACGCCAGATTTCTTTCAATTCCTCATTTTAGGATACAGCAGCAGCAACACCCTTCGTTTCTTCCACCACCCTACGGCTTTCAATTCCTCATTTTAGGATACGGCATTTATACCGTGCCCACAGGGTGGTGGATAATAAACTTTCAATTCCTCATTTTAGGATACCAACGGCTACTTATCCGACAACTATACTAGGGAGATAAGCTTTCAATTCCTCATTTTAGGATACGGAAGTATTTCGACCAATTTCAGCGAGAGTTTCCCAGCTTTCAATTCCTCATTTTAGGATACGTGGCTCTACTTCCCAGGCGTCGGCTGGATCAGGCCTTTCAATTCCTCATTTTAGGATACTCGGAGGGTGACTGCGTGTTGTAGGTTGTGAGCTCTATTCCTTTCAATTCCTCATTTTAGGATACTGGACCACGGCGTATACGAGGATTCCCAGGAGGATAACTTTCAATTCCTCATTTTAGGATACCTGAACATTCTTTGAACCCGACCACGCACGAGCAAGACTTTCAATTCCTCATTTTAGGATACAAGGTACTCGAAGAGGAGGTTGGAAGAACTGGGTATTTGCCTTTCAATTCCTCATTTTAGGATACGTGGGTTACCCAGCCTAAGGCCAAATTTCCAAGGAGCTTTCAATTCCTCATTTTAGGATACCTTTCCGCGAAGCTTTTTTGCCACAGACAGCCTCGTAGACTTTCAATTCCTCATTTTAGGATACCCTACGGGGGCTCCTCCTACAACCGGGGGGATGGATTTGAGCTTTCAATTCCTCATTTTAGGATACCTTGCTGAACTTTCTGCTGGATTGGTGGAAGCACCTGAAGCTTTCAATTCCTCATTTTAGGATACATGTTGGACACAACTTACACGGGTGTTAAGACCAGTGTTACTTTCAATTCCTCATTTTAGGATACAAATCCGACACGGGTTCTTTTGAAGTCGACGATTATATAGCTTTCAATTCCTCATTTTAGGATACAATTTATGCAACTATAACACCACCTATGTAACCGAAGTCTTTCAATTCCTCATTTTAGGATACAATGATCACACACAGCTATCACCCAGCATAGTAGACTATACTTTCAATTCCTCATTTTAGGATACACCACCAGACCCAGAGAAATCAGCATTCCAACCAACTACAACTTTCAATTCCTCATTTTAGGATACCGCCGCCTCCACGGGGCGGGGGTGGGCAACTGCCTCTTCCTTTCAATTCCTCATTTTAGGATACATAAAAAGCTAAAAGGAAAGAGAAAATTAAAACAAAAAAACTTTCAATTCCTCATTTTAGGATACCACATAGAGACACCGCTTTGGAATAAACCAGAGAGCTGGATCTTTCAATTCCTCATTTTAGGATACCAAAAATATAATGAAGCCCGAAATCCCCATGCGAGCCAGCTTTCAATTCCTCATTTTAGGATACCTCACCCCAGTTTTTTCGTACCACGTAAGTGGTGGGGGCTTTCAATTCCTCATTTTAGGATACATGTCAAGCTGAACCCAGAGAGCTCACTCAAGTTCAAGGACTTTCAATTCCTCATTTTAGGATACAACTCTATGTCTTCGTCGAGCCATAAAATTAATAGTCTTTCAATTCCTCATTTTAGGATACGCCCGCGCTCCTCGAAATCGACCCCTATCTCCGCATACTCCTCTTTCAATTCCTCATTTTAGGATACCACTCTATGCGCTATGTACCCAAGAACGGTAAAACCATCTTTCAATTCCTCATTTTAGGATACAACAGCGTCGGCACCCGGAGACCCGGCTAATGATCATTCCTTTCAATTCCTCATTTTAGGATACCGGGCCTCTTGATCCTCCATCAGCCTCCTATTATCTTTCAATTCCTCATTTTAGGATACGAGCTCCACGGCCCCATAAGGTTAATGAACCATTTAAGTACTTTCAATTCCTCATTTTAGGATACCTCCACCGCCTATCCAGCGCTTTATAGACAAGTTTGGTGCTTTCAATTCCTCATTTTAGGATACAAACACTTGTTTTCTTTGCATACCAAAACTTTTTCTTTCAATTCCTCATTTTAGGATACTGGCCACCATAGGCGGCGTCCTCGCCTACAGTGTATTGACTTTCAATTCCTCATTTTAGGATACTACAGGTAAACGGTGCCGGTTGTTGTGGGTTCGAACTTGACTTTCAATTCCTCATTTTAGGATACAAAGCAGTCTCTAATCAGAGAAGCCTACGGCTATCTACCCTTTCAATTCCTCATTTTAGGATACGTTCGGCGCCGAGAACTTGCCCAACGCAGCCGAAGACGACTTTCAATTCCTCATTTTAGGATACCTGCAAATATCATTGAAGGGAAAAGGTAGACTACTCTTTCAATTCCTCATTTTAGGATACTTTGATGAGTGTTTACTCGACCCAATAAGGAGAATTAGACTTTCAATTCCTCATTTTAGGATACCGTTTTGCGGTATGGCTTGTTTCGGTTCTAATGGCATATCTTTCAATTCCTCATTTTAGGATACAAAGGTAGGATGGGGGAAACTATGGAAACAAAAGACAAAGCTTTCAATTCCTCATTTTAGGATACGTTAAGGAAAGTGTGCGAGGAGATACTTTCCGGTGCTCCTACTTTCAATTCCTCATTTTAGGATACTTACCCGTTCACGTGTGCGCGTACGCTGAAAACGTTTGACTACTTTCAATTCCTCATTTTAGGATACAGGCTCGTCGAGAAGGGAGACGGGGAGCATCCTTACTTTCAATTCCTCATTTTAGGATACTTACTTCACGCTTTGCCTGTCAATTTCAACCCATTCCAATCTTTCAATTCCTCATTTTAGGATACTTTGTTTGAAGTGTTCTTATTGACTGTGCAACTGTTAATCTTTCAATTCCTCATTTTAGGATACTGCATCCCATATAGCCAACGCACTGGGTATCAACGTAGACTTTCAATTCCTCATTTTAGGATACTTATCCCCTAAGCGTTTTGGGTTTTGGCTTCCATGAACCACTTTCAATTCCTCATTTTAGGATACATATGCTTTCTGTAGCTTCAGTATCAGCTTTCCTCTGTTATTCTTTCAATTCCTCATTTTAGGATACCACTGATAAGACGTTCTACAGCGTTGTAGAGTTCAAAGTGTTCACTTTCAATTCCTCATTTTAGGATACTCGGCACTAAGGTAAGCCCTGCCCCTTCTAGGCTTACCTCTTTCAATTCCTCATTTTAGGATACTCGGCAGGAAGGTGTCCAACGCTGAGCTGGTCATGATGGTCTTTCAATTCCTCATTTTAGGATACTGGCGTAAACATATACTACGCTATAACTACATATCTTAGGCCTTTCAATTCCTCATTTTAGGATACACTGTTTTATAACCTGTTTGAAATCCAGATTTTCTATGACTTTCAATTCCTCATTTTAGGATACACGGGTGAGGCGAAGCGCGTCTATGGTGGAGACCATGAACTTTCAATTCCTCATTTTAGGATACGCCGAACTCTCCCTTACCTGGATACGCCCCGCCGAAGGTTCTTTCAATTCCTCATTTTAGGATACGGGCGTTTAGGTCTTACGCCAGTAATCAGGGTGCGTACTTCTTTCA
>Ga0208549_100692_pt1 | contig 13491 bp, 11 predicted proteins | sample BED_host_MetaG_FD_187135 | JGI IMG/M metagenome (GOLD analysis project Ga0208549, IMG submission 187135) | Hot spring microbial mat communities from Yellowstone National Park, Wyoming, USA - BED_host_MetaG (SPAdes) (version 2) | ecosystem: Environmental > Aquatic > Thermal springs > Hot (42-90C)... | reverse complement strand
TTAAAGTAAGGGAAAGTTCCAAGCATCACATATTCTAGACGAGGGATGATTAGGCGCTTAGGTTTTCAATGAAATGAAACATGTTATATTTTTGGGCTTTACTTTGGCAAGTTGTAATTGCGTATATAAAAAGCAGGATCATTAGCACCATAATTGCTCTAAACGTTGCATTAGCTTAAGGCATTAAAACAGTAACTGTTGCCGGTAACCAAGAAGAGCTTGGTGCGCTTAATGAAATTAAGGCGCTTTAATTGTTCCTACTGTAATTTCTAAAAAGGTGTAGCTTCAGTTTTGTTTATTATGAAGGATAACTTTCAGTATGGAACGTAGAGGAAACGCAAAGTATTCCACACGTAAGCGTATCGATGAACCGGGAAGCCTTGCCAGTGAGGGCGGGTAGTTCACAGATATCTTTTAACAGAACTAGAAAACGAGTTCACACAGATATTTTGGCATAATATCCAGAACCGAATATCTCTTTTATTGTTTTTTCTGCCCCTTCTCTGTATTCTTTTCTTGAATAAATTCTCATGATGTTATAATAGCCTTGTATGCTTTCGATAACAGGTATATCTGTAATCGACATTTCTCTTATTCCTTCTTTTGTCATGATAAGAATGTTTTTTAAATCTTCTCTGTCAAATGATTTAGGAACAGAAGGAACAGTAGGAAGATCTATAAAAATATTTCCGTGCGGAATAGATGCTTTTTCTTCAATCTGGGCAATTAACCTTTCTCTCAGAATTTCTTGATTGAACAGCTTTTCCAAAAACGCGTCTTTTCCTATGAACGATTCTTCATAAACCAGCTTTAAAAGATTTCTTGTTAGATAATCTTTCACAAAATTCCTTGCATTTTGCGCTTCTTTTTCTCCAGATTTAAGAATGGTTATTATAAGCATGTCATCCGTAAGTTCTGTATAATTTTTTAAATCCTTTGGATCAGCAAATCCTGTTATGCTGTCATAGAGCTCGATAGCATGTCTTAACATTACATCGGCAGCTCTTGATGTTTTATGAAAGTACACTTCTTTAAACATTTCATATCTCGCTATAGTCATACCTTCAAATGCAGATACCGCATCTTTTTCGATAGAAAGCTGATTTGTATATACGTGCATTGAATTTATTATTTTCATAACATTAACTCTGCCGTAAATCGCTCCTGTATAGTAAGAATCTCTTTGGATGTAGTCCATCAGATCCGCGCTCAACGGTCCTGCTACTATAGCGTTCATGAATGGCTTGTTAGGGTATATCCCGTTTGCCAATTGCGCTACCTCAACTGGATCATAACCGTATTTTTTTATAACGTCAGATATAGAGCTCTCAGTTATGATCCTTCTGCCTATTTCTTCATGATTTGTTTTGTATTTTTTTGAAACAGCATCTTCAAACAGATGCGAAAAAGGACCATGCCCAACATCGTGCAACAAGCCAGCCAGTCTTAATTTTTGTATTTCATCAGACGATATATAACCCTTGTTTGTTAAAACTTCACCCATTACACCTGCTAAATGCATCGCTCCAAGCGAATGCTCAAAACGTGTATGATTTGCGCTCGGATAAACAAAGTTTGCAGATGAGAGCTGTTTTATTCTCCTTAATCTTTGAAATTCTGCAGTATCGATGATTTCTCTTTCCACATCGTTAAGCTTAAGCAAGCCATAAATTGGATCCATTATTTCTATTATCATTCGCTTGTAAATATAAAATACGAATTAATATATAAACTAATACAAAAATGTTTGCAACTATTTAACCCTTAAGGGCTCTGTTTCAGTTTTTGCTGTTTTAGGAAGAAAGATCAAAAGTATGGAAGAAACTACGCCCAGAATGCCATAAGTTAGCATGGCATAAAAAAACCCAAAAGAGCCTGCTATAGGCCCACCTATTATCATCCCTAAAGCTCCGCCAAGCATGTTTCCATAACTCCAAACGACCCCGTTTGCTCTGGCAAAAACCTTTTTATCAACGACTTGGGATACATAGCCAAGCAAATTTGAAAAACCGCTAAAGGCAAAAAAAGCAAAAATTGCAAAAGATAGCAGCTGAACATAATAATTCTTTAACTTTTTGGGGTTAAGGGGGCGAAAGTCCCCTTCCGTGAGCTTTGGATAGCCCCTTACAGAAATGTTTTTATATAAAGAAATTTTATATTACTGATGCCCAAATGGGCTTTGCCTGTGGAACGCAGGCGAGACGCCCAGGGATGAAAACGCCTCTGCGATAGTGGAATACTTGAAAAGTATTCCGCACGTAAGCGTTTTGATGAACTGGGAAGCCCTGTCCGTAAGGTCAGGGTAGTTCACTCCGTAATATGTGGTAAAGCTTAACATTAGCGTAACAATAAGTACAGCAAGAATCCCTTTAGTAACTCCAAGATCGTCAAAAAGCACAACCAAAACATAAGGAGCAATAGCTCTACCAAGACTTCCCATGGATCCGTTAATGCCCAAGGCTTTAGGAGCTTCATCTTTATCGTATGAAAGTTGCAAAATAGCACCTCCTAAAGGATGGTAAAATGCAAGTCCACTACCAAGGAATAAAGAAGCTATTGAAACAGTAACATATTTTATAAGATCTGAATTGAAAAAAGACAAGATAAAAAATATACCCGATAAGAAAATAAGTAAAAACCCCATAAACATTAATTCAGCATACTTACCAGTTCTGTCGCTTATCCTTCCTATAGGAGCCCCCAGGAAACCAGATAAAAAGTTGTATACAGCGCCCAGTATACCAATGGCAGTTGCGTTGATCCCCAGACTTAGATAATACATCGACAGAACAGGGAAAAGAACGAGAAAGCTATCGTTGATAAAGTGTCCTAAAGATGTAAAGACCAGGACTCTGTTGTTTCCTTTCATTTTTTTATCACTTTTATGCGTAAATTATTTGTCTATTTATATGTTTATAAAAAATCAAAAATGCATTTTTTAAAAAAGTCTTTATACTTTAATATCCCTTGTTTGTAAAGAGCGTAGGCTCTTCTCGTCAAAGAATCCGCTTCTTCGTTCTCTTCCCTTGGTATCCATTTGAATTCTAAGCTGGAATATTTAGCAATAAGATTATTTGCTGCTTCATAATAAGGCAAAAGTTTTTTTGACCTGATTTTATATTCTTTTTTTAGCTGTTTTATTACAAGAGCAGAGTCTCCTAAAACGACTGCATCTTTAGAATATTTTAATCCTTCTTTTAAACCGCAAACGGCGCCAGCGTACTCAGCTACGTTGTTTGTGCTGCTTTCCGAAAACGGTTTTGCGGCCAGTCCGAACCCTTCCTCCAGCTTTTTCCCAGATGGCTCTTTTATTATATAAGCGTAAGTTGCTATGCCGCGAGGGTTCTTTGGCTCGCACAAGCCATCAAAGTATATTAAGATCAAAAGCTGAAAAAGTCCTCCAGCTTGGTCGCACCAATAATTTCATCAAAGCTGAAACCCAGGGCATCCAGAAGCTGTTCAAACGTGCTTTCCATGAACTCTATGTATTTATCAACGTCTATTTCTTCCTTTCTTGCCATTTCAACTGGTTTTACTCCGTCTTTGGTCGTGGTTTTTACGAACGCTATTATATCTCCCGGTTTAACTTCCTTTTTCTGCGCTAAGAGCATTGCGGCTTTAACGTGCTGTGGCGTCGTATCGGTATATTTTTCAATAGGTTTGTTCAGCATGACTTTAAAAGCCAGTTCTTCTAACGGGACGTTTCTGTTCTTTATGTCATTGTAAGCTTTTCTTATCCTTTTTCTGATTTCCTCTTTTGCTATTTCAAAATCTTGTGGCGATTTTACCTTGCCAAGTATATTTATGACATCGAAGAATACGTTCTTAATAAAATCAGGAACGTGGCTCTTCTTGCCAGAAAGGCCCTTTACTTCAACTGAACCATCCTCGTAAACTCCTATATAGTTTTTCTTCCTTTGACTGAAAGCGACATATCTATATACCTTATCAACTTCTAGATCTATACCGAGCTTTTCCTTCGCAAAATCTACGATTTCTTTTACTTGATCATCTGTTGGATTTTTTAAGAACAGGCTGTCAGTATCTCCATAAATTACAGTAACTCCTAGCGACTTTGCTTTTTCTATAGTTTGCTGAATAGAGTACCTTCCTAAAGCAGTTGTTGATTCTGCTACAGGCAAACAGTAAAAAGGAAAGTTTTCGAACCCCATAACGCCGTATGAAGCATTGAGGACAACCTTTAGTGCTTGGGATATTACATTGTAGAATTCCTTTTCTTCTTTGCTTTTTGCTTTTTTGCTCAACCTTTTAAAGTAATTTACCCTAATGTCGCGCAGCGCTCCTATTAATAATGACGTCATGCCTCTCATCTTGGTGCATACCCAGTATGACGTATTGGGAAGTATGTTGGTCCTGCACTCTTCATGAGGACATTTGACAGTTTCGTAACTCAGGTTAAAAACCTTAATTATACTTGGATACAGGCTCGCAAAATCCAAAACTACTACGTGAAAATGCACTCCTGGTAATGGTTCTACAACAAAGCCCCCCTGATACTTTTTACCTTTAATTATAGCCTTAGAAGAGGCTTCCTGTCCTTTTTGTTCTATTTCTTCTTTTCTCGGGATCAAAGCGTTTCTTTTTCTGTGTTCGTTTATGAGCATGCTTCTTATCCAGTTAGAAACGCTTAGCCTCGAAGTATCCTCAATGTTCATCCTCGCTATCCTGGAAAGGGTTATCAATAGTTTCATTAGAAGATCGTTATCATAGCTTGTAAGTTCAAGAGTCAATTTGGCATCTGTATAGTTGTAAAAAGCCAGATTCATAATTGGGAGGTCGTTTATTGAACCTTCAACTTCAACTTTTTCTTCACCTAGTATACCTTCGCTTATTGCGTTCAAAGTGTGCTCGTTATATCTGTTTCCAAAAGCATAGCCCTGTATTGATTTGTTTACAAAGGTCTTGTAGAGATCAATGTGGATGCCATGTACGATGCTGGCTATTTCCCTTCCTAAAACAATAGGAATTGCATCCCTCGGAATCTTTAAGTTTTGAGCCCTGTGATAAAGATATGGCATATCAAAAGAATCGCCGTTGAACGTCACAATTATTGGATAGTTTGTTATTTCTTTAAAAAATTCTATAAGCAACTGTTTTTCGTCATCAAAAAATTTGAGCTCCACATCTTTTGGCATCTCAGGAGCTGATCCAGTTTCTACGTCATTCCTTCTGATGGCGAAAACAACCTTTTTGCCGTCATTTCCAGCCAGAGCTATACTTATTATTGGTTGTGTTGCCTTTTCAGGGTCTGGCAATCTGTTTTCAATCTCCGTCAAAACTTCTATGTCTATTGCTGCCCTCTTTATTTGAGGGAAAGGCTGCGAGAGTAACGCCGCATATTCTTCTATATATTTTTTTAAATATTCGTCTGACTCCAGCATGGCTTCCTTCAGAGCAGTCTGCATTTCTTCTGAAAATTCGTTAAGTATTTCTTGCACTTTGTTGTTTTCTAACTTAACAAAAGTTCCGGGTATCAAACCAAGGTCATAAAGATAATTTTCATAATACTTTATGTCTGCCTCATAGCATGTTTCTATGTTTCTTATACTTTTCTCACTTGGGTGTCCTCCAACAGCTAGCGGATCCTTTGTAATTATTTTAGAAACTTCAATCATGTTATCTGTTAGTGGATCCCATTTTTCTTCAACGACTATATCCTCAACATCATCTCTTTTTCTCAAATACGCAAGCTCTGATGGTGATTTTTTGCTAAAGCAATAAGGTTTGTGAAAAGTTTTGTCATAGTAATAATAAACCTTTTGGGTGTTTGGATCGAGTATTTTTAAATATGCGACTTTTCTGTCACCGTCATAACCAGCCCCCAACAAGAAGCCGCGCTCTAAATTTGACGTATCAGCAACCACTCCATTTACAAACTGGATTAACTCATTAACAGTCATCGGTTTTTATTTTACGTTCTGTCTTATTATGTTTTATGTATAAGAAAAAAGTCTTCTACCTGTCGATTTTTTTAATTTTTTAATGGTAACGCCGTTAAATCAACAAATAAATGTTCTATGAGCAAAGGTTTTATATTTCTTTTCTAAAAAAATGTTCATGTCTTCCGGCGATGAAATAGAAGAAATGCTTCTTAAAAAGAAACTTTTAGAGTTAATGAAAAAACAGCAACAGAAAAAGGACGAAGATGACCCAGTAAAGTTAGTAAAATCATACCTGTATGATAGGGGAAATGAAGTTCTTGATGCCGCTTTATCTCAATTTCCAAACGAAACAAATCTTTTTGTAAAAAAACTTGCAGAACTTATCAAAAAAGGGGTTATAAACGAAAAGATAAGCGGAAGCGAACTGCTTTATATATTAAGAAACATAGGAATACCAGTAAGCTTGGAGACAAAGATAACCATAGTAAAGGACGGAAAAAGTTTGTCGTTGTCTGACATGCTAAAAGAAAAAGACTAAATTTTTTGAAGGTCTTTATCGATTGTTCTTGCGACCCTTCTACCCCAGCCCATAGCTTCGATCACGGTTGATTCTCCAGTAACTATGTCTCCTCCAGCGTAAACGTGAGGAATAGAGGTCCTGCCTTCTAGATCAACAACAACTCTGCCATGATCATCAACTTTAAGACCCTGTGTCATTTGAGGAATAAGAGGATTGGGGTAAAATCCTATTGCAGTTATGACCATATCAGTATCAAAGTCAAACGTTTCTCCTGTAGGAACTGGCCTTGGCCTTCCACTCCTGTCAGGTTCCCCTGGCTTCATCTTCATGAGCTTAATGTTGGAAACGTTTACGCCATCGCTTGATTGAAATTCAACAGGCGTAGCCCAGAAAATAAATTTGACGCCTTCCTCTTCTGCGTGTTTAAATTCAACAGCTCTTGCTGATACTTCGTTCCTTCCTCTTCTGTAAATTACATAAACATCAGCTCCTAGCCTCAGCGCAGACCTGGCTGCATCCATAGCGGTATTCCCTGCGCCGATTACTGCAACTTTTTTGCCCACATGGATAGGCGTATCATATTCTGGGAACATATAAGCCTTCATGAGATTAACTCTTGTCAAAAATTCATTTGCTGTATATATTCCGGCCAGATTTTCTCCAGGTACGTTCAAAAACATAGGTCTTCCTGCTCCGACTCCAAGAAATACAGCGTTGTAATCCTTTAACAGTTCGGGAATGGTATATGTAGTCCCTACAACGACTCCAAGTTCTATGTCCACTCCCAAGTTCTGAAGCCTTTCAAACTCTTTTTTCAGTATCCTTTTTGGCAGCCTGAATTCCGGAATTCCGTATGCCAGAACGCCGCCAGGTATGTGAAAAGCTTCATACATAGTTACGTCATAACCCATTCTAGCTAGGTCTGCTGCGGCTACAATACCAGAAGGACCAGAGCCCACTACGGCTACTTTTTTGTGTTTCTTTTCCACAGTTACTGGGATTTCTATGTTGTTGTCAAGAGCCCAGTCCCCCACAAACCTTTCAACAGCGCCTATAGCGATTGGTTCTCCAACCCTTCTTAGAACGCATTGTCCTTCACACTGAATTTCTTGCTGGCATACCCTTCCTGTTATAGAAGGCACTGGAGTGTTTTGTATCAGTATTTTGTATGCTTCCTTAAAGTCCCCCTCACTTACTTTTTTAAGGAAACCTGGCACATTTACGTTAACGGGGCAACCTCTAACGCTACAGGGAGCTGCACAGAACTTGATGTCCCTTGAAGCCTCTTTCATCGCTTCTTCTGGGGATACTGTGAGCTCAACCTCTTCGAAGTCTTTCTTCCTTATCTCAGGCGGCCTTGTCTTTGGTTCCAAACGATGACCTATCTTGCTCATACTTTACCAGCCCCCTTTAACATTTCAAGAGAAATCATTTCTTCTTTCTTGTATGCCTGAAGCCTTATCGCAAGCTCTTTCCAGTTAACCTGATAAGAATCAAATTCAGGGCCATCAACACAAGTAAGGACTGTTTTGTTTCCTACAGTAACCCTGCACGCCCCGCACATACCGACGCCGCAGACCATAAGAGAGTTCAGGCTTGAGTAAGATACAGGTATCTTGCTGTTTGTAGCTTCAGCAACAGCCTTCATCATCAATGCCGGTCCAACAGCCCATACAGCATCGAACTTTTCACCCTGATTTAGCAAAAGCTTTACTGCATCAACGGTAAACCCTTTAAGTCCTTTTGAGCCGTCATCAGTTGTTATGTGAACTTCATCGCTGACTTCCCACATTTCTTTTTCATAAATAAGCGCGTTTGATGTCTTTGCCCCTATTACTGTAATTACTCTGTTTCCAAGCCTTTTCAACTCCCTAGCTATAGGATAAAGCGCAGGAATGCCCACGCCCCCGCCGACCATCAGGACGTTCCCAAATTTTGAAACCCTAGAAGGATGACCTAGTGGCCCCGCAACATAGTAAATCTCATCGCCTACGTTTTTCATAGATAGCTTTATGGTGGAAGTTCCAACTTCCTGGTAAACTATCTTGATCCAGCCTACTTCAGAGTTCCAGTCTACAAGCGTCATTGGGACCCTTTCACCTTTTTCATCGACCATGATAAGTACAAACTGTCCGGCATGAGCTGCCCTGGCTACTTTTGGAGCTTCAATAAGTATTTCATAAATGTTGGTAGCAAGCTCTTTTTTGTATATGATCTGCCTTTCTTTTATCAACCTAATTCAAATAATAAGGATGCACTCGCCTCTTTATTAACATGAGCTTTATAATTTCACAAATAAACCGTATAATTTTTTAAAAATTTTTAAAATTAAAAGAGATTTATACATATTTTTAAAACATCAAGTTAAAATGGGTAAATATTTTTACAAAAATACGTTTTTTATCACGTTTCGCGCGAAATTGATACTAAAATCGCATTCAGATAACGTTTATTCTGATTTATAATCTAAAGTAAAAACTTTGAGTTATGTTTTTAACCAAAAATTAATCATTTTGTCTAACTTAATGATAAAATTCGCTGAAAGACATTCTCAGGAAGAAGCTGAAAAGATACTTGAACCTATAGTTCTTGAATGGTTTAAAAGTAAATATAAAAGGTTCAGTCAACCACAAATAGATGCAATATATCATATACATTCTAAAGAAAACGTGTTGGTTTCTTCACCAACAGGCACTGGCAAAACTCTAGCGGCTTTCTTGGACATAATCAGTCAGCTCATACAGCTATATAGAAACGGAAATGACGATAAAGGTGTTAAGGTCATTTACGTTTCCCCTTTAAAAGCCCTAATAAACGATATCAAGAAAAACCTTTTAGTGCCTTTGGAAGAGATGAAATCAGGTCCTGAAAGAGATTGGCTTTCGAACATAAATGTTGGCATAAGGACAAGCGACAGCACGAGCTCTGAAAAGGCAAAACAGCTGCTCAAACCGCCTGCAATTCTTTGTACAACGCCTGAAAGCCTAGCGATAGCTGTAACAGCCCCAAAGTTCAGAGAAAACCTTAGGACCGTAAAATGGGTTATAGTAGATGAAATTCATGCGCTTGCAGAATCGAAAAGAGGGTCTTACCTTTCGTTGACGCTTGAGCTATTGCAGGAGCTGGCTGATTTTCAAAGGATCGGGCTGAGCGCAACGACATCCCCCATAGAAGATATAGCAATGTTCCTTGTAGGAAGCAAAAGGGATGTAACTGTCATAGACGCAAGGTTTGAAAAGAAGACCGTTGTTGAAGTGCTTTCACCAGTTAAGGACATAGTCAGAACCAGCGAAACAAAGCTGACAGAATCAACCTATGCAATGCTATACCGCCTTTTAAAGAATAGCAAGACCGCTCTTATATTTACTAACACCAGAAGCGGCACAGAAAGGGTTGTGGCTAACCTGAAGAAAAAGTTTCCAGATATATTTACCGATGAAACGATAGGAGCGCATCACAGCTCGGTCAGCAGAGACCTCAGGCTTGACTTTGAGGACAGGCTCAAGAACGGGCAGCTGAAAGCCATAGTAAGCTCAACATCTCTTGAACTAGGCATAGACATAGGATACATAGACCTTGTAATCCAGCTCGGGAGCCCCAAGAGCATCATAAGGCTTTTGCAGAGGGTTGGGCGTTCGGGCCACAACATAAACAGCGTTTCGAGAGGGGTAATAATAGCGAGCGACAACGACGACATAGTAGAAACCACGGTAATGGCTTATTATGCTTTAAGAAGAGAACTAGACAAAATAAAGATAGTGAAAAACGCGCTCGACGTGCTTTCACAGACGATAGTTTCAATGTCCTTAGTAAAAAGGTGGAACGTTTTTGAAGCTTACAGCGTGATAAAGCGAAGCTACAGCTATGAAACCCTTGAATGGAACGACTTTATAGACGTTATAAACTACTTGGCAGGGGCTTATCACAGCCTTGAGGAAAGCGGTGTCTATTCAAAGATATCGCTTTATAAAGACGGGGAAAGGGTTGATAGCCTAAATTATGAAGATCGTAACGCGGAGTTCGGCAAAAAGAAATCTGCAAGGATGATATTCTATCTGAATCAGGGGACTATTCCCGATGAAACGAAGGTCGTTGTTTATGAAGGGAAAAGGCCTATAGGAACTCTGGAGGAAGAGTTCGTAGAACGTCTAGGACCTGGGGACAGGTTTGTCCTTGCCGGAAAGATATATGAATTCCTGAGCTCAAAGAGAATGAAGGTCTACGTGAGAAAGGCAGAGGACTCAAAGCCAACTGTCCCAGCGTGGTTTTCTGAAGAGCTTCCTTTGAGCTACGATTTAGCTAACAAGATTCAGGCCTTCAGGTCTTCATTGCTGGGCCTTTCTAAAGGGGAAGTGCTGGAAAAAATAAGCGATTATCCTGCAGACGAAAACGCAAAAAACGCGATAGCCGAGTACTTGACGTTGATGACTAAGTTCCTAAAGAGCAGAAGGATCGAAAAGCTCAGCTCTGGGGATTACCTTGTAGAGCAGTACGTATCTGACAAGTTCAACATTGCATTTCACACGCTGCTTGGAAGAAAGGCCAACGATGCTCTTTCGAGAGCTTTTGGGTACAGGCTGTCGGAGATGGTCGGGTCATCTGTAGGGGTTATGGTTTCTGACAACGGCTTTGTCCTTTCGGTTGACAATGAAGTTAACGTTAACTTAAATAAGCTCCTCAAAAGCGTCAACTCTAAGAATCTGGACGAAATACTTCATAAAGCTATAAGCAACACAGAGCTTTTCAGGAGAAAGTTCAGACAAGTTGCCGCGCGGAGTTTCATGATACTGAGGAACTATAAGGGTCACTCGATAAGCGTCGGGAAGCAGCAGTTTAACTCAGACCTTCTCGTGAAGGTCGTTCAGAATGTCGAAAACTTTCCGTTGCTAAAGGAAGCTTACAGGGAGATACTTCAAGACTATATGGACATTTCAGCAGCTAAAGATTTCTTGAGAAAAGTAGAATCTGGGGAATACAGGTTTTTCGTGCTTGAAAGGTCAAACGTACCTTCCCCTTTTTCTTTCAAGATGCTGGCATGGGGTTCCTCAGACGTAATACTTATGGAGGACAGGAGAAAGCTTATACTAAAACTTCATCAAAAGTTAATACAGTTTTTGCGGAATAAGAACAGGGATGCAGGTATTTAAGGGAATTAAGACAATAGACGGGAAAAGGGCCGTTTACTTTGAAGAATTAGATCTTGTAGCCATCTCAGACCTACAGTTGGGCGAAGAAACCTATCTTGCAGAGGAAGCTAAGCTTTTCATTCCACAGGTGCAGCTGAAGATCATGCTGGAAGAAATAAACGCAATTAAAGATCAGACAAAGGCAAACAGAATTCTGATAAACGGCGATCTGAAACATGAATTCAAGGAGGCAACCTTTCAGGAGTGGAGCGAGGTCAAAAAGCTACATGAGGAGCTCAAGAAGCTTTTCTCCGAGATTATAGTAGTCAGGGGGAACCATGATAACTACCTGCTTACGATTTCAAACAAAATAGGTCTTAACGTAGTTGAAGAGCATATGGAAAAAGGGTACCTTTTTCTGCACGGTCACAAGCTTCCCAATGATTATAAAGGAGTACATACAATAGTAATAGGCCACGAACAGCCTGCAGTAGTCTTGAAAAGCGGGTACGACAGGGTTAAACTGCACGTTATACTTTATGGCAAGGACAAGCTCGGTCACAGGTTTATCTGCTTGCCTGCCTTTTCTCCTATAGCTTCCGGCGTTGAAGTAAACGTAACGCCGAAAGAGGAGCTTCTTTCTCCATTCTTTCACACTATAGTTGATATAGATGAGCTTAAAGCTATAGCTGTTGACCCGAGCACGGGGGCCTTTAAGCTCCCGAAGGTCAAGCTGCTCAGAAGCTTTTTGCTCGAGAACGCTTAGTTTGAATGGCGCCGTTAACTTAAGCTCATAACCTGTTCACCTCATGCTTGCAATCAACAAAATTGGCTTAATCCATTCTGGAAGCTGTTCATTTGATAATGGCGCTGCACCAATTTCCTCGTTCGTGAATACATAGTTATAGAAGAACCTGAACGCTTTGAACCAGTTCTTTACATGGTCAAATTTTGGCTTTCTGCACGGGAAAAGGTCGTCAAAAGCTTCTGTCCTGTCCTTTATATATATTCATTCATCCTCTCCATGAGGTTCTTCAAGCTCTAAACTAAGTGATCAACTCCGGCCCACCTGCACGCATCTACGTACCAAAGAGCTTCGTCCGTGTAGATAGTCTTCCTACCATACTTCTTTACAAGCTTCCTTATGAAATAGTATACATCAAGAAAGTTCTGGTGCCAACTTATGTGAAATTATAGAAACGCTTTGAGTGGAGGTTCGTATGCTACCCATAGCTTCCCACTAAAGTTTATTTCAGCTTCATTAATAAATATGTAATTGACGTCATGCTTTTCAACGTCGGAGTCTAATAAGAATGAAGACTTCTGAATCCATTTCCATATTGCAACGTGGCTTCTCTTAATTATTGGCTCGAGTACATGGGAGGCCCTTCTTAAGCTCAAACTGGAGAAATAATTAAAGATATAGAGTATAAGTGCTATTGGGGTCCTTTTTCTGGTCTGTGTCATCATTTGCTAGAAAGGGACATTGTTAAAAAATAAGCCTTAAGTTAACGGCACCCTTTTGAAGTATAGAAACCTTTTTATTCACATTGATAATTTAAAGTTGTGCTTAAAGGAAAGATCATCAGCGTTATATCGGCTGATCCAAGAGAGGCTGAAAGCTTTGCTGAAGGGCTCGGGAAGAAAAAAGAAGAGGGCAAGTTCTACAGAAAGTCAGGGGAAGATCTGATAAGCGTGCTTGTCCCTAAACACGATGAAATTTTTTCTTTAGCTGAAGCGGTCTCGATCTCCGATTATTTCTGTTTTCTGAACAGGGAAGTTAACAAAGAAGAAGCAGAGATTGCCCTTTTGTTAGAAAGTTCAAACAGAGACGGTTGTGTAGCATCTCAGGACGAGGACACTTTTAAAAAATACTTTGCGTCCTTTAGCATAGCCAAAAAAATTTCAGAGAAAAAGGTTCAAGAGGACAAGGTCCAGTACA